>Ga0302320_10000761_pt1 | contig 76039 bp, 60 predicted proteins | sample Bog_T0_3_FD_202130 | JGI IMG/M metagenome (GOLD analysis project Ga0302320, IMG submission 202130) | Peat permafrost microbial communities from Stordalen Mire near Abisko, Sweden - Bog_T0_3 | ecosystem: Environmental > Terrestrial > Soil > Wetlands > Peat | place: Sweden: Abisko, Stordalen Mire... | reverse complement strand
TTGCTGAAATCCTATCCCCCTCGCGAAAGCGCGGGTGGGGACACCCGCGCTACAAGCGCAAGGCATCAGAGTTGACACTCGAAGCGATTATCTCGCGAAAGCGCGGGTGGGGACACCCGCGCTACAAGCCTTCCATGCCCCGAAGCCGCACGTCATTGGGGATTAGCTGAGCCGTAATTTGGACAAGCCCGGGCTAAATCCCGGCCCTTCATTTCAAATTTGGGCACCTCCGCCCGGCGCCTTCAAACACGCTTCCTCCCCGCTCCGCGGTCCCACCGGTGCTTGCGCAATTCGGCGTAGAGTTCGAGAGGCAACGGATCTTCGCTGGCGACGCGCACGTTCTCCTCAACATTCCTGACCTTGCGCATGCCGGGAATCACCGTGCTCACGGTGGGGTTATTCAGGATGAATCGCAGCGCCAGCTCCGCCAGCGTTGTGCCATCGGGCACGAGCGGCTTCAGGGCGTCGGCGTGCTCAACGCAATTCTTCAGATTTTCCGCGTTGAAGTGCTTGTTGCGCCAATCGCCTTCCGGCCAGCGGCTCTCAAGCGTCAAAGCGCCGGTCAGTGAGCCCTGATCGAGAGGGCACCGCGCAATAACCGCCACGTCCATCGCGGCGCAGGCGGGGAAAAGCTCGTCCTCGGGACCCTGCTCAAATACGTTGTAGATGACCTGCACGGAGTCGATCAGCCCGGACTGCACCGCCTTCACCCCGTTCCACGGTTCCCAGCGATTCAGGCTGAGGCCGACGGCCTGGAACAACCCCTCGCGGCGCAGATCGTCAATCTTCTTTACCCAACGGTCGTCCTCCAGCCAGGCGTCTGACCACGAGTGGAATTGGATCAGATCGAAATTTTCCAGGCCCAGATTCTTGAGGCTGATGCGCACGTACTGTTCGATATGCTCGGGCGGATAACAATCATCAAGGGTGAACTCCGGGCGGGCCGGCCACACGAGATTCTTGGGAGGAATCTTGGTGGCCACGTAGAGCTTCTTCCCCGAGTTCTGACGGGCCAGTTCGCCCAGCAGCTCTTCACTGTGCCCACTGCCATAGTGCCAGGCGGTGTCAAAAAAATTGCAACCCAAATCCACAGCGCGCTGCAAGGATTGCCGGGACTCGGCGTCGCTGGAGCCGGTCCAGCTCGCCATTCCCCACATCCCATACCCGAGTTCGCTGACCATCCAGCCGGTGCGCCCGAATCGGCGGTACTTCATGACTGAGACTCCTTGCCCAACTTACTGATTGTTGCGAAAGTGAGTGATAGAGACCCCCTCACCCGGCCCGCCCCCGCTGATGAAAACGCGGGTTGCGGTCCACCCTCTCCCCCAAGGGGGCGAGGGCAGGGTTGATTTCATTACTCTCGCTCCCTTGGGGGAGAGGGTAGGGTTCGATTAAGTTCGCACTCTCTCCTCCAAAGTGGGCGAGCGTAGAGTTCGATTAAATTTACGCCCTCGCCCCCTTGGGGGAGAGGGTGGCGCACCGCGCCGGGTGAGGGGGTCTTTGCCACTATATCCTGCAAACCTCCATGAGTTACTGCGACCAATCCGTGGGTATTCTATCCCAACGATAGTGGCGCAATTCCGTGTGCATATCCACGGGCAGCGGCCCCTTCAGGACGGCGCTCACATTCGCTTCAACATTTGCCGCCTTGCGCATTCCCGGAATGATGGTGCTCACCGTGGGATTGTTCAGGATGAAGCGCAAAGCGACCTCCGGCATCTTCATGCCCGGGGGAATCAGCGGGCGCAGGGCTTCCGCCCGCTCCACGCTGGCCATGAGGTTTTCCGGCACAAAGTAGGTGTTGCGCCAGTCGCCCTCGGGCCACGTGCTCTGCAGGGTCAGGGTTCCGGTAAGCGTGCCCTCGTCAAACGGGCAGCGCGCGATCACGGCCACATCCATGGCGGCGCAGGCAGGAAAGAGTTTGTCCTCAGGGTTCTGGTCAAAAATGTTATAGATCACCTGCACAGCGTCAATCAGCCCTGACTGCACCGCAAGCACGCCGTTCCAGGGTTCCCAGCGATTGATGCTGATGCCCACGGCGCGAATCAATCCCTGATGCCGCAGGTCATCAATCTTCTTCACCCAGCGATCATCCTCAATCCAGGAATCCTCCCAGGTATGAAATTGGATCAGGTCGATTTTTTCCAGGCCGAGATTTTCCAGGCTGGAGTGGATGTAGCGTTCAATGTGATCCGGCGGGTAGCATTCATCAAGGGTGAATTCGCGGCGGCTGGGCCAAGCGAGATTCCTGGGTGGGATTTTCGTGGCCACATGGATTTCCCGGTCAGGGTTCGCGCGCACCAGCCATCCCAGCAACTTTTCACTGTGGCCGCTGCCGTATGCCCACGCGGTATCAAAAAAGTTGCAACCCAGATCCAGGGCCTTCTTGAGAGAGTCCTTTGATTCAGCGTCCTCGGAGCCGGTCCAGCCGCCCATTCCCCACATGCCATAGCCAATTTCGCTTACCATCCAGCCCGTTCGTCCAAACCTGCGGTTGATCATTCTCTTCTCCGTCCGTTTTACTGGAGCGCGCTTCCCTTCGCCCGCCACTGCGAAAGCAGCCGGCACGTCTGCGGCAAACCGAGACTCTATCAGAAGTCCGCCCGACATTTAAGGGCAAATGAGCGACGCGATGGAAAAGAAGGACCTAAATTCCGCGTCACGCACCCTTTCGTTGACACCTGTGGCGACACATCCTAAGATGCTCCTATAGGTCATCACACGCATCGGGATTATCAACCAGCAAGGATCGGAGGCTTACAAATTGGAGTGGCAACTTACCAAGACCAGCGCCAGTGAAGAACTGGCCAAGCTTACCTACTTCTCCATGAAAAAGGTGCAGCCGCAAGGAAAAGTAAGTTTCCGCATCACGGTGAAGGAGTACGCCGTCCCCCCGGCAGGCCAGCGCCTGCGTTTCTTTGCCGAAGCCGATAAAACGGTGAACCAGAGCCTTGCTCCTCTGCTGCCCTCGGGTTGGGGAGATTCGGAGTGGGAAGCGCTGGAAGGCTGCCTGCGGCTGATTCGATCATTCGACTACGAGGGTGAGGACTGGAGCTGATTTCGCCGCCCTCCAGGATCCGGCACGGCTGAGGCGAGTTCGGCACCGCTGGCAAAGTGAGGATTAAAATTCATGGAATTCGTCAAAAAGCAGGTCCAGCCCGGCGTGGCCATCCTCCAGATGACCGGCAGCATTCGCATCGGCCCCAACTGCCAGCAGATTGAACTGGCGCTCGACGAGCTCATCAAAAACGGCAACATCTGGGTGGTCTTCGATCTGTCGGGCGTCACCTACATCGATAGCGCCGGCATCGGAACCGTGGTGCGTGGGTTGATTAAGCTCAAAAAGCTGGGTGGAACGCTGCGTCTTTCCGGCGTGAAGGGCATGGTTGGCGGCGTGCTGAAGCTCACGCAAATCGACCGCACGTTTGAGATCTTTACCACAGCGGAAGAGGCCGCACAGGGTCTGCCTCTGGCTCCGAAAACCTAATCCGGAATTCTTACCACCACATTATGAATGAAGATTCCATTCCGCTCCCCCTCCCGGAACGCTGGGGAGTATTGCTGCTGGCCCATGGCGCGCCGGACAAGCTTGAGGATATTCCCGAGTTTCTGCTCAATGTGCGCGGCGGGCGCCCTCTTCCTGAACCAGTGGTCAAAGAGATCACGCATCGCTACAGCCTGATTGGCGGGGGCTCGCCGCTTTTGCGCCTCACGACTTTGCAGGCGGGAGCATTGGCCAATCGGATTGATCATCCCGTCTACGTGGGGATGAGAAATTGGAAGCCCTTCATCGCAGACGCCGTGCGCCGCCTCAATAACGACGGGGTTGATCGCATTGTGGCCGTCTGCCTTGCGCCCCAAAATTCCCGCACCAGCACCGGGCTCTATCGCAAGAATCTGATGGACGCGGTGGAGCAGGTGCACGCGGGACTTGCGGTGGACTTTATTGAGAGCTATCACGACCATCCGGGTTTGATTGAAGCCTTCCAAGAGCGTGCTGAAACCGCGCTTAATCTTGCGCAGCAGGAAACCGGCGGCCCCGTTCCCATCATCTTTACCGCTCACAGCGTGCCGGAACGGACGATTGCCGAGGGCGACCCGTACGAACAACAGGCGCGGGAGACCGCTCGGCTGGTGGCCGAGTCCATGAGCCTCAGCGAATATCGCATGGCTTTCCAGAGCCAGGGGATGACGGCGGAAAAATGGATCGGCCCCACGGTGGAATCGCAGATTGACGAATTGGGTCAGGCCGGTATAAAAGACGTATTGCTGGTGCCAGTGGGGTTTGTTTCCGACCACGTGGAAATTCTTTACGACATTGATGTGCTTTTCCACGATTATGGAAAGGCACGAGGCGTCAGGGTGCGGCGCTCGGAATCGCTGAACGATAGCGCCAAATTCGCGTCGGCCCTGGCCAGCCTGGTAACGAATCGAATTGGAATTGTCGCGAGTGAATTGTAACAACCCAAGAGCATTTCACACAGAGTTCACGGAGCACATTCGACTACCCTTGAGAATTGCACTGCACTGAGAGCACAGAGAATTGATTTCAGGTTTTCACTGTGACCTCCGTGAGCCTCTCTGTGCCCTCTGTGTGAAACGCTTTTTTCGCCATGAGTGAAACCCCCAAAACGCGTCGCATTGCCGTCATTGGCGGAGGCACGTCGGGCCTTGCCGCCGCTTACACGCTGGCGCGCGCCCGCCAGGCCGGCGCCCCCATTGAGGAGTTTCTATTTGAAGCCAACCCCTGGCTTGGCGGTGTGGTGCGCACGGAAACGGTGGATGGCTTTGTGGTTGAGGCCGGGCCAGACAGTTTTTTGGCCGAGAAGCCGCAAGCCGCGGCCATGGCGCGCGAACTGGGGCTGGGCGAGGACCTGATGGGCTCCAACGACCACGCCCGCCGCACCTACATTCTGCACCACAATCGCCTGCTGCCGCTGCCCGATGGACTGATGTTCCTGGTCCCCACGCGCATTTGGCCCATGGTCACCACGCGGCTGCTGCCGCTCAGCACCAAGCTGGCTGCGGCGTGGGAACTGTTTACCTCACCGCCGAAGACGGATGGCGGCGATGAATCCGTGGCCAGTTTTGTGCAGAGGCATTACGGCAGGGCGATGGTGGAGAATATTGCGGACCCGCTGCTGGCAGGCGTCTATGGTGGCGACTCCGCCGCGCTCAGTGTTCGCTCCGTGTTGCCGCGCTTCTGGGAGATGGAGCGCAAATCCGGCAGCCTGACGCGGGCCACGCTGAAGGCCATGCGGGCGCGGCGATTCACCCCGCTGAACAAACCCAAAGATTCAAAATCGCTCGCCACTACGGCGGCCCCACCCGCTCCCTTGCCGCTCTTCATGACACTCAAGGGTGGGTTGCAACAATTGACGCAGCGGTTGGCGGCCCAGATTGATAAATACCGCATCCTGATGCGCCATCCCGTGCATGTGCTTGAATTTTCCCCCGGTGGACCGGGCGGCGCGGCGGACTCCTGCTCGCGGCGATTCCAGATCACCTGCGCGGGCGGCAAGGTTTATGACGCGGACGCAGTGGTGCTCGCCCTTCCGGCTTATCAGGCGGGCGGGCTGCTTTCATCCATTGACCATCGCCTGAGCGAATTGCTGGAAGGCATCCCCTACAGCTCTTCCATGACCGTCTCGCTGGGGTTTGACGAAAAAGCGCGCGCCACGCTCCCCCCCGGTTTTGGATTCCTTGTGCCGCGCAAAGAGAAGCGGCGCATGCTGGCCTGCACCTTCGTTCACGCCAAGTTTGACCATCGCGCTCCGGAAGGCAAGGCCATGCTGCGATGCTTTCTGGGCGGGGCTCGCGACCCCGAGGTGCTGAACCTGCATGACGATGAAATTCTGGCCATCGTGCGCAAGGAACTGCGGGAGATCATGAACTTTACCGCGGAGCCTCTTTTCTGCCGCGTGCACCGCTGGCAAGCCGCCATGGCGCAATATCCGGTGGGCCACGGAAGCCGCATCAGCGCGATGAATGAACGCCTGAAGGATCTGCCCGGATTGTATCTTGCCGGAAACGCCTACTCCGGCATCGGTATTTCGGACTGCATCCGCACGGGAAAAGCTGCGGCGGAAAAGGCCCTTGAGCATTTGGGACTGGGCGGCGGAAAGCAGTAGGTGGTGAGCAAAAAGACCAACGCACCTTCGAGTTATTGATAAGGGCAATTACAGGACAACGGATGGAAGAAGGCGGGCTTCCGGGGTGCGGTCGAAGTCGGCGTCAAAGCTCACGATCCTGAGCCCATGCTTTTGGGCGGAGCAGTACTGGTAAGCGTCATCAAAATCCAGGTTGAATTTCGCGGCCACGTTGACGATGGCATCCATCTCCATCGCATCGAGCGACACGATGCTGATTCCGGCCCTGCCAATCACATCCTGCAAGAATTGACCGAAAACCTGGTATTGCTTGTGCCGAAAGAGCAGGAGTCCGATTGAATGCAGGGCAAAATCCGAAATATGGAGTTCATGGCCTTTGCGGTTTTCAAGGAAGATTCGGGCGTCGGCGGCGCTGGCCTGATTCAGCAACACTTCAATGAAGATGTTGGTATCGGCAAGCAATCTCATTCGCGGCCGGCTCTCCAGCTCGCAATGCGGTGCTGCAGGTCTACGGATGTGTACTGGTTGCGCATCCCTTCAAGGGCGCCCGCCCACGTGAACTGCGGCTTGCCGGGTTGCTCAAGGGAACGCCGGGCCATCAATGACTGCACGTAGCTCCGAAGCTGCTCCCTATATTCGGGAGGGACTTCCCGCACCATATCCTCAAGCGTCTTCGTTGGCTCACTCATAAGGCATTCCTCAGTGTCATTCTACTCTATTTTTCGGCACATTATATGAAGAGCGTAAGCAAGCGGGTCGAGAAACCCGCTGACGAAACCGGGCAACAGGATTCTTTCCCCCGTCCACGGGCTATCCACATCAAAAGCTTTATTCCCTTCCAGGACAGTTCCGCGCCACACTGCGTGCCTCGAGCATCTAATAACATGACCCCAACCGGGCCGGAGGTTTCAAATGCCTGTCATCCGTAAGTGCGGCCAGTGCGGACAAAAAAATCGAATCCCCGCCAAAAGCCTGGCGGGCGACGTTCGTTGCGGAGCTTGCAAGTCGGCCCTGACTCCCATACCTGAGCCGCTTGAGGTTGACGAGCAGTTGTTTGATGAGGTCATTCACAACGCAACGGTTCCTGTGCTGGTGGACTTCTGGGCGGATTGGTGCGCGCCGTGCCGCATGGCTGCCCCGGAGGTCGCCCGCACAGCTGCTGACATGGCGGGCAAAGCCCTGGTGCTGAAGGTCGACACGGAAAAACAGCCTCAACTTTCCGCGCGCTTCAAGGTTCAGGGCATTCCCAATTTTGCCATCTTCATGGGCGGAAAATTGGTAAGGCAGCAGGCGGGCCTGGTTAAGCACGACCAGATGGAGCAGTGGCTTTCCGCCGCCAATCCTGCTTCCGCTAAAGGCTAGACGGAGTGTTGGCGGGTTTCCCAGCCAGCGTCCTCCGTCGGTTTCCATTCAAAGAGTCAATGCTTCCGCGTTTCCCAGAAGTAGATGGCGATAGTGGCGGCGATGGCGGCCAGGATGCCAATCACCCAGGTTTTCCAGACCTGCGACCAATGGAGGCCCGGCAGCTTGCGGCACCAGAATCGCGCCCGCATGCCGCTCTCTTGTGCCGTCTTGTAGCGGTAGGAACCCAGTGGGACGAGCGGAATTGAAGTAAAAGTCCACCATAAGGTGCGAATCACCGAAGCACACTCCGGGCAGGGCTCGGCAGAGCCGTAAAACATGCGGCCGACGCCGTTAATTGTCGACACGTCGCCCGGCGTCTTGTCGGTGGTCTCTCCGACGCAGCGTGCGCAAAAGGTCTTCTTTGAAGTCACTTCCGGTACAGGCAGACTCACAGGGCCTCCGTAAAGCAGGATTGATGTTTGTTACCGCCATTTGCCGATTGTGGCGGCCAGTGGCAAACCTCGGCGGCACAGTGTAGCACGCTGATGCGGATAACCTTCCCCCCAATATTTTCAAACCGACAATAAAATTCGGCAAGAGACCGGTGGCAAGAAAAACTTCGACAAAAAGTCCACAATAGGCACGATATTTCCTATCGATGCCCGCGCCGGGGGCATCCGTGAAGTTCTCTCGCATGGCCGCCAACCCGCCGGCGCTCCACTCTCCAATTTTTGGCCTCACCAACTTCTCCAGGCATGACGCGGTCAAGAAAAAGGACTTATCGTATTTTCGCTATTACTCATTAATTCAACAGGAGTTAGCGGTTGTTTATGCGTTCCGGACAGACGCAATTCGGCCCCAACTACGGGCGAAAGAGCGGCGTGGCGGCGCGGGGCATGCGGCCGACGGAGGCGGGGAACGGGGCTCGGGACAAGCGCAGCCTTGTTCGCCTCCCAGCCGAATTGCTCTGAGGTACGTTCCCCTTGCCCGAAAATGACGGCCTTTGCCGCCGTTTCCGCCATCGCCAGGGTATCCGGCCAAGCCAATTCAGGGTTATGATAGAAAATTATCGTCACGGAGGAATCATGGGAAAAACTCAGAACAATTTCGCCGCACGCGCCACACTTGAAACAGCCAGTGGCCCCGCCGTCATTTATCGGCTCGATAGTTTGGAAAAGGCCGGCCACAGTGGAGTTTCGCGCCTGCCATTTTCCATCAAGGTCCTTTTGGAATCCCTGCTGCGCAACCTCGACGGCACGCTGGTGACGGAAGAAGACGTCATTTCGCTCGCCCAGTGGAACGCCAAAGCGCCCGCGTCGCGCGAAGTACCCTTCAAGCCCGCGCGCGTGATTCTTCAGGATTTCACCGGCGTCCCGGCCGTGGTGGATTTGGCCGCCATGCGCGCGGCGATGAAGCGGTTGGGCGGCGACGCCACCAAGATCAATCCCCTGGTTCCGGTTGACCTGGTGATTGACCACTCCGTGCAGGTGGACTATTTCGGCGATTCCTCCGCCCTGGAGCACAACGCTGAGATTGAGTTCCAGCGCAACCGCGAACGTTATGAGTTCCTGCGCTGGGGCCAGCAGGCGTTTCAGAATTTCCGCGTGGTGCCGCCGGCCACGGGCATTGTCCACCAGGTGAATCTGGAATTTCTGGCCAAGGTGGTCTTGTCGCAGCAGATCAATGGTGAAACCGTGCTGCTGCCCGATACGCTGGTGGGCACGGACTCACATACCACCATGATCAACGGCCTGGGCGTGCTGGGTTGGGGCGTTGGCGGCATTGAAGCGGAAGCCGCCATGCTGGGCCAGCCCTATTATTTCCTGACGCCGAAGGTCGTGGGCTTCCGCCTGCGCGGAAAATTGAATGAAGGTGTCACCGCGACGGACCTGGTGCTGATGGTCACGCAGATCCTGCGCAAGAAAGGCGTGGTGGACCAGTTTGTGGAGTTCTTTGGCGAAGGCCTGGCGGAGATGACGCTGGCCGATCGTGCCACGGTGGCCAACATGGCTCCGGAATACGGCGCCACCATGGGATTCTTCCCCATCGATGCGGAAACGCTGCGCTACCTGCGCCAGACGGGCCGCACCGACGAGGAAGTTGACCGCGTGGAGCGCTACGCCAAGGAACAGGGAATCTTCCGCACTAATGAAACTCCTGACCCGGAATTCACCGACGTCCTGGAACTTGATCTCGCCACGGTTGAGCCCAGCCTGGCCGGGCCAAAACGCCCCCAGGACCGCGTACTGCTTTCACAGATGAAGCAGACGTTTGAACGGGCCCTTGCCGCTCCGGTAAAAGAGCGGGGCTTTGGCCTCTCGGCGGAGGAGACGGCGCGAACCGGCAGCTTCAAGTCCAACGGCTCCAGCGCCCAGTTGGGCCACGGCACGGTGGTCATCGCGGCCATCACTTCCTGCACCAACACATCAAATCCCTCCGTCATGCTGGCGGCGGGACTGGTGGCGAAGAAGGCGCTGGCCAAGGGCTTGCAGGTTCCGCACTACGTCAAAACCAGCCTCGCGCCTGGCTCCAAAGTGGTCACCGAATACTTGCAGGCTGCGGGGCTGCTGGAATCCTTGAACGGGTTGCACTTTGACCTGGTGGGTTACGGCTGCACCACCTGCATTGGCAACAGCGGACCGTTGCCGGTGGAGGTCGCTTCCGCCATCGCCGAAGGCAAATTGGTGGCTGCCGCCGTGCTCTCCGGCAATCGCAACTTTGAGGGCCGCGTGCACCCGCTGGTTCGCGCCAACTATCTGGCTTCCCCACCCCTCGTGGTGGCTTATGCGCTGGCGGGAACGGTGGATATCGACCTCTCCACCGAGCCTTTGGGCAAAGACACGCAGGGCAACCCTGTCTTTCTGCGTGACATCTGGCCGACGCAAGCGGAGGTAAGTGAAGCGCTCAGCAGTTCCCTGCGGCCGCAGATGTTCCGCGAAAGCTACCAGAACGCCTGGGACGGCAACCCCACCTGGAACGCCATTCCCGTGGCAGGTGGCGCGCTCTACCAGTGGCAGGACGCCTCAACCTACATTCAGGAACCGCCATTCTTCATCGGCCTCACTCCCGAACCCGGGACGATTGGCGAAATCCATGGCGCGCGCGTTCTGGCGCTGCTGGGCGATTCCGTAACCACGGACCACATCTCCCCCGCGGGCGATATTCCCCTCGACGGGCCCGCCGGCCGCTTTCTGGTGGGACGCGATGTCACCAAGAAGGACTTCAACTCCTTCGGCTCACGGCGCGGCAATGATCGCGTGATGGTGCGCGGCACGTTTGCCAATATCCGCCTGAAGAACCTGCTGATTCCGGGAAGCGAGGGTGGCATCACGCTGCACTTTCCCGAGGGCGACCGGCTGAGCATCTACGATGCGGCCATCCGCTATCGCGAGGAAGGAATTCCGCTGGTGATTCTGGCCGGCAAGGAATATGGTTCCGGCTCCTCGCGCGACTGGGCGGCAAAGGGAACCTTGCTGCTCGGCGTGCGCGCGGTTCTGGCCGAAACCTATGAGCGCATCCATCGAAGCAACCTGGTGGGAATGGGTGTGCTGCCGCTGCAATTCCGTGAAGGCGAAAACGCCGCATCCCTTGGTCTTACCGGGCAGGAGGTGTTCGACGTCGCCGGACTCAGCGATGCCATTCGCCCGCGTTCGGAAGTTACCGTCACCGCCACCGCGCCCGATGGCACGAAGAAAACTATCACCGCGATCGCCCGGCTCGATTCCGCCGTGGAAGTGAACTATTATCGCAATGGTGGAATCCTTCCCACTGTACTCCGCAGCCTGCTGAAACCGGCGTAATCGTGCCGGCGCCTTCAGAGGCGGAATGCCATCAAGATGTCCGTCTTCAGCCGAGACCGCACGGCAAACGCACTGGTGCCAGAAAAGCCCCTGAAGCAGAGGGGCTTCTGGCTGCCGGCGCGCGAGGCCTTCTGGCTGGCGCTGGAGGAATTGCGCAACCACAAGCTTCGCTCCTTCCTCACCTTGCTGGGAGTCGTCATTGCCACCACTACGCTGATCGTGGTGATGTCGGTGGTGAACGGCATGAACCTCTACATCGCCACCAAGATCGCCAATCTGGGCACCAACACCTTCGTGGTTCATCAGTTCAAATGGGCGCAGCCGTACGAAGAGTTTCTGAAAGCGATGCGGCGCAACCGGCCCATCCGCATGGAGGAGTTCAACTACCTGCAAGATACACTGAACGGGTACGAAGCCATCAGCGCCCTTGCCCAACCGCAAAACGGGCCTGAGGCGCGGTATGGCGGCCACTCGATTGATGAAGTCCAACTGTCGGGAATTACCGCCAGCCACGCCGATATTGGCCGGGAGAAGGTGGCGTGGGGGCGTTACATCAGTGACCAGGATTACCACCACAATACGCGGGTCTGCTTTATCGGCCAGGACATTGTGGACAAGCTTTTTCCCGCTGTTGATCCCGTGGGCAAGGAATTGACCGTGGGCGGGCACAACTTCACCGTGGTGGGCGTGGGGGAGAAGCTGGGGTCCGCCTTTGGGGTGAGCGAAGACAATTTTGTATTCATTCCCCTTGGGACTTTTCGCGACCTCTTTATGCCGAACCTGGAGCTGATCGTCTTCATCAAATCTCCAGACGCCAGGCACCTGATGGAGCTGGAGGATGAGACGCGCATCCTCATGCGGGCGCACCGCCACCTGACCTACCATGAGGACGACACCTTCGGCATCAATGGGTCCGACACACTGATGAATGCGTGGAAGGACCTGACGGGCACCATCTTTGCCGTCACCATCGGCATCGTGGCGGTCTTTATGGTGGTGGGCGGAATTGTGATTATGAACATCATGCTGGCCACCGTAACCGAGCGCACGCATGAGATCGGAATCCGCAAATCGGTGGGGGCCAAACGCAGTGACATCCTGTGGCAGTTCCTGATTGAGGCCGGAGTGCTGGCCGGACTGGGCGGCATGATGGGAGTGATTTTCTCCTATGTGATCGCCTGGCTGGTGGCCATTGTTTTCGCCGCCGAGGTGCCCACCAGCGCGGTGATGATCGGGGTTACGCTCTCAACCGGAGTGGGACTCACGTTCGGCGTCTACCCGGCGCGCCGGGCAGCGGGGCTTAATCCCATCCAGGCGCTGCGGGCAGAGAAATAAGATGAACAAATACTGGCAGTCGGTGGGTGAAAACCTTTGGCTCGCGCTTGACACGCTGCGCACGCATAAGTTCCGATCACTTCTCACCGTGCTGGGCGTGCTCATCGGCACCACCACGGTGATTGCCGTGGCGTCGATCATCGAGGGGCTCGACAAGCAACTGGTGCAGGCGGCCGAACAGTTTGGAACCCGGGTCATCTGGGTCTACAAGCTCCAGATGGGCCTGCCCCACCACTTGACGCGGGAGGAGCGGCTGCGCAAATCGCTGACCTACGATGACGCCATGGCCATCAAGGACCAGTGCCCTGCCGTGGAAGAGGTTTCCGTAGCCATCTTCAGCTCAATGGGTGATTTCGGACTGCCACCCACCCTGGCGCGCTACAAGGGCCGCGAGATGGCGGGGGGACAATTCATGGGCGTGGACGCCAACTACATGGCCATCGCCAATTCAACCATCGCCGACGGCCGTTTTTTTACCCAGACCGACGATCTGCATCGCCGCGACGTCACTGTGATCGCCGCCAACGTGGTGGAACAACTGTTTCCGCACGAAGATCCGGTGGGGAAGACCATTGTGGTGGATGGGCACGCACTGGAGGTGATCGGAACACTGCAGAAGTTCAAGGGAGTGCTGGGTGACAGCCCCGATGACCGCGACATCTTTACTCCCTACTGGACGTACCGGAAGTTTTACCCCGCGGCAAAAGATCACTTTATCAGCGCCCTTGCGGTTCGCGGGCATATGAGCGAGGCACAGGACGAAATCGAAGGGGTTCTGCGCCGCCGCCGTCACGTGAATCCAAACGACCCTGACAACTTCGGCGTTGCCACGGCGGAATCGCTGATTACCGAGTTCCGCCAGATCATCAGCACCGTGGGACTGGTGATGATCGTCATCTCTTCCATCGGGCTGTTGGTGGGAGGCATTGGCGTGATGGACATCATGCTGGTGTCGGTGACGGAACGCACGCGCGAGATCGGCGTGCGCAAAGCCGTGGGCGCCCGCCAAAGCGATATTGCCTGGCAGTTCCTGCTGGAAGCCATCACCCTCACCGGGTCGGGCGGGCTGATCGGAATCGCCGTGGGCTGGCTGTTAAGCCTTGCCATTCGAACCCTGGTGCCTGGCTTGCCGTCCACCGTTCCACTCTGGTCCGTGGCCGCAGGCTTCCTGGTTTCGACCAGTATCGGATTATTCTTTGGGCTTTGGCCGGCTTTGAAAGCAGCGCGACTTGATCCTATTACTGCATTGCGATACGAATAGATCGTCAACAGCCTGAGGGGTGAAGTGATATTGACTCATGCCTTCTGCTGTTCGGCCCGCCAAGCATGTTTCTTTCCTTCCATCTGGGCGCGCACTTGGTCGGCATAGAAGGCCTGTAGCGGTGTCCCCACCCGCGCCTACCCTTTACTGAAATCCGCTCCCCTTGGCGAAAGCGCGGGTGGGGACACGCGCTACAGGCCTTCTATGCCCCGAAGCCGCACGTCATTGGGGAATAGCTTAGCCGTAATTTGAACAAGCTTGGTCTCGGATCGACGACGGCGGTCGGAGACCGCCGCCACAAGCGAATGCGCGATGAATTGTGTCGCTCCGAATAGATCGCAGGCTTCCAAAAGCAGAAGTCAGCGGGGCCTTTGGAGGCGAAGATGGTTCACCTCTGCTCATCCATCATTTTCATCAGCAAAGGATAAGGATTGATCGCCGTCCCCACCCACCACTGCTTCAGAGGGCCCAGGCGAAAGATGGCCAGATGCAGGTGCGGCGCATCGGGTGAGGCGTTGCCGGTAAAGCCCACATAGCCGAGAACGTCGCCTTTGTGAACGGCAATTCCTTCACGGGTTCCAGGCGCATAGCCATCCAGGTGGGCGTAGTAATAGCAGTAAATCTGTTGCGGATCAAACTCGTAGACCGTGATGCCGCCAAAACGGCTGAAGAACAGCTTGGTAACGGTACCTTCGCCAATGGCCAGGATCGGCGTTCCGCGCGGCGCCATCAGGTCTGTCGCTTCGTGCCGCGAGCCATCGGGTCGAATTTCGTTGAATGTGTCGCGGATATCAGTGCGCTTAAGGTTCGCAAGCGGGAGGCCCAGGTCTCGGGACGCGAGGATGCCGAAATCATCCGGAATCTGGGAATCAACCTGATCGGCATAGATGATGCCCAATACGGCAAATCCCGCCGCGATTGCAATGATGAGGGGCCATCGCGAGGGGCGTCTCATTCAAGTGTTCCTATTTCTGCGGGCTGTCGGACTGTTTTGCCGCATTTTGGGCCGCTCGAAAGTCAGCAGTAGACTCTGGGCTGCCTGCTTTCCCGGCGTTGTTTTCGTCACGCGCCCCCGGACTTCCCGCGTCTTCCTGCATGATGACGGGCGTGCCCACTACCACCAGTTTGGCTAGCTCAAGCGCATCCCAGTTGGTCATGCGAACGCAGCCATCGGAATAGGTGCGGCCGATCAACCCGGGATCTCCGGCGCCATGCATCCCGTAATATTTCTTGCTGATCCCAATCCACACCAGTCCCACCGGGCCGTTGGGCCCGGGAGGAATCTTTGCCTTCGTATCCGGATTTTCGGGGGCCCAGAAGAGGTCAGAGTTATAGTAGTACCAGGGGTTGTGCTGGATCTCCGTCACCTTCCACTTGCCCACTGGCAGTGGATCATGAGTGCCCCCAACATTGGCTGTTGCGTAAAACAGAACCTTGCCATTGGAATCAAGCGCTTCAACCGACGCGGTGCGGAAGCGCTCCCTGGTTTTGAGGCCCGTCACCAGCACGGACGCCGCCCTCCCCGACTTCGGGGTTTCAACGTTTGGAACCAGAATCTCCGGCCCGGCGGTGTCAAACGTCTGCCCGGGATTGAGACTGCGCAAAAGCGCTTCGCTCGCGTGGTACTTCCCCGTGAACGCCTGCAACGCCGACTCGTAGTACATGCCCTTCAGCTTGGACCTGGCCACCATGTCCGTAGGCGTAGTGCTATTAAAAGGGCCAGCCACATCCGCCGCGGAGATGGTGTGTGTGATCACCGCATCAGCCGAGTCCTGATTGAGAAGTTGCCACACCGATGGGCCCGCAACGCCGTCCACCGTCAACTGGTTCGCCAACTGATACGCCTCAAGGGCATTCTTCAGGTTCTGGCCATAACGCCCGTCAATCTGGCCGCAGGAGAAGTGGGCGCGGTCCAGCAGGATTTCCAGCCTCAGCACGGCGGGGCCGCTCGTTCCCGGCCCGACGCTGGTGGTTGTGGCGAGGTTGATGGACGCGGCAGAAAATGCACTCGCGCTGGGGGCGGCGGGCGCGCGGGCCGCCATCGCCAGGTTTGTGCCGCAAAACACCGACATGAGCAGAAATACTTTGATAAGGCGTTCCATTCCAGTCTCCTTTAAGCTGACCAGCGGGAAGAGCCGCTGTTGGGCTCGCTGCAAAGCCCCGACCCTTTGAACTTGAAATTCTGCGTCTACGATTGCCTGACAAACACCGGAAATTAGCCCCGCTGGGTGTCCACTTCCACCTGGCCCGTCAGCCTCCGGCGACCGATGGCCCAACTCATCCCGATGGCAAGGAGCAGGCTGAGCGCTGCGAGTCCCAGGTACGAAAAGGCCTTCGCACCGTGCGGCTGAAAGATGCCCCCCCTGGCGACAAGCAGCCAGACGAGAGCCCCGAAAATGCTCGCGATCAGGAGCGTGCCCCCGAGCCCGAGAGACCGCCACGTCGCCTGGAGCACGACAATCCAACCCGTGAGCAGAAGCAGACCCACCACCAGCTTCACCGGTCCGATCGCCGGGGTGCCCGAGAAGAATGGAGCGATGGCCCATTGATAGAACGACTGACCCGACGGGTTCCAAGTCCCGAAGACCAGAACGACGGGGAGCAGGACTCGGCCGATAAAGCCGAGGGGATTCGAGTGTTCATGTTCCATGTGGCACCAGTGGGCGTAATCGCCGTCAGAATTTCAGCAATCTGGATCTTGCCCGTCCTTCATTCCGCTGTCTGTACAGCCTTGCTCATGCATCTGGTCAAAATGAATCAGCGGGATGTTTTGTCAGCTTCGCGACAGGTCAATTCGCCCGATGGGCGCGACCAGGGAATCAATTCTCTCCTTGTCACCCTGATTCCGGGTGTACTATTCTGAGTTGTTTCGGAACTTAAGTCTGGCGATGCAATTGCGTACTGATAAGAATTCTAACAAGGGAGGGTTATTTTACCCATGACAGCTTATAACGGGAACCCTGTCCCGCCGGAAGGTCAAACCATCACCTACGCGGACGGCGGATTTGTAATACCTGACAGACCAGTAATTCCTTACATCGAAGGTGACGGAACCGGCCGCGATATTTGGAAAGCTTCACAACGAGTGTTTGACGCCGCAGTGGAGAAGGTTTTTGCCGGCAAGAAGAAAATCGTCTGGTATGAAGTGTATGCCGGGGAAAAAGCCTTCCGCCAGTTTGGCGAATGGCTGCCGCAAGGCACTCTGGACGCCATCAAGGAATTTCGCATTGCCATCAAGGGACCGCTCACGACTCCCGTTGGCGGCGGCATCCGCAGCCTGAACGTGGCGCTGCGGCAACTTTTGAACCTCTATGCCTGCTGGCGCCCGGTGAAGTTCATTCCCGGCGTGCCCTCGCCCGTCCGCCGGCCGGAGAAGATGAACATCATTATCTTCCGCGAGAACACGGAAGACGTTTACGCCGGCATCGAGTGGCGCGAAGGATCGGCCCAGGCGAAGAAGCTGATCGATTTCGTCAACGCCCTGTTGACCGAGGACAAGAACAAGAAACAGGTGCGGCTCGATTCGGGCATTGGCATCAAGCCCATGTCCATCACCGGAACCAAGCGCCTTGCCCGCCGCGCCCTGCAGTATGCCGTTGATAATGGCGTGAAGACGGTGACCCTGGTGCACAAGGGCAACATCATGAAGTTCACCGAAGGCGCATTTCGCGATTGGGGATACGAGCTGGCCAAGGAAGAGTTCCGCGCCCAGATCGTGACCGAGCGCGAGAGCTGGATTCTGGGCAATAAGGACAAGGACCCGAACCTCTCCATTGAAGCCAACGCGGCGCTGGTGGAGCCGGGCCTGGAGCTCGCGAATGAAGCCTTCCGGAATCAAGTGGCCAAAGAAGTGAAAGAGTGCCTTGATACGCTCTACGCGACGCACGGCAAAGGTCAGTGGAAAAACAAGATCGTGGTGAATGACCGCATTGCGGATTCCATGCTCCAGCAGATCCTGACGCGGGCGGAGGAATACCAGGTGGTGGTGACGCCGAACCTGAATGGCGATTACCTCTCTGATGCCTGCGCGGCGCAGATCGGCGGCCTCGGTGTGGCGCCCGGAGCAAACATTGGCGACGGGTTTGGAGTGTTCGAAGCCACGCACGGCACCGCTCCCAAGTATGCGGACAAGGATTTGATCAACCCCGGCGCGGTGATTCGCTCCGGCGCACTGATGTTTGAATTCATGGGCTGGCCGGAAGTGGGCAAGCTGATTGAAGACGCACTGGGCAAGACCATTGTGCAGCACCGCGTCACCTACGATCTGGAACGGCTGATGGTGATGGACGGCATCAAGGACGTGCAGACGCTCGGTACCAGCGGGTTTGCCGGGGCGATAATCGAGAATATGTAGGGAAGTCGTCAGTCATCAGTTGTCAGTAGTCAGTACGCCGTTTTCTGACACCAGGATAGTGGATTTTGGTCTGAACAGAGGCTGCACGCTGACTTCGGCTTTTACTGATGACTGATGACTGAAAACTGACGACCCATCTTCATCCACTATTCTATTTCCGTGAGGTTATCATGCGTAAAAAAGTAACCGTAATTGGAGCAGGAAACGTTGGCGCGACGTTGGCCCACCGCATTGTGGACAAGCAACTTGCTGACGTGGCGTTGATCGACATTCTGGAAGGCGTTCCGCAAGGCAAGGGCCTGGACCTGCTGGAAGCGGGACCGATTGAAGGCTACGACGTCAAGATCAAGGGAACCAACGACTATGCGGACACCGCCAATTCCGACGTGGTGGTGATGACGGCCGGATTCCCTCGCAAGCCCGGGATGAGCCGCGACGATTTACTAAAGGCGAATTACGCCGTGGTGAAAGCCGCCATTGAGCAGGCCGCGAAACATTCTCCCAACGCCATCTTGATTGTGGTCACAAACCCACTCGACGCCATGGTGCAGACGGCTTTTCGCGTCAGCGGATTCCCCAAGAATCGCGTGATCGGCATGGCGGGCGTGCTGGATTCCGCGCGCTACCGGACGTTTCTTGCCGAAGCCTTGAACGTTTCCGTGCAGGACGTGGAAGGATTGGTGCTGGGCGGCCATGGAGACACCATGGTTCCCGTGCCGAGCTACACCACAATCGCCGGAGTACCGGTCTCGCAGCTTCTGCCCAAGGAGACGCTCGATAAAATCATTGACCGCACCCGCAAGGGCGGAGCGGAGATCGTCAACCTGCTGAAGACGGGCAGCGCCTTCTACGCGCCTTCAGCCGCCGTGGTGCAGATGATCGACGCCATCTTCAACGACCGCAAGAAAGTGCTTCCCTGCGCCGCTTATCTCGAAGGCGAGTACGGAATCAACGGACTGTTCGTGGGCGTGCCCGTGAAGTTGGGCGCAAACGGCATCGAAGAGATTGTGCAGATTAAGCTGACGCCGGAAGAGCAGGCTGAACTGGAGAAATCCGCCGCCGCCGTTAAGGAGTTGGTGGAAATTATCGGGGTGTAGTGGCGGAGCAGGCGCAGAGACGCAAGCAGTTTTCCGAAAGCATGGAAGCAAGAGCGCGGACCTGTCGAGCAGTTCCGCGCTTTTGCTTCTTCATACCGCAGTTTACTTTACTTCCACAATCTTCACGGAGTTCATCACCACTGGAGTTTTGGGCCGGTCGTTCGCGCCCTTGGGGGTGCTGACGATCTTGTCCACCACGTCCAGGCCCTTTACAACCTGCCCGAAGATGGTGTGATGATTATTCAGCCATTCCGTGGGCGCCACGGTGATGAAAAACTGGGAGCCGTTTGTGCCCGGACCGGCATTGGCCATGGCGAGGAGGCCCGGCTTGTTGAAAGTAAGGTCCTTCGTAAACTCATCCTGGAATTTGTAGCCGGGCCCACCGGTGCCGGAGCCTTGCGGGCATCCACCCTGGATCATGAACTGGGGGATGACGCGGTGGAAGATCAGTCCGTCATAAAAGGGCCGCTTGGTTTGCTTACGGGTATTGGAATCCAAAAACTCTTTCGTTCCGGTGGCGAGACCGACAAAGTTCTGGACGGTTACTGGGGCCTTGTCGGGAAAAAGCTCGGCGGTAATTTCGCCGAGGGTGGTGTCAAACACTACGTATTGGCCCGGTTTCAAATCGCTCATGTATTCTCCTCATCTTAAGTTGATTTCGATTGGGCGGAGGTGCCAGGTGTTTCGTTAAGGTGTCAGGTGCAAGGTATCAGGTGTCAGTAAACCTCTCTAGTCCCGACTCCCTGTTCTCTATACTTCGAGGCCTGGCCACTACCCACAATCTCGAATTCCAAATAACTGACACCTAACGCCTGATACCTGACACCTTTTGCTACTTTGCCGTCGGCTTGCCTGGTGCTGCCGCTGCGGGCTTTGCGGTCACTGCCGGCGCGGGGGGCACGATCACCGCGGTCTTGATGGTATCAAGCAATGGAAAGGATTTATCAAGATATGCTTTCCCCTCATGTTGCAGGCGTTCCTGGTCAGGACCGTTGCCGCTGGGGGCTCCCTCTCCATACTCGCTATAGAATTTGTCCACAACATCCATGCCGCTTACAACCTTGCCGAAAGGCGAGAATCCCATGGAGTCGAGGTTGGCATTGTTATTCAGATTAATGAACACCTGGGTGGTTCGGGTGTTGGGGCCACCAGTGGCGAACGTCACCGTTCCGCGCTCGTTGGTCTGCGTGACGGGGTCGTCGGTAATGCGGGCAGGCTCCCACACGCGTGAAACCTCAGGCCGCGCGCTAATGCCGAACTGCACCACAAATCCCGGCAATACACGGAAGAAAGCCGCGTTATCAAAGAAGTGGTTTTTCACCAGATTGTAGAAGCGATCTGCCCCCAGCGGTGCCCACGCGCGCGTGACCTCAATCTCAAAATCACCCTTGGTGGTGGTGAATTTGGCGGTGAACACGGCGGGAGCCTGGGCCTTCAGCGACGCCGGATTCAGCAGCGAACCAGTGCTTTTTGGCGCAGTGCTGGTGTGCGCGCCGGTCGTGGGGTGTCCCGTCGTGGCGGCGGGCTTCTTTGTTGTTGAAGTGGCCTGGGGAGCGGCCCACGCTGCGGCGGCCATCACCGCCAAAACCAACACGGCTAACATGAAAATTACCAAGTGGTGCTTGCTCATAAATCCTCCGGTTTTATTGAACGTTCTGCTGCTGATGCGCCACCAGTTCCACCTGGCGCATGACGCGCAGCACATTGCCGCCCAGAATCTTTTTCAGGTCTTCTTCACTGTAACCGCGCCGGGCGAGTTCGCGGACCAGATCGGGAATCTTGGAAACGTCTTCCAGACCTCGCGGCGGAGTATCGATGCCGTCGAAGTCGGAACCCAAACCCACATGGTCGATGCCGCCCACTTTGACGGCGTGGTCAATGTGGTCTGCGACGACGGTGTAAGAGGGCGCGGGAAGATCTTTGGTGAGGCTGCGTTCAATGCGAACCTCCTCCGCATAGGGAAGAGCTTTACCTTGTTTGGCGTAACGCGCACGCGCCTCGTCCACCAGGGCGTCCACCTGTTTTTCAATTTTGGCAAAGGCCTCGCGATAAGCGGGGCTGAGGAATCCCGAGTAGAAATTGATGTCCATCACGCCGCCGTTTTTGGCGAGGGCGCGGATCATATCATCGGTCATGTTGCGCGGAGCCTTGCACAGAGCGCGGCAGGAGGAGTGGGAAGCGATCAGCGGCGCTTTGCTGAAGGCGATGGCGTCGTAAAAGGTGTCGTCAGAAACATGCGAGATATCCACCATCATGCCGAGTTGGTTCATGCGCGCTACAGCCTGCCGGCCCAGGGGCGAGAGCCCCTTCCAATGCGGCTTGTCGCCGGAGGAGTCACCCAGTTCATCATTCTTGGTGTGAGTCAGCGTCATGTAGCGGACGCCCAGGCGATAGTAGATGTCAAGCATGCGCAAATCGCCTTCAATCTCATGCCCGCCTTCGACGCCCAGGAGAACGGCGATCTTGCCCTCGCGGTGGAGTCGCTCAATGTCGTCAGCGGTGCCTGCCAATCCCAGAACGTCCGGGTGCTTTGCCACCTGCTGGTCCGTAGCGTCAATCAGGTCCAGCGCGCGATGGATCAGGTCCTGCCGGGGCCAATCCACATCCACCCAGATGGAGAAAAATTCGGCTCCCAGATGTCCCTGGCGCATTTTGGGGATGCTGATCATATAGGGGCTGGCAGGGTCGCCAAGGTCATAGCCCTCATCAAGCAAGACCTGGGGCGTGTCCGCGTGCGTGTCAATGATAATGGAGTGATCGAGAGCCCGGGCCGCCACGGAACCGGGGTCGGCGGGCGTCTGGGCGAAGGCCCGTGGCAGGGCGGCCTGCCCTGCGCAAAACAACAACAAAGCGCAGGTTACCGTGCGTATTTTCAATCGTGCAGGCGGCATAGCTACAGGAACTCATAATTATCAGGATGGGCGGAAGGTTTTGTCAAACCCAATCTGGCCGGGTCGGCACTGGCATTCGAGGGGAGCAGAACCCTGATTTATCTGGGCTGGCTGGCCGCGTTACGAATCACCTGGCCCCACAAACGCCAGGAAAACAGAATTCGGGGCAAATTTGACGAAAGATATAATGCGTCGTTGCTTGCTGTTCCCTGCTCAAGTATAATTATTTGTTATTCTTGAACTCTCAACGGAGCTAAGCGCGATGGCGGAAATAGATCTGGTTCTGGTTGTAGCCAAGCTGGTTGATGAGATGCGAAAGGCTGCAACTCCTCCCACCGATCAGGATTGGAACCGCCTGGCTGCCCAGGTGTCAAACGGTTTCAAGGCCAAGAAGGACGAAGTTGCCATTCTGCGTCTTTCTGCCGACACCAAGGTCCTGAATTTCATCTTTCCCATCAAACTTTCTTTCGTTGGGGCAATCCCCCTCACCACCACACACTCGCTGGCTGCAAAGACCATTCGCGACAAGCGTGGTGAGATTGTGAACAACTTCCCCACCTACAAACACCCTACGGTTTTTGAAGCTGTCGATTTGTCGGAGCAGGAGAAAGCAATTCCCATCCAGAAGATCATAAGCTCGCCAATGGTTGTGGACGGGAAGGTGGTTGGGGTAATTCAAATTAGCCGCAAGGCTCGCCCCGGCGAACCCGTTGGCCCAGACTTCACCCAGGCGGATTTGGCGCAACTCTCCAGCGTGGGCTCAATTCTGGGTAAGTACCTCTCGGAATTGCCCGCCCCTTCGCTCGCTCGTCCGAGGCCTGCCGCGAAAGCTTAACATGACCGATATCCGCGTTCGCTTTGCGCCGTCGCCCACCGGCTACCTTCACGTTGGCGGCGCCCGCACAGCGCTATACAATTGGCTCTTCGCCCGCCACGTGGGCGGAGTTTTGATCCTCCGCATCGAAGATACGGATGTGGACCGCTCCAAACCCGAACTTACCACGGCCATCCTGGAAAGCCTCAAATGGCTGGGCCTGAATTGGGATGAAGGCCCCATCTTTCAATCGCAGCGCCTGGATCGCTATCGCGAGCTGGCAGCGGACCTGCAACGCTCCGGCCACGCGTACCCTTGTTTCTGCGCGCAGGAAGAGCTTCAGGCAAAACGCGCCAAGGCGGAGGCTGAACGCCGCGCCTGGAAATATGACGGCACCTGCCGCGCGCTTTCGCTGGAGGATCGGGCAAAGCTTCGCAATGAAGGCCGCACCGCCGTCCTGCGGTTTCGGATTCCGGATTCCGGCAAGACCAGTTTTGAGGATCAAGTGTTTGGCCTCATCGAAGTCGAGCATCGTGATCTTGAAGATTTCGTGCTGCTGCGCTCCGACGGCCAACCAACATATCATTTTGGTGTTGTGGCCGATGACCTTGATATGCGCGTTTCCCACGTCATTCGGGGCGCCGACCACATCTCCAACACGCCCAAGCAGATCCTTATGTACCAAGCGCTCCAGGCGCCGGTGCCGATCTTTGCCCACCTGCCACTGATTTTGGGCCCCGACAAGCAGCGCCTTTCCAAGCGGCACGGGGCAACGGCGGTAGGTGCTTACCAGGAGCAGGGAGTTCTACCGGAAGCTTTGGTGAATTTCCTCGCGCTGCTCGGTTGGACGCCTCCCGGCCAAAAAGAGATTGTGCCCATTGCGGAGATGGTTCGCGATTTTGAGCTTACCTCGGTCTCAAAATCAAACGCCGTCTTCGATTTGGAAAAGCTCGCGTGGATGAACAGTGAGTATGTTCGCCATCTGCCCGTGGAACAGTTGCTGCCACTGGTGGAGAAAGAGCTGGCGGAGGCGGGACTGAAAACGCCGGAGGCAGAACAATTCAAGCAGTCCGTTCTCTTGCTGCAATCGCGGGCGCGGACGCTGAAGGACTTTGGTGGCGCCTTCCGAGCGTTCTTTATTGATGATTTTGCCTATGATCCCGATGCGGTGAAGAAGCACTGGAAAGACGCGGCGTTGCCTGTTCTTCTGGATGCGCTGGCGGAGCGGCTGGCGGCCGTTGAACCGTTCGATCTGGCAACGACAGAAAGCACTCTCCGCGGCCTGGCAGAAGAAAAAAGTGTGAAGGCAGGCCTGCTGATCAATGCCACACGTTTGGCCCTTACCGGCCAGGCCGTCGCGCCAAGCCTGTTTGAAGTGATGCTGACGCTGGGCCGCCCCCGGGTCGTGGAACGTCTGCGCCGCGCCACGAATCACCTGCGCTCAGCGGCAAGTCAGGCCGCAGATCCGACAGCCTGATCCGCAGGGTCATCCCTCTAAAACTATCCCTGTAACGGCATCAAACCTTAGCGCGAGGGCAGGCGCCTGCATTGAATGCAGAAACTCCGCTGTTTTCACCACGAGCGGAGTCGAGGTAAAATCTCTCCCATCCTGGCTGGCCAAGGGTGGTCAGCCTCCAACGAAAAAGGAGCAACTATGCTGAAAGATTTCAAGGAATTTGCCGTGCGCGGAAACATCGTCGATATGGCAGTGGGAATCGTCCTGGGCGCATCGTTTGGAGGCATTGTGACATCGTTGGTCAACGATGTGCTGATGCCCCCCATCGGACTTTTGCTGGGAAAGGTGGACTTCTCCAACCTCTTCATCAGCCTCACGGGCCGCCACTTTGATACCGTCGCTGCCGCGAAAACGGCCGGGGCGGCAACCCTCAATTACGGCATGTTCCTGAACACGATTATCAACTTTACGATTGTGGCCTTTGCCATGTTTCTGATTGTGCGGCAGGTGAACAAATTGCGGCCGGCCGCACCTGCGCCCGTCGCTCCCGCAGTAAAATCCTGCGCGTTCTGCTGCACGGATATTCCAATTGCCGCCACTCGCTGCCCTCATTGCACATCGCAACTGAAAGGTGAGTAGCTTTCAAGGTGGGAATTGTCTTGGGGATTGAGCTCACCGGGGCCGTTTGCGCGGCCCCGGTGATGCCCAGGGGAAACCACTACTTCTTGGCTGCGGGTTTCTTTGCTGCGGGAGTTGCCTTCCTGGCAACCGGTTTCTGTTCTCCCAACAACACATTCAAATCATCCGAATCGTACGGGAAGTAGCGAAGTGAAGTCTGTCCCGTCGTGCTCAGGTGAAGGTCAACGCGGCGGTTGTTCGCCATGCGGAAGGCAACGATGTTGTGTTCCACACGGATGCGGGCGTCCGCTGAGACATTGGGGTTGGAAGCGTTCAACTGCTCAACCTCTTTGTCCGTCAGGTTCTTATCCTTGCCGAAGGCCTGGGTCTCAATGTTCGCAGCAGAAATTCCGTGCTCGACCAGATAGCTCTTCACGAGGTCGGCGCGGCGTTGTGACAAAGCCTTGTTGAATTCCACGGAGCCGCGAAGGTCAGCGTGGGCTTCCAGAAGCAATTTGGCTTCAGGACGAACCGTCAAGTAGTCCTTGAAGTTGCCGATAATTTCATCCAGACGATGTTGCTGGCTGGCAACCAGGCCACTGTTTGGATCAGCAACGGTGGGCAGGTTGGTGGGGTAGTAGATGCTGTTGAGGGTCAGCTTGGTTTCCAGCGTTGCAGCGTTCACGCCGGAATCAATGGAGCCCGTAATGTGCAGGGTGGCGGTGGCCGTCTGCGAACCGCCGCAAGCGTTGCTGGCGTGCAGGGTGTAGGTCGCGGTCTCGTCAATCGGTCCAACCGAGGTTTTGGTGGGCGTCACTTGAATATCGTGGCTGCCGGTTGATCCGGCTGCGCCAACGGTGTCAACGGAGATGGTGCTGGCGTTCGGGGCTGACCAGGTCAGAGTTGCCGTGGGGGCCGAGTCAACTTTATCGCCCGTCTTGTGGTAACGCACTTCCGCGGGTGACACGCTGAGAGTGGCCGGAATCGCCGTGTTGACGGTCACTGTCTGGTCGCCGTTGTATACTCCACCCGGGCCAGCAGCGGTGAATTTGTAATCGGTGGTCTGAGTTGGCTGAACCGTCTGATCGCCTGAGGCTGCAACGGCAGCGCCATTCAGGGTTGTTGCCTGGGCGCCATCAGAGGACCAAGTCAGGTGCGCGGAATCTCCGCAATTAATCTGGGTGGTGGAGGAAGCAAACTGGCCGGTGACTTTCTGGATGGCCACTTCGGCGCTGGCAATCCCCGCTGTGAATCGCGGCAGTGACTGCAGGCTCGCGCCACGGGACCAATCCACAGTCTTGCGGACGCCCTTGTAGGCATCAACCACGACGCGCTTGTTGGCTTCCACATCGACCGGGACGGTCCAGACTTGCGGATCGCCATGAATCACGGTCAATTCATATTTTCCCGGGGGAACAATCAATTCCTGCTTCCAACCCCATTCGTTGTTGAATTCGTCGCCGTGTCCAACAAAAAAGGCGGGATCTTGACCATTCAAAAGGATGGCATCACGATCTGCCCCCTCAATGGTGATGCATCCCCAGGGTCCGGTAACGGTTCCGGGGACGGGTTGCAAGGTTACGTCGATAACGCTCGTTTTGTGAGCTTCAATCGTGACCGTGCGTGATTCGGATTTATATCCGTAGTTGTAGATGTCAATTTTGTGTTCACCAGCGTCCAGAATGAGGAAGTGGTGGGCCGCATCGACGACTGGATTGCCGTCGGCATAGATATAGGCTTGGCTCGGTACGGTTTTGACGATGAGCTTGCCTACCTGGGCCATGGCGGACTGCGTGCTGATTAAAAGCAGGACAGCCACGGCTGACAGGAGAATGCTGGTCTTGCCATTACGCATGTGTGTTGCCTCCTAGAAGACTCTTGAACTGAGTGATTATCTCCAAATACCTTTGGGGAAATGTGAGTATATCATAGAATTTTGGCATTTTTGACTGGGAATCGCTAAAGCAACACCAACATATATTTGCTAATAGTAAGACGATAACCCTGCACACTTGTCAGAGTCCAATCACTTTCTCCCGACATCCCCGGACAAAGAATTCCACCTGGGGACTAAAATCTCTCATCCCCGCAGCAATCGCGCAACGGTCTTACCACTCAAATTCCAGCCGCGTCCGCCGTGGGGAAAACTCCGCATAAGGAGCTACCTGCAACTTGCGCAGGTGATGGGGCTGGTCTGTATAGGCCATAACGAAGGTCAGCGTGTTCTCTCCTCCCGGGAACAGGTAAGGTTCGGGAAGATAGAACTCGCTCTGCGGCCCGACCGTCGCAAATCGTCCCACAAATTTTCCGTTGAGAAAGATGAGCGCGTCACAGTCCGCATCGAAAATGAGCTTCCATGTGGGCTTCCAGTTTTCATCGGACGGCGGCAACGCGAATTTCGCACGGCCCCAGGTGAAGGCGGGGACCGGGGATTGATTTTCGCCACCTCCCGTGAACGACGCGGGCGTCCATGTCACCCCGGCGGGCCTTGCCTCTACATCAGCGTGCTTTCGGGTCGAGCTCTGGACAGGAGGTGGCCCGGCATCCGGATTGATCTCGCGCCCTTTCATCAGCGCGGCGTGGCGCTGAATCTGCCAACTCTCCAAACCTTTTGCCGTGGCGAAATCAATGCCGATGCCGGCGGATTCCAGCCCTTTCAACTCGCCCAGCGTTTCACCACCGTTGGGGGCGCCGAAGATCTCATAAGAGATTTCCACTATATTGGAGCCCGGCTGGACAAATTTCGCCAGAGGAAAATCGGTGAACTTCTCAGTATTCGATGCCTCAGCTACAAACTTGCCGTTGACGAAAACCTTCTTTGCGTCGTCCGCCCGCGAGGAGACAAACATCCGGGCCTCACCATTGAACGTGAACGGCGTGCGATATTTAACGTAACCGTAAGGCACTGGACCCAGATCCTCCAGCGCATGCGGAGGGCCGGCGAGCCAATCGCCAACTGCCGGATCAAACTTTTCCACCCAGGCATCGCCCTCGCTCAGGTTGATGGGCTGAAAGGGCAATGCAGGTGTGGTCACATGAACGCGCGCCATGTGCCAGGGCCGGTCATATTGAAAGTCGGCCAGCATGCCATCCACCCGCAGCTTTGTCGGCAGCGGCGGCAGCATTACGGCAACATCGTGCTGTCCTGGGAGAAACTCCAAGTCCACCCAGGCGCGGCTCTTGACCGTGCCCGATGCCGCCAGATTGTAAGCGTCGGTCAGGATGGGCGCCACCACCGTTTTCGTCTCCTCGGAACCGGGAACAATCTTGGGAGGGAACTCCCACAGAAAAGTCCGCAGAGCTTTGTCTCGCGGGACGATGAAGATCTGCAGGTGCTCCTCATACATCAGCATCTTTTCCGTGGCCCCCACCTGCACGGCAAGCACTGAAGTTTCAAATTCAGGATCCCAATAGCGGTAGGCCGTGTCACCTTCCAGCTTTGGTTCATCTTCGGTGGCAAGGCCCAGCTCCAGGATCCGCCCGGGCACGTCGTACAAGATCATGAAGTCGCGGTCCAGATTGACGCCGTGAGTCAGCAGTTCGCCCGTGGAATAGACCAACCTTCCGCCGCTGACTTTGATCTGCACAGGCAGCATCTTCATCTCCCGCGGGGCGAGTTCCAATTCACTCTGCCGGGGAGCCATGATGAAGCGCTTACTGGGGCTGTGCGGATCGGTAAAGGTCAATTTGAAGCGTTGTGCGGCATCGGAGTTTTCCCGCACAAACAGAACGGCGCTGGGCCCATTGGAGCGCTCCGTCACGCTGACGCTGTCGTTGGTGGATTGCGGGGCCGGCTGGACGGGCACGGCGCGGGTTAGGACGCTGCCCAGCACCCGCAAGGACTGCCCCACGCTACGGACCGCATAATATTTATCCCAGAGGCCACCGGGTTCGCGAATCGGCGCGGCATAGTCATAGGAGGTGGTGAGCTTTTTCGCCGCCCAATCAAAATTGGTGCCACCATATCCCATGTAGTAACTGAAAAAAGTCACGCCAAGCTCAAGCGCCGTCTTGGTGATCACGCTGATCTGCGCCGCATCCACACCCTCCTGCTTCACTGACAGCACGCCGCCGATGGTGCTGAACCATCCACCCTGGAGTTCCGTGATGGAGAGCGGAGACAAGGGCTCTTCCCGGCGTAATTTCTCGAGTGCCGGAGTGAGTTCCGCCACGATCTTCCAGCGCGGATAAAAATTGCAGCAGTCCATAATGCGCGCCATGTCCGGGTCCGTGTTTTCGCGTGCCTGCCTGGTCCAGCAGGTAATCACCGGGATGCTGATGCCGGCATTCCACACCATCTTCGCCAGGGCGCGGATGTACTCCCGCTTTTCCGCATCGGGCATGCGTGGGCTAAAGTCGTACTCATTTTCCACCTGCACCATGATGATGGGACCGCCCAGCGTCACCTGGTTCTTCATGATGATGGGAAGAACTTGCGAGTACCAGTATTGCGATGCGCGGACGTTTTGCGGATCGTTGGTGCGAAGGGGAAATCGCTTGGCCGCAATCCAATCTGGAATCCCGCCCCGTTCCCATTCGCCGCAAATGTAGGGGCCCGGCCGCACAATCATCATGAAACCCATCTCGTGCACGAGTTTCACGAACGCCTCAAACTCTGAGAAGTCCGCTTTGCCTTCCAGCCGTTCGTGATAATTCCAGAACACCAGCGTCTCAATGGTGTTGATTCCGGCCATCTTGAATTTCTGCAGGCGATCGCGCCAAAGCGCCTGGGGGCAGCGGGGATAGTGGAATGCCACGCTGGCCACCAGCGTATCCTTGTCATTGATGGTGAAACATTTTGCGTCGTAGCGGATGAGCTGCGGATTATCAAATTCCATGGGCCCCGCCGCCATGGCCGTCAGCATTTCAAAATGGCCATGCCCGCTGGGATCAAGCCCCGCTGCCAGCGGTGCGGTAACAGCAGTTAAGAGGAAATTGCGGCGCGAAGGCTTTATCATCTTGGACTCCTGGACTTGCAGGGTCGGGGGTAACAACTTGCTCCAGCGGGCGCGAATTCGTTACTTGAGAATTCACCTGAAGACCTTGAAGTATAGGGGCGTGCGGGCCGTTCTGCAACCCTGTTGGGGACACCAATGTGCAAGCGACCCTTATGGATATGGTTGACGTAAGTTGCGCACGAACTGAAATGGATTGGGGCAAGGATAGAGGTCATTCCGCCTTCAGGCAGTTGATCATCCACGGTATGCCGAATCGATCGACAACCGTGCCGAAACGCGCCGCCCAAAAGGTCTCCTGAATCGCCATCTCCACTCTGCCCTGCTCAGCCAGCGCGCTAAAGATGCGCTCCGCCTCGGCCACATCCTTCAGCACCAGGCTCACATAGGAACCTTTGGGTGCGATGTAACGATTGGGCGTAACATCCGACCCCAGCAGAATGTTGTTGCCCAATCTCAGCGAGGCAAAGAGAATCTTATGGCGCCATTCGGGCGGCGTCTGGTCCTTCACTTCCGGGCGATCGTGCGTGGAAATGCCGACGATCTTGCCACCCAGGCATTGCTCATAAAATTTGAACGCTTCCTCGCATTGACCGTTGAATGTGAGATAGGGGCTTAGCTGCAAATCACGCTCCTTGTCGAGGGCTTCCGCGCGCCTTCATTTAAACCAGACAGGCGTCCTCTTTGCCCATTCCGACTTGGGATAATTTTGGTGTAGAAGGTCGTAGGCCTCATGGCTCAGAGCATTTGAGTCGCCATAGCGCATGGCGCGAATTGCCAGGTGGAGTGACTCAGCAACCCGCGCGTCATGGGGATGCTTCTTTCCCCAATCAATGGCGGTCCGGGGCAGATAGTGGGAAGCGGAACCCAGGGTGTGGAGCCTGTCCCTCTCAGCGGCAGCCCGTTTCCTTTCGTCTGCGTTCAGAAACGCTGGGAAGCCCACGTCAACCTTGGGTGAATCGGGCGCACCATTGAACTCGCTGCCCACGTCGTCCCGCCACCAGTTGTTGCGGTATTCATCAAGTTCGCCAAGCGCCGGGAGCCGCCAGAGCACCACCGGCGCAAGTCCGGGAAAATGAAGGATGGCAAATGCCGCGGCAAACTGGCGTTCTTCGGCGGTTTTTGCCTGTGCGTATTGCTGAAGGTAAGGCTTCAGCGCGGGCTGGGCGCTTCCGGCAGCCTCCGCCACCTGATTCGCAAGGGCAGGTTGCTCGAGCATGGCGGCGCGCGCCCACGCGGTAGGTGCAAGCAATTTGCGCAGGTTCGCGGGCAATGCGCTCGATTGCGCGATGCGGGCGTAGACATCCACCGGGATGCGTGTGTTCAGCAGCATGACGGCGACCGGACCGAACTGGGGCTCGCACTCCGTCCCCTTGCAGGGGTCGGTGGCAAACCCATCGTCATATTCAACCGGATTCTGCCAAAGTACGGCCTCAAAGGAATCAAAGTTCGTCACCGCCCTCATCTGCTCATCCTGAAAAAGGTGAATTGACGAGAGAGGCAGGGTCTTACTCTGCTCCAGGGCGGCCTTCAGCACCTGCCGCGCCAGTTCCTCATCGCCAGACAGCCTTGCCAGGCGGGCACGATAGTAAGCCACAGTGGGATAGCCCTCGGACGTGGGTGGCACCTGCGCAGCGGCCGCCATTACGTCGTTAAATGCAGGGTCTTCCGGCTTCAAGTGCCAGAGCACGGCCACAAGCCAGGGCACGGAATGCGTGGCCTTCCACTTTGCCACCGCACCCTCGGGTGTGCCCCCTTGCGCCAGCCACTCGCTCAGGTCCGCCGGGTCCGGAGAATGATGGGTCAGCCAGGTGTAGTCAACAACGTACTGCCCAAAATGGCTGCCGGTATCACCCGCAGCGATCAGCTTGCCGAGTTCCGCTTCACGCTGATCAGGATAAAGGTGATAGTTCACGAGGCCCAGCAGCGATTCAGCGTCATCGTGGACGCACGCAAGCTCAGGGTCGTTGAGGATGGCATTGAGTTGTGTCTCCGCTTTAGCAAGGAGCGCAGGATTGTACGTCCTGTCCGGGTCGGCGGTCACGCTGGCGCGCCGAATCAACGTGCGGGCGACGAGGTATGCGGCCGTCGCGTGCCAGGAGGAGGACTTATCCGCGGCAATCGCCTGAAAGCCCTGCAGTGCGGCGTCGTAATCCGCAGGGGTGCCCGCATAAAAATGCGCGGCGGCAATCTGATAGGCACGGTCTGCCCGCAGCAGGGAATTGGCGGTGGCAGGAAGTTCAGAGGGAAGATTTGCATTGTGGCTGCAATTGGCGAACACTGCATCCTGACCCTCGATCCACTCTTGCAGTTCCGGGCTCGCAGCGCCGTAACGGCTGGCTCGATCCTTCAACGTTGCCGCCGCCGTGAAGAATGCCGGGGCAAGGCAGTTGGGATAGGAATTGAATTCAGAATCGGAGGTTTTGTAGTTCGTCATGCCAATTGCCGCCGGGGGTGGATTGTAATTGCCCCGGGCGGAAGTCCACTCCGCGATGGCCTTCTCCGTCTGATCGGGCGGTGGAGTGCGCTGGTCAAGATTGAAGCGCTCTTGCAGCGATTGCTGTTCCGCCGCGCTCAGGGGCTTTGATTCCAGATAGCGATAGGCGACAACGCGATATGCGGGGTACCAATCAGGAAGCACCACTCCAATCTTTCCCCGGGCGAAGTCCGCCATCGGTCCATCCGGCCCGTTCGGCCTTACAAAGGTGGGAGTGCGGTAGAAGGGCCCGCAGGTGTCACCCGATTGCGGAAGAATGACCAGTGCAACCAGCACGCTGAGGATAAGCACTTTCGGAAATCGATTCATGGTTTCACCATTGCTTCCATTTTCGCCATCGCTGGCGCGCTCCAAGCGCCGGGATGAAAAATGTAAAGACGTTCGTCAGGTCGCAGAGAGGGCCAGGGTTCGTCCATGGAGACGCCGGCGCTCGATTCGCAAAGGGGCTCGCGCAAGGGGTAGCTCCAACCTGGCAGGTTTGAGGGGCGCGCATCAACACCCATGCGAAAGAACATGGGAACCGCTTCGTCAACAGGCAGGCTGCCGATCCAGTCATCGCCTGCACACCATGAAGCAAGTGCGGTGATAGAAAGAGGCATTCCCGCGGGAAGGCTCTTTGTGACCTCGCGCAGCAGATTGATGTAGAAGGTGCGTTGCGACCGCGTGGCGTCAAAATCAATTTGCAGAATGGCGGTGCGCGGCTTTTCCACCGAATGCTGAATCAGGTTCGCGACCTGTGCGGGAAGGCCGGGGGCGTTGATGGCTGTTCCCGCGTTGCCCGCTTCAATTCGCACCACAGCGATCATTTTGGTTGTGGGAGAGACCAGCAGACGCTGAACTCGCGGCCGCGATGAAACCTGCGGCCCGATGAAAATAGTTTGATCGAGATAGGCAACCGCGTAGCGCTGCGGGTCAAGCGCGCGAAGATCTTCGGGATTCTCCCAAGCCCAAACCGTTAAGCGAGGAAAGGCCGCCACCGCCGCCAGGCGCGTGCGTCCATCAGGGCTGCCCATGCCGGTGGCAACGACCCATAGCGCCAGCACGGTTAGACCGATCCGGGTGGAAGGACTGAGTTTGGAGATTGCCCGCAACATGTGGCCATGCCCTGAAAGTGCCCGTGCGTCCGGGTCTTTTCCCTGAATTATCGCTGAAGATGATTATACAACCCTCGGCATGTTTTGCAGGGTACAGTTCGGTATTGGCACGCCGCACGGGCAGAAACAAGATTCACCACAGAGACCACGGAGGCTCACAGAGAAGGGCCTCCCTGAGCGCGAGTTATCGATCATTGTTCTCTGTGCCATTCGCCCGCAGTTTTTCTTTGCGAATTTTCTCTGCGATTTTCCTCTGTGAGCCTCTGTGAGCCTCTGTGGTCCCTGTGGTGAACCTCTTTTGGGGCGTGTACTGACTACGCTTTCTCGCTTATTCGCTTCTCCCAAGCTTCCTGCTGATCCTTGCCCCAATGTGCAATCATGATGAAGTTTCCATCCGGATCGGAAAGTGAGATTTCACCGCTGGGCATGTACCCGGGATGCTTGATGGCGGGCACGTTCAGGCCGCTTGAGAGCAGATGCTCACGCAGGCCCGCGAGGTCAGGTGTGTACATGTAGAGCATGACGGCATGGACGGAAGCGTCCACAGGATGCTCTGCCCGCAGGAACATCACTGCTCCGCCTTCGCAGTGCAGGCGCGCCCACCCCAGGGGCTGGCAGCGGTCCGTGTCTACGGTTTCAAAGCCCAGGAGCTCATAGAACTTGATCGATTTTTCGATCTCCGCCACGTGCAGCAGAGGAGTGGAATAACCAACCTTGGGGGGCATAACGTACCTCCTTTGACCTCGCTCGGTTAACCGCCAGCGATGGCACCGATCACCAGAAAGGGTTCGGTGCCCTGCACTACGGCGTCAGGCAGCGGGGCGTCCGGCGCTTCGTGGGATAAATCTTCCTGGCAGGCGAAGAAGCGGATGAACGGGCGACGCTTTTGCGTCACATGGTCGCGCATCGTGCCACACAGCATCGGATAGCGGGCCTCCAGCGCGTCCAGCACGGAGCGCTGCGTGACCACGCCGGCGACCTCGAGCGTCACCTCGCCATCAACTCTTGCCAGGGTTCGTAGATGTTGGGGAAGGACGACTCGGATCATGGCAGCGGTTCAACTCCTAAGCATAATGGCGGCGTGCCAACCGCTTCAAAAATATCAGCAGCGAAGCACGCAGCATCGTATCAGGCAAGCGTCTGGACTTCAACGGACAGGACGGCTGGCAGATCGTGCACGATGGGCGCCCAATTGTCACCGGCGTCGGGCGACACATACACCTGCCCGCCTGTGGTGCCGAAGTAGACACCGCAGGAATCAAGCTGATCCACCGCCATCGCGTCGCGCAGTACGTTGACATAGCAATTGCTCTGCGGAAGGCCCTTGGTGAGCGGCTCCCATTCATTACCACCGGTGCGGCTGCGGTAGACGCGCAGTTTGCCTTCCAGTGGAAAGTGCTCCGAGTCGCTTTTGATCGGAACCACATAAATAGTCTCCGGCTCGTGCGCATGAACATCCACCACAAAGCCGAAATCGGTGGGCAGATTCCCGCTTACCTCCTGCCACAGGTCGCCGGCATTGTCACTGCGCATCACGTCCCAATGCTTCTGCATGAACAGCACATCCGGGTGCGAAGGGTGCAGCGCCATATGGTGAACGCAGTGCCCCACCTCGGCTTTCGGGTCGGGGATATAGTTTGATTTCAGTCCCTGGTTGATGGGCTTCCATGTGGCGCCGCCATCGTCCGTGCGGAAGGCGCCCGCGGATGAAATGGCGATGTAGATTCTGTTCGGGGTCGTGGGGTCAAGAAGAATGGTGTGGAGGCCCAGGCCGCCCGCTCCCGGCTGCCACTTGGGACCAGTGCCGTGGCCGCGCAGTCCCGCAAGCTCCTGCCAGCTCTGCGCGCCGTCGGTGGAGCGAAACAGCGCGGCGTCTTCCACGCCGGCGTAAACCGTGTCCGGGTCGGTCAGCGAAGGCTCGAGGTGCCACACGCGCTTGAATTCCCACGGATGCTGCGTGCCGTCGTACCACTGGTGCGTGGTGAGCGGCTTGCCGGTTTCTGCGGAGGTGTCATAGACAAATTTGTTGCTCTGGCCGGAAGGGAATTCTCCCGGCCGGGGCATTTTCTCACCACCGGGCGTCTCCCACGTCTTGCCGCCGTCGCTTGAGCGCTGGATGATCTGCCCAAACCAGCCGCTGCTTTGCGACGCATAGAGGCGATTTGGATCCGCGGGCGAACCCTTGACGTGATACATCTCCCAGCCGGCAAAGTGCGGGCCACTGACATCCCAATTCTCCCGCTTGCCATCCGAAGTCAGAATAAAGGCGCCTTTTCTTGTGCCCACCAGGACTCGTACGCCGCTCATGCGATCCTCCTCTTCCAAAGCTGATTTGATGTGGCCCGGTTTGGCGCAACGGCGCTATGCGGGCTGGTAATAGAGCACAATCACGCCTGGCAGCAGCAGTAACGCCGCACGCCGGGTCATCGTCACGGCGGTCACAGCGCCCCCAGGGATCTGCCAATCAAATTGTTCAGTAAGCGCCAGCCCTGCGCCTGAGACAAAATATCAATATTGCTTGCACAATGCAATCCAGATTTTTCAAGGTAAACGATCTGCGGATGGGTCATTCGGGGTCCAAGCCATCGTGCTCCTTCTGCGCCAGCCAATTCACGAGGCGCCGCATTGGTTCCGGTGGGAATTTTAAGGGCGCTCCGTGAAACACCCGCAATCCCTCGCTGGCGACAGATTGTACTGGCGCGCGGTTTGGCGGCCATTGTAGAATTCCATTCCTCAGGTTTCAAAAATCAAGTCTTCGACAATTGCGTTGCAAGCCGCCGAGCCCCATTAAGTTGAGAAGATCTGCACCCCGGCGGAAAAGAAAACCGGCCGATATTCCGGGACCGGATAAATTGTTCTTAGCTTCCCCCCAGAAGATGGCGAAATTGGGTGTCGGTTTCGGGTTTTCTTTTGGTAAACTCGGGCAACGGGGGCAGGTGGTCCCAAAATTGTGCAATTGAAGCAAGGAGACCCAGTATGTCTGTGCTGCTGGCGGTTGTGGGCGGAGTATTGCTGTTCTTCGCTATCCGATGGAAACTAAAGCAGATTGAGGCGCAGGCGGTTCCCCGAACAGTAGCGGGAGTACCTAACCGCGGCCGCAGCAATTCCCAGCTTGCGTCGCGCCCGAAGTCTTCGCCACGGGCGGCGAAATCCGAAGAGGACGAAAACGCAACGCTCGCCAAGATTCTGCGGGCTTCTGTGCCAATAGAGGAGGCGCCCCAGCAAACGGAACGCGTGCTGATGAAGATCCCCCTGGAGGTGGCGGCCAAAGACCTTCAGGGCCGGCCGTTCACGGAGCGGACGAACACCCAAATGATCAATCGCAACACGGCCACATTGATGCTGCGCCATGCCATCCCACCGAATGCCCAGATGACCATCAAGAACCTCAAATCCGGCAAGACCTGCCGGTTCCGCGTGCGGAGTTCCAGCGCAGAACTGCCCCACGGCTTGCGCGAATGGGGAGTTGAGCTGCTCGATCCCGTGCCGAACTTCTGGGGAATCTCCTTTAGCAATTCGATTCCCGGGGGAGAGCACGACACAGTTGGCTCACTGCTGGAATGCTCCGGCTGCCATTGCCGCGAAATGACGAAGTTGAGCATGGCGGAGTACGCCGCCATCGTCAAAGAGAACACCAGGATGAGGCGTTGCAACTGGTGCGAAAAGGAAACGGAGTGGAAATTCGTGATGGTGGAGGAGGATGCGCCAGCGGCGGCTCCCAAGGCGCAGAAACAGGATGCTGAGCCCGTGGTGGGCGACGCCGAGGCGGAAAGACGCCGGAATGACCGGCGCATCGCGCGCATGCCCGTTTCAATCCGCCATCAGGATGGGCGCGAGGAACTGACGGTTACGGAAAATGTTTCGCGAACGGGCATCTGCTGTGCCGCCAAAATGGAACTGGTGGCCGGTGACCGCGTCTTCCTTCGCTTGGTGTCAGACCAGGGAATGGGCCAGGCGGAATTTCGCGCCCTCCTGATGTGGCGCCGCAAGATGCAGGAACAGGATGGAATCCTGTACGGGATGAGAATGGAACGCGACGCGCCACGCGCCACTGCGGCGAGATGATGCTGGCAGCGTGGCGCAGAACGCAGGGGTGGTTCGCATCCAGCGCTGTCCAAATTATATTTCGCCGAGTTTCAAACCACACACGTGTGAATCTTGTTCCCCTTTAGGGGAGTGCCACCTGAGAACTATCCGTGGTCGGAAAACGTCGCCGCGGCGACACTTTGGCCACATCCTGTCCGACATTTTCAAAAATTTCCGGATTTTACCCTAAGCAACACTTCCACCTGACGGACGAAACAACGATAATAGTCTCCAGAATTCCGGGAAGCGTGCAGAAACCAACAGAATTGAGAAAGCTCGTTTCAATGGATCAAATTCCCAAGGCAGCCCGTGGCAAAGCGAGACCCACGGGTTATATCCGGCAGCTTGACGCGGTTCGCACCATTGCCGTGGCCATGGTCATTGCCACGCACTGGAAACCGAAGGCCACCACGTTCTGGTTCAATGGCGGCTTTGGCGTCAAACTGTTCTTCGTCACCAGCGGATTCCTAATCACGGGAATCCTGCTGGAGGCACGGAGCAAGGCGGAACAATCCGGATTTTCACTTGCGGGCGTGCTTAAGAACTTTTACGCGCGCCGGTTTCTGCGGATCTTCCCGCTTTTTTATGCCACGCTCGCGCTCACCTTCTGTTTGGGCGTTCCGGCAGTCCGGGAATACCTCTGGTGGCTCATTGCTTACCTGGGCAATGTGCTGATCTCCCTGCGCGGCGGATGGCTGGACGGAATTGCGCATTTCTGGTCGCTGGCCGTGGAAGAGCAGTTTTACCTGGTCTGGCCCGTCCTGATGCTTTTCACGCCCCGGCGGCTCCTGTTGCCGCTCATTACCTCGGCGATTGTTTTTGCCCCGCTTTTCCGGCTGGTCCTCTTCCTGCAGGGAATTAACGATGTTACGGTTGGAGTTTTGCCTTTCGCTTCGCTTGACACGCTGGGACTGGGGGCGCTGTTGGCCTTCCTTTGGCAGGACCGCGAGGGCAAAGCCGCGGGGACGTCCCTGAAAATTTTAGCCGCTGTGAGCATTGCCGGCTGCATCGGCTTTTTTGCTCTTCACATCGTCAACTGGCTGGCAAGTGTTCCTGCGTATTGCTCCTGGATTATGACCGTAACTGATGCCCTTACGGCATTCGGCGCAGTTTGGTTAACGGCGCGTGGTTTGCGTGGACCCGTTGGGTGGGTTCTGAATTGGGCTCCCCTGGTTTATCTTGGGAGGATCAGCTACGGGCTTTATATTCTCCATCCCTTCATGCCGGGAATCGTGGTCAGATTATTTGGGGTGCTGAAAATCCCGGATTTGACTCCACTCGGCCCCACCTTCGTCCTCGGGTTGAACCTCGCGGCATTGATCGCCGCGTGCAGCCTTTCGTGGCACTTCTTCGAGAAGAAGCTCAATGATCTCAAACGGTTTTTTCCTTATTTACCACCCACCACGGTAAAAAAGGATGCGGCCACATTTGAGCCATCCTTCCAAAACGCAATGGCAAAAGCCGCTGAATGATTCCGGCCGGACCGGAATAAATAAGCACTGCCAACTGTGACGAAGGCCCGCCTGATGATTGCAATTGGAATGAATCGGTCGTATGTTTTCAGTCAGGTCGAAATCCCTCATGGAAATTCCGGCCAAAATCTTCCCAGGAGCTTCAGGATGATGAACAGAGTTACTGCTAAGTTGGCAGTTTCGATTTTCGTCGTCGTATTCCTCATGGCGGGGCTGCCGGATCTGCGCGCCCAAGCGATCGACTGGACCAACCCGGCGGTGAGCCAGGAGGTGCAAAGTTTCAAGCAATTCCTCGCCAACCATCCCTGGATTGCCGGCAAACTGAAGGAGAATCCTTCGCTCGCCAATGAACAGGGCTTTCTGCACCACAGTCCCGAGCTGGCACAATTCCTGAATGCCCACCCGTTCATCCAATCTAATTTCAAGATCGATGCGAATGGGGTGATGTCCCGCGCGCAGCAGGGCGACGTAAATTCGCCGAACAACTCTGTAGAGGACCAGGAGATGCGGAATTTCAAGCATTTCCTCTCCATCCACCCCTGGATCAACGGCAAGCTGGGGGAGAAACCAGCCCTCGCCAACGACAAAGGCTTTTTAAGAGGCAACCGCGTGCTGGAGGAATTCCTGAACTCGCACCCTTCCGTGCAGGCGCAATTGCGGGCCGACCCCAGCGGCTTTATGCAGCGGGTGCAGGCGTTGGCAGAGGCGCAGCCGGGCGCTGACGATCCTCATGCCGCGGACTTTGATGCGTTGAAACTGTTCCTGCAGAATCACAAGTGGATAGCGGATCAATTGAAGGAAGACCCAACGAGGGCCAATGACAAGGGCTTCCTCAACAAGAGCAAAGAACTGCGCGAATTCCTTGAAGCGCACCCCTACTTGCAAGACCAGTTCAAGCAGGATGCCCGCCACACCATCGAACAGACGCAGCAGCCGGCAGGAGATTTTTTATAAGCGGGCGGCTGCGGCTGAATGAAACTTTTCCAAATTTAGTAATCCATTGGGATGAATCGGAGGGCTGCGCTCTTGCGCCCGCCGCGGTTCACGCTTTTGCTCTGAAGGTGTAGGCGGACGGCTTGCCGTCCCGGCTTCCGCCAAACACCGAGGGGACGGCAAGCCCTACCCCTACCTTCCATTTGTAAATCCCTGCCTCACATTTGAAAAAAAATTCGCAGCCGCCACCGGGTGTAAGATATAGAAGAGGGTTTTAGTCTATCCGGCAGGCCATGCTTTGATCGATCATGACTGCGGAATTCATGGAGGTGGATAATACATGACGGCAACGCATCCCTATGCGCAATTGCTTGGTGACCGCGATCCGCTGGTGATTTTGGCGGAAACGCAACAGCGGATTCCCGCCATCGCGCAGGCGCTGGGAACGGATGGCCTGAATCGCACCTACGCGCCCGGCAAATGGACCGCCGCGCAGGTAATTACCCACCTGGCCGACAGTGAAATCGCGTTTGGCTTCAGAGTCCGGCAGATTGTTGCGGAGCCAAGCCTGGTCATTCAACCCTTCGATGAGAATCTTTGGGCGCGGCATTACAATCAAGTGGATGGGCTTGAGGCGGCGCAGACCTTTCAATCGGTGCGTGGTTGGAACCTTTCGCTGTTCCGGCGGCTGAGCGCTGGTGAATTGGCCACAACGGCCACGCATCCGGAGCGCGGTCCGGAAACGGCGCTTACTGCCATCCGCATTATGGCGGGGCACACGTTGAATCATCTGGCGCAGCTTGAGAAGATTATCGGCAGTTAACGCGCCACAACGCCGGGGCAGTACGCAAGCATTTAAACGAAGCTGGAGGAAGGCAATGGACCTGCAATATCCCGTGGGAAAGTTCAGTTGGAATCGCAGTGGCGAAGGATTGCTCGCAACGGAAGCGGAACGTGAGGAGTGGATTGCCAGTATTGAAGAGACGCCCACGCGCTTGTGGGCAGCCGTGACGGGGCTGACCGACACTCAGCTCGATTCGCCCTACCGGCCCGGGGGCTGGACCGTCCGGCAACTGGTGCACCATTTTGCGGACAGCCATATGAACGCCTACACCCGTTTTCGACTGGCACTGACCGAAACCGTGCCCACCATCAAACCCTACGACGAGAAACTATGGGCGGAGCTCAGCGATGCGCGCACTGCACCCGTGGATCTCTCCCTGACTCTTCTCGAAACCCTGCACCAGCGCTGGATCCTGCTGCTTCGGTCACGCCAGCCCGAAGATTTCGCCCGCAAACTTAACCATCCTGAACTGGGGCAGGTGACACTGGAAAAATATCTGGCATTGTACGCCTGGCACGGCAAGCATCACGTGGCCCACATCACCAACTTGCGCCAGCGCTCCGGCTGGAAGGTGGCCAGCGCCTGACACCTATTTCTGCATCACCAGCAGAGTGGGCAGTGACGTAGCCTGAGTTGAGGGGCTGAACATCACGAACTTCATACTCGAAATGATCACTCCGGCCACGGCCCCGCCGGAGGAGCTGTCGCTGAACGTTCCATCGGCATTCACCGTGTAGGTTGCGGCGGGGAAGGACGAACCTTCACCTTGCGCGCTCATCGAATTAAAATCCGCCGTGCCGCTGATGCTCCCACTGCCGTTGGGCGCGACGGGTTCAACTTCTGATTGCGCCGTCTGAATCGCCACCTCCATCATTCCACCGGAAAAATTTCCCTGCAGCGAGGCGTTGGTAAAGGGCCCTGCCGACTGAGGTTCGATTGAACCCGTGTCGACGCCCGGAGCGGCATCCATGATGAAGCCAGCGTTGACGCCGGTCAGGTAAAACACCGGCAGGTTGCTTCCACAGCTCTGCGTGAGGCTGCTCAGGGTCACGCGCCCGGTGGATTCCACCAGGTAGGAGCATGTCAGCGTGCTGGAAATCTGCATCTGGCCGGCGCGGTCCTCATAAAAGTTAATCGCGATGGAGCTGTTCCCGTCAGCGCTCGCGGTCTCCAGGGAAACCGCAGAAGCTGTGCCCACCAGGCTTAATCCATTCAGGTAGAAAACCATGTTGCCGTTAAGCGAGGCCTGGGTAAATCCCGTTCCGCCCGGCGGCGCGGTTTGCTGGTCCCACACCCCACTCGCGAAGGGGCCGGGATCGGCATTCAGCTCCAGCAGTTGTGACCCGGAAACCACATAAAACGTGATGTTGGAGTTGGTTGCCCCCAGGGTGATGATTCCCGTGCCTCGGCCATTCGAATCGAGCGTGCTGTAAGTGCCCGCGACGGAGGGGACGGCGGAGCTGATGATGTTCCACGCGTCGTTGCAGTCCTCCTCCAGGTTGCTCAACATGTTCCCGCTCGCATTGAGTACGCCCACGCAAACTTGGCGTCCACCCAGCGCCGAAGGGTCCCAGCCGATAGTGCGGAAGACGTAATTGCTGTTCAATCCGTTGGCAAAGCTGGCAGGGGTTTGACGCAAGAGTTGGCCCGATGCAATGAAGGCGCTCGAGCTGGGACTTGTCCACTCAATGATGCGGCCTGCGGTGGCGGTGCTGGAGCTGATCGACCCCAGGGCGAAGTGCGTGGTCAAAGTGCCAAACGGCGTGACCAGCGTTGCACAGCCGCGATTGTCGGGCCCCACGGAGTAGGAACTTGAGGGCGAGATGATGCTGCCATGTTGGGCACCGAGGACGCCATTGGTGTCTGCCTCGCCTGCTGTGATGTTGCCGCTCCCATCCGCCGTGAAGGAGCCCACCACGGTGAGAAAGCCCAGGTCATTAAACCCGCTCAGGCTGAAGGCGTAGGAACCGTTCAGCACCGCATTGTTTCCCGTGCTGGTGCATGCTTCCGCGGAGTTATCCACGGTAATGCCAAGCGATTGTGTCTGCGCCTGTGACGGCGAACTGGAATCCGCCACCTGGATAGTGAAATTTGCCGTGCCGGTTGAAGGCGGCGTGCCGGCGATCGCACCCGTCGCAGGGTTCATCGCAAGGCCCGAGGGCAGGGCGCCACTTGGGATGCTCCATCGGTAGGGGGGCGTTCCACCCGTCACCGCCACCCTGGCGTTGTAGGGGGTGTTCACGGTGCCGTCGAGCAGGGCCGAGGTGGTGATGCCCAGCGGCGCGGGAGTTCCAATGACGATGTTCAGCGTCTGGCTTGCGGATTGCGGTGTCGGGCTGGAATCGGTTGCGGTCACGGTAAAGGTAAAGCTCCCCTGCGACGCCGGGCTGCCGGAAATCGCTCCCGAGCCTGGTTGTATTGCGAGGCCCGGGGGAAGCGAACCCGCAGTGAGGCTCCAGGTGTACGGTGGCGTCCCCCAGCTCGCAGCAATTTGCGCAAGGTAAGCAATGCCCTCGGACCCGGCGGGCAGAGCCACGGTGGTGATGGCGACCGGGGTAACGACGGTGAGGGTGAGATGCGCTTGCGCCGTTTCCGGTCCGCCCTGCTGCGCGGTGGAGGAATCAGTGACCTGCACGGTGAACGGAAAACTCCCGGGAACGGTGGGGTCTCCAGAGATGAATCCGGAGGGGGCAAGGGATAATCCAGTGGGCAGGGAACCGCTGACCAGGCTCCAGGAGAGCGGGGCAATGCCGCCCGTGGCCTGCAAGGTGGCGCTGTAGTTCGTGTTCGGGGAGGCATTCGGAAGCGCAGAGGTGGTTATGGCCAGCGGTGCAGGAGCAGCAATGGCAAGCATGAGGGACTGGGTTTGGCTCTGCGGCGTGGGGCTGGAGTCTTTTACCGCCACGGTGAAGGTGAAGCTACCCTGAGCGGTGGGAGTCCCGGAAAGCTGGCCCGAGCCCTGCAAGCTTAGTCCGGATGGAAGCGTCCCCGCCGTGATGCTCCACGTGTAGGGAGGAGTGCCGCCGCTGGCTGCCAATTGGGTCATATAAGCAATGCCAACAGCTCCAGCGGGCAGAGACGTGGTGGAGATGCTTACTCCTGTCAACACCGTAAGGCTTAGTTGCGCTAGCGCGGTGGCCGGTCCGCCTTCAGCCGCCGTGGTGGAATCGGCAACCTGCGCGGTGAAAGTGAAATTTCCGGAGGCGGTGGGGGTTCCAATGATGGCTCCGGAACTGTTCAGAGACAACCCGCTGGGCAGGCCGCCACCGGCAATGCTCCAGGTGAGCGGCGCAACACCGCCCGAGGCTTGCAGTGTGGCGCTGTAACTGGCGTTCGACGTGGCGCTGTTCAGTGAAGTGGTGGTGATGCCGGGCGGCGGAGAGACCACCACCGCGGCGGAACTGCTCTTAGTGACATCCGCGATGGAGGTGGCGATAACAGTGACGCTAAGGTTGGCCGAAAGGGCAGGCGCATTGTAGGTTGCCCCGCTGGTTGTAGCGCTGGTAAAGGTCCCGCAGCCCGCGCCGGAAACTCCTGCGGCGGTACAGCTCCAGGAGACCCCCTTGGCGCTCGAATCGTTTTCCACCGTGGCGGTGAACTTTACCACTTCCCCCGCATCAACATCGGTCTGTGCGAGGGGCGAAATGGTGACGTAAATAACTGGGGGATTCCCGCCGGTATAACCTCCTCCACCGCCCCCACCCCCGCCACAAGCTGTGATCACCAACATGCCGCAAATCGCGAGTAAGATTCTTTTCACTGGGTCATCACCTCAAGCGGCGAAGGTTATTCACGACGGGAAAGGAATCAAAGGAAGTTGCTGGTTGGTGCCTGAAGCGGCCTGTCGCCATCGGGCTTAACCCGGTGCAAGGACGCACAACCCCACATTAAAATTCCTTCAGGTTGTTTATCGGCGGGTGGTGGATGGAGGATGAGGAAATTTGGCGGGAAAAGAAGTCAGAATTCAGGAGTCAGAAGGCGAAAGTAAGAAGCGCCAAATTTGGGATAAGGCACGAAATAACGATGGGCTGCCCTGGTTGGTGAGGGCTGAGAGTTAATTGCTTGAAGCCTGTTCCTACCGCTGTCCGATCTGCAGCGTGGGGTAGGTCAGGGTGGGGGTACTGGTAATCACAAACTTGTTGGTGGATATGGCGATGCCAACAGTGGTGCCACTGGAGGATCCAGTGCTGAACGTGCCATCGCCGTTGAGCAAAAGCGTGTCAGACCCGGCGACGGCGGCGGTTTGGGTCAGGGTGGAAGCGATGTCCGTAGTGGTTGTAAATATTCCACTGCCCGTCAGGTTCAAAATGCCAACCTCAGCCTGGGCTTGCTGGCTGACGATTTCCGATGTGCCAAAGAAGTAGGTTCCGGCAATTGTATTATTGCCCAAGCCCGCAGTAGCGGGTTCAAAAGAGCCCGATTCAACCATAGGATCGGTCCCCACCACGAAGGCGGAATTGAGGGCGTTCAAATAAGGAACGGAAGGAGTGGCGCCGCAATTGGAGCCGGTCAGGGTGACCCGGCCAATTGAGACCACCGTGTAAGTGCATGAAGTGCTTGAGGTTTGCCAGGCACCCCCATTATCAAGGTAGAGCTGTGAGGTGACGGCGCTGGATCCATCGGCGGTTTCGGTGGCGAACAGAACATCTCCGGCAGCCTGGGATTGCGCCAGCCCGCTGGAATAGAAGGCCACATTGCCTTCAAAGGAGGTCTGCTTGAATCCAGAACTACCCAGCGGAACGTTTTCCTGCTGCCAGACCCCGCTGAAGTAGGGGCTGGGATCAGAATTCACCACCAGAAGCTGCGTCGGTGACACCCAATAGAAGGTAAATGAAGATATGCCTTGCCCCACGGCAAGTATGCCGGTGCCGCGCCCGTTCGTGTCGGCGGCGGAATAGGTGTTCACCTGCGTGTTGGCCGTGGTGCTGCTGTTAATGATGTTGGCTACCGCACCGTTGTCGTTGCAATCTTCCTGCAAGTAACTGAATTTATTGGCGTTGCCGGAGACAATTCCAGCGCAGGCGTAGCGCCCGGGGGCCGTGGCATCCCAGCCCGAGGTCTGCAAGTTGTAGCTGCCGCTCAAGCCGTAGAGAAATGCCACGGGGTTTTGCTGAACCAGCGGGCCGGAGGCAATATAGGCACTGGGGCCGGGGTTTTCAAACTCGATGATGCGGCCCAGTGTGGCTACGCCGGCGGAAACTGCCCCCACCGCAAACCGGGTGTAGAACGTCCCGAAAGGAGTCGCAAGGGTGGCGCAACCGCGATTGTCAGGGCCTACGGAGTAGGAACTGGCGGCGGTAATCAAACTGCCCGTTTGGGGACCAAGAACGCCATTGGTATCAGCTTCGCCAGCCGTGATATGTCCGGAGCCATCCGTAGTGAAGGAGCCCACCACGGCAACAAATCCGGCGGAATTATAGCCGCGCAAGCTGAAAGCGTACTGCCCCACGAGAACTGAATTGTTGCCATAACTCGTGCAACCCGCCAGCGAGGCATTGACGGTGATACTCAGGCTCTGGCTGGAGGTCTGTGGCGGCGAGCTGTTGTCCTGCACTTCCACCGTCAGAGGATAGGTGCCGGGTGCAGACGTAGGATCGCCGGTAATTGCCCCCGTAGTGGGGTTCAAAATCAGCCCCGCAGGCAGACCACCGGCGGTGATGGTCCAAACGAGTGGCGGCGTGCCACCGGTAGCCACCAGTTGGGCTTGGTAAGGAGTATCCACTGTACCGTCCATCAGGCCCGTGGTTCTGATGGCAAGCGGCCCCGACGGGTTTATGGTGAGGGTGTAATTTGTGGTGGTAAAGTTCTGCTGGATGGGGCTGGAGTCAATCACGTACATTTGAAACGTATAAGTGCCAGGAATGGTGGGCGTGCCGGATATTACTCCGTTATTCTGCAGGACCAGTCCGGAGGGCAGGCTACCCTCGTAGAGCCTCCAGGAGATGGGAAGCACCCCTCCCGTGGCGGTAAGCTGGGTGCTGTAGGCCGTACCAACGGTTCCGCTCGGCAAAACGCCGGCGTTGGCGGACAGGAGATTCACGACGGTAAAGGTAAACGTTTGTTGTGCTGATAGTTGGCCGCTCGGCGACCCGGATGAATCGGTCACTTTGACCGTGAAAGTGGTGGTGCTGCCGGTGGCTGGGGTCCCGAATAAAATTCCGGCGCTGTTGATGCTGATACCAGACGGCAGCGTCCCGCTTACCACCGTCCAGATCAGGGGCTGCACTCCACCGGAGGCAGCAAAATAGTTGTGATAGATATAGTTTGGAGTGGCGACGGGAAGGTCCGTGGTGGTGATGGCGGGTGGAGGCGTGACGTTGAACGTCGCAGAGCCGCTTTGCCCTGGTTGCGCCACGGAGGTCGCCGTCACCGTGACGTTCAAAGTGGTCGAAACCGTGGCCGGAGCGATATAGGTGGCGGACGTGCCAGTAATATTGGTAAAGGTTCCGCATGACACGCCGACGCATCCCGCGCCGGAGGCTGTCCACTTCACGGTGCCAAGGGCAACGCCCGGATTATTGGTAACGAGGCTCGCTGTAAATTGCAGGGTCTGGCCCTGGTCGATGTCGGGTGGAATAGAGGGAGCAACCGTCACAACGATGAGCGACGAGGGCGGATTGCCACCGCAACCACACATCAACAGCAGAATCGAGAGCGCCAGAGCAAGCTTCTTCATTATGTATGCCTTCCCTACTACCGTAACACATCCCTCAGGACTTTGGGTATATCCCGGTTTATAACCCTACGACGTGACGCCGGCTGGCGGCCCAGGACGGAAAGCCTCAAGGGGAAGATGATGAAACTTCACCAAACGCTGCCTCGCGCCGCGGCGAAATCCGAATGCACGGCCGGCCGGGGTAGGCTCAGCAACAAAAGTCGCCCCACCGTCTGCACGATCAGGAAGCAGTGCGATCGGTTGACGTGGAATTCAACGAAACCTGAAGCACCCCCGTAAGAACGGGCAAAATGCAGTGCCAAGTGCAGCCATTTTAGCAGAACGCAAAAGCCAGACCCAACTTCGCCCGCCCCCAAGTCGTCCGGCAAAGGCAACCTATATTTCTACCTGCCTCCAAAAGTAATGTCAATTCTTCTTGAGCAGACCATGAACCCGTCCAAGAATGGGCAATCAATTGCATCTGAAGTTTGCCGGATTTTCGCTGGTGGAAGGGCACGCCGCCGGAGAGTATACTCGCGTAAATCCCGGACTGAAAGAGAGCCCCGTCGCGAGATTGCCGTGACTCGTCGGGGGCGCCAGCCGGCAATGATCTGATTAGACCGCGGGTGCCCTGTCTTTTGACCGGTCAAACGCAGGCCCTCGACAATCAGGTAAGAGGCCGGGATAAATTGGAAACCGCGAGGCATTGTGAGCAAAAATCGAGCAGGCTCAATAATTTCCTTATTCACGATGGCGTTTTTTCTTGGGTGTGCGCCTGCCTGGGCTCTTCAAATTGGCGGCGGCAATCTGAATCCGGCACTCGAAACCGATGCCACCGCCCTGGCGAAATGGCAGGATGCGAAAGTTGGCCTGACAATTCACTGGGGGCCAATCGCCTCACGCGGAACCGAAATCGGACTGTCGCGTGGTGTGCAAGTGCCGGCGCAGGAATACGACTCGCTTTATAAGGAATTCAATCCCACCCTTTTCAACGCCAGGGACTGGGCCCAGTTGTTCAAGGATTCCGGCTTCCGCTATGTCACGCTGGTCAGCAAACACGTTGACGGTTTCGCGATGTGGAACACGAAGCAGACAGACTACAACATTGGGAATAGCGCATTCCACCGCGACTGGCTGCGGGAAATCTCCGATGAGTGCCGCCATCAAGGCATCATCTTTGGGGTTTACTACGCCATTCTGGACTTCTATCAGTACGACTACCTGGGGAACACAGAAGCTCCGTGGACGCCCACCCACGGCGGCCCGGGCTTCACGCTGGATCGTAAGCCGGATTTTGACCGTTACGTCAGCTACATGAAAGCTCAGCTTAAAGAGCTGGTGCAGGACTACGGCGTTGAAATCTTGATCTTCGACGGCGACTGGGACCCAAGCTGGACGCATGAGAGGGGCAGCGATCTTTATCGCTACCTCCACAACCTTAAAAGCACACTGCTGATCAACAACCGCGTCGACACCAAGGCGGGATGGGAAGACGCGCGGATGGTTGGTTTCGATAACTTGCTTTGGGCCTTTTATCCGGCAAAATTTTGGCAGCCGCAGACGTACGCGGGCGACTATCTGGAGCGCGAGGAGTATATCAGCGGGCCTGCCCCATACCCCTGGGAAGCGTGGATCACCCTGGGCGACCAATGGGGGTGGAAACCCAACGACAAGAACAAATCGGCGGAGGATTGCATCCGCTATCTGGTGTTGACTGCGGGTGGCGGTGGCAACTTCAATCTGAACGTCACGCCGATGGTGGACGGCCGGTTTGAGCAGAGGCAGAAGGACCTGCTGCTAAAAATCGGCGCGTGGCTGAAAACCAATGGGGAGAGCATTTACGGCACGCGAGGAGGCCCGTTTGCGCCGGGGCTCTGGGGCGCCAGCACCCAGCGCGCCGATAAAGTTTACGTGCACGTGCTCGCCTGGCCGGGAGATACCCTGCACTTGCCCGCTTTGGATCGTACCGTAAAGTCAGCTCACCGACTGGGGGTTGGAGAAGTGCAGTGGAAACAAACAATCAACGGTATCGATATCTCCGTACCTGAGACTCAGCGCGATCCCTTGGATACCATCATTGAGCTGACGGTCGGTGATTGAAGAATGTAACCATGCCATGAAGTGCAGGGGAGGACACGAAGTGCCGCCTCTTCCGTCAACGGCTTCAACGTGCGGTATGATCCCAAATCCAAAATATCTCGCCTGAATTTCTCACCTGATTGTGCCCCTTTGACCGTGGGAAAGGTGAGCTACGGCCGTCGCAAAAAAACGACATCTTGGCGTTGCTAAATCGGGTTTCTATGATTTTTAGTAAATGGCTTATTTTTCAGTATGTTCCCAGCTTCGTATAGTTTTTCAACAGGAGGACATAAAGTCGGTGGTAATTGAGAGGAGGGAGAGGGGTGTTGAGGCGGAAAAACCTGGGCCATAAAGTCCTGCTCCACTTCGAGCACTTTGCCGGGGCATTCCCTCCGGCGGGTTAAGGAAACACTTTGCCACATCATTGATAGTAGGCTATCTATTCTAACTTGTCAAGATGAAAAAATGTCGTTCGCCCGCAGGTCCGCCTCCTTTGAGGAAATTCGCTTCTGGCGAGAGAACCGGGCTAGAACCACCGGCTCATAATGACCTTCTGCTCCGTATAGAACGCGATGGCATCCTTGCCATGGGCGTGCAGGTCACCGAAGAAGGAATTCTTCCATCCCGCAAACGGGAAAAACGCCAGGGGAGCGGCGACTCCGACGTTGATTCCCACCATGCCCACCTCAATTCGCGATGAGTATTCGCGTGCCGCTTTGCCGCTGCCGGTAAAAATTGAGGTGGCGTTGCCAAAGGGTGAATGGTTCACCAGTTTGATGGCCTCGTCCAGAGTTTTGACTCGAATTACGGAAAGCACGGGGCCAAAGATCTCTTCTTTGGCAATGGTCATGTCCGGCGTGACGTTGTCAAAAATCGTGGGGCCCAGGAAGAATCCGCCGCTTGCGGATTTGTAGCGGCGGCCGTCCACCAGCGGAGTGGCGCCCTCGGCAACTCCCTTTTCAATGTATCCCGCCACGCGCTTGCAATGGTCGGTTGTCACCAGCGGCCCCATCTCAATCCCTGCCTGCGAACCATCACCCACCGCCATGGCCTCGGTCCGTTTGGCCAGCAACTCCAGCAGCGGACCTGCGGCGTCGCCCACCGGAACCAGCACGCTGCCGGCAAGACAACGCTCGCCCGCAGCGCCAAACGCCGAACCGATGATGGCCTCAACCGTTTTCGGCATGTCGGCGTCGGCGATCACCACCAGGTGGTTCTTGGCGCCGCCCAGCGCCTGAACGCGCTTCCCTTGCGCCGCCGCCGTGGTGTAGATGTGCTTCGCCACGGGCGTCGAACCCACAAACGAAACTGCCTTCACCAGGGGATGGTGCAGCAACGCGTCCACTGTCTCCTTGCCGCCGTGGATCAGGTTCAGGACACCGGCGGGCAGGCCGGCCGCGGCCAGCAGTTCGATGATGCGGGTGGGCGTAAGCGGAACTTTTTCCGATGGCTTCAGCACAAAGGTGTTGCCGCTGGCGATTGCGAACGGGTACATCCACAACGGCACCATAGCGGGAAAATTGAACGGCGTGATGCCCACGCACACGCCAATGGGCTGGCGAATGGTCTTGCAATCGATCTCACGAGCCACGTCGTTCAGCGAATCGCCCATCATCAGGCTGGGCATTCCGCAGGCTACTTCCACCATCTGGATGGCGCGGCGCACTTCCATCTTTGCGTCATCCGCCGTCTTGCCGTTTTCGCGGGTCAGGATGGCGGCCACCTCCGCCTTGTGCTCCTCCAGCAGCATTTTGAAGCGATAAAGTACCTGCACGCGGTCCACCACGGGAACGTCGCGCCACTTCAGAAAGGCTTCGTGCGCGGTTCGAACGGCGCGGTCAACATCCGCCTCAGTGGCGAAGGCTGCCTCCGCCAACACTGTTCCCGTGGCTGGATTGGTGATGGGCAGGGTTCCCCGATCCTTGTGCTTTTCCCATGCTCCATTGATGTAAAAACCGACCACGCCCACGGCAGAATCAGTGGTGATCATCATTCACCTTCCTTACGGGCATCGTATCGATCTTCTGTGCTCACTCGTTGCTATACAGCGCGACGTAAATTGTAGCGTCGATCTCTGATCGACGACAGCGGTCGGAGACCGCCGCTACAGACGAATGCGCGAAGACTTATGTCGCTCCGTATAGAAAGACGTTTCACACAGTGATCACAGAGAAGTGATGCACAGAGGCCACGGAGAGAACACGGAATAGAGTGGCCGTTTTTCTCCGTGCCCTCGGTGTTAAAGGAATCAGGAAGATCGTTGCACCCTCGCTCTGTGAACTCTGTGTGAACCGCAGTTGTCTTCACTCATGCTTTCCGAGATCCAGCCAGGAGTTACCCCTCGCTCTCCCATTCCGCCAATTTTTCCGGCGCGGGCGACCGTTGCATCAAGAGCAAGTAAAAGCCCCCTGCCACTGCAAATCCCACAAACCACGCGTAGTTGTAAAGGAAGCGAAGGGGCGGAACCACAAGGCCCAGCAAGGCCACGGCAATTCCCAATCCCAGGGCAATCACGGCGCGCCAGTTGACTCCGCCATCGTATTCGTAAGCGCCATCGCGGGTGTAGAGGTCATCCAGCTTCAACCGCGCCCGCCGCAGGATGAAGTAATCGGCAATCATGACGCCCGCCACCGGCCCCAGCAATCCGGAATAGCCCACCAGCCAGCCGAAAATGTAGGCGCTGAAGTCGCTCAGCAGTTTCCAAGGCATCATGCAGACGCCCACCACGCCGGTAATCAGGCCGCCCGTGCGAAACGAAATCAATCGCGGGTTCAGGTTGGAGAAATCGTTTGAGGGTGAAACCACGTTGGCCGCCACATTGGTGTTCAGTGTTGCCAGCGCCAGCGCCACCAGCGCGATCAATGCCACCACCGGGTGATGGAACCGCCCCAGCAATTGCACCGGATCCCAGATGGCTTCTCCGAAGAGCACGACGGAAGCGGAGGTGACGGCCACGCCGATGAAAGCGTAAAGCGTCATCGCCGTGGGCAGACCAAGCGCCTGGCCCAGCATCTGCGCCCTTTGCGATTTGGCGTAGCGCGTAAAGTCCGGAATGTTCAGCGCCACCGTGGCCCAGAATCCCACCATGCCGGTGAGCGAGGGGACAAAGAAACGGAAGAATTCCGCGCCCGTGTGGAACTTGCTGGGCGTGCTGAGCACCGGACCAAGGCCGCCCGCCTGCCGCGTGATCCACCAGAGGAGCAACAGGCCGATTCCCAGCATGAAGGGCGCGCCAATGCCTTCCAGAAATTTGATGGTCTCAATGCCGCGCCAGACCACCACCATGTTCAGCGCCCAGAAGGCGAAGAAGCAGATCCAGATGCCGCCCGCAAGATGCGCCGCCCCGGGCCAGAAAATTTGCAGCAAAGAGTAGATGGCCTGGCCGCCAATCCACGTCTGAATGCCAAACCAGCCGCACGCCACCAGCGCGCGCAGAACGGCGGGGATGTTGGCGCCGCGAACTCCAAACGAAGCGCGCACGAAAACGGGAAAGGGAATTCCATACTTGGCACCCGCATGCGCGTTCAGCAGCATGGGAACCAGCACAATGAGGTTGCCCAGCAGGATGGTGCCCACCGCCTGCCACCAGCTCATGCCGCCGGCAATCAGGCCCGAGGCCAGCATGTACGTGGGAATGCAGACGGACATCGCCACCCAGAGCGACGCGTAGTTGTAAAGCCCCCAAGTGCGGCGGTCCATCGGAATGGGGGCCAGGTCTGCGTTGTAAAGCGACAGATCGTGTTGCGCCATTATTTCCACGCCCCTCCGCGCGCCGCGCGCTTCAGATATTGCCCCCGGCCTGCTTTGGCGTAGAACTCGCCCTTGTCCACAATCACTTCCCCGCGCGAAATCACGGTGCGGGCGTTGCCCTTGATCTCAAAGCCTTCGAACATCGAGTAGTCAACGCGCATGTGATGCGTCTTGGCGCTGAGCGTGTGCACGGCTTCTGGATCCCAAATCACAATGTCGGCGTCACTGCCCGGGGCGATTTCACCCTTGCGCGGATACATGCCAAAAATTCGCGCCGGTGCTGTGGACGTGATTTCCACGAATCGGTTGAGCGTCAGCTTTCCTGAATTCACGCCATGGTGATAGATCAACTGCAGGCGGTTTTCAATGCCCGGGCCGCCGTTGGGAATCTTGGTGAAGTCATCCTTGCCCAGAATCTTCTGGTCCTCAAAGCAGAACGGGCAGTGGTCCGTGGAGACCACCTGCAAGTGGTCATGCTTGAGCCCGTCCCAGAGCTTGGGTTGATGCTCCTTGGGGCGTAACGGTGGAGTGAAGACATACTTGGCGCCTTCGAACCCCGGCCGCGCGAGGTCGTCAATGGAAAGCAGCAGATATTGTGGGCAGGTCTCCGCAAAGGCTGGAACGCCGCGGTCACGCGCTTCGCGAACTTCATTCAGCGCATCTTCGGAGGTCAGGTGAACGATGTAAACCGGCACGCCGGCGATTTCCGCCAGCGCGATGGAGCGGTGCACGGCCTCGGCCTCAGCCTTGGGCGGCCGCGTGAGCGCGTGGTAGATGGGAGCGGTTTTGCCCTCAGCCAGGGCGCGCGCCACAATCACGTCAATCACGCTGCCGTTCTCGGCGTGCATGCAGATCAGCGCGCCGTTTTTGGAGGTCTGCGAAAGCGCTTTGAAAATTGTGCCGTCATCCACCATCAGCACGTTGGGATAGGCCATGAAGAGCTTGAAGCTGGAGACGCCTTCGCGCACCATGTCATCCATGTCTTCCAGGCCCGCACCCGCGAGGTCGGTAACAATCATGTGCAGGCCGTAGTCAATAGTGGCCCGGCCTTCAGCCTTTTGCATCCAGGTGTCCAGCGCGTCGCGCATGCGGGTGCCGCGCCCCTGAATGGCAAAATCGACGATGGTTGTGGTGCCGCCAAATGCCGCGGCGCGCGTGCCGGTGAGGAAATCATCGCTCGACATGGTGCCGCCGAACGGCATATCCAGATGCGTGTGGGGGTCGATGCCGCCGGGAATCACGTAGGTGCCCGTGGCGTCCATCACCCGGGCATCGGCGGGCGCTTCCAACCCCAGTCCAACACCACTGATGCGTTCGCCCTCAATCAAAACATCGGCCTTGCGGGTTTCCGATGCGGTTACAACCGTGCCATTTTTGATAAGTATGCTCATGGATTTTTGGCCCTCGCCGCGTCCCCGCGGCCGGAAATTTCCCTCTTTTCGATCGTCCTCAACACGCGGAGCATGTCGTTGTGCTCATTGCTGGGCAGCGGAACAATCCACCGGGAGAACCGTTCGTGCCACTTAATATCCTTATCTTGGCGAAGGGCCGCACGAAATCGCTTTGCACTTATCCCGGCTTCATTCGCCATCTCCTCCGCAGTGACCAAATCTGAAAGCTTGGCCATCCGATTTCGCCTTTCCCGAGCCCCGAGTCCCTAGTCCCGAGCCCCGGTTCTTTGTTCCCAGCTTTCGAATGGCTTGCCTGTTTCAATCTTCTCCATGGTTATGGAGCCGGGAACCGGGCAGACCAGCCAGCAAAGGTTGCAACCCACGCATTCCTCTTCATCGACGTGGGGAATTCGCCCCGGCGGCGTTGTGCCATCAGGCCCGGTGTAGGAATCGAGCTTGGCGATGGGCGTTACAGCAATGGTGGCGTATGTAGCAGCCTGAGCTGCTTCCGGCTTGGCGAACCCATCACGATGGATGCATTGGTGAGCGCCATCCCAGCAGGCGACATAACACAAGTCGCAGCCAATGCACTTATCCGCGTGGATGCGCGCCACGATGCGGTAATTCAAATCGAGGTCTTTCCACTCGGTCAAACGCGGCAGAGAGAGGCCACGGAAGCTATCAAGCGTGGCGAATCCCTTTTCGTCCATCCAGTTGGAAAGGCCGTCGATCATGTCCTCTACGATGCGGTAACCGTAGTGCATGGCCGCCGTGCATACCTGCACGGAGGCGCAGCCCAGCAGAATAAATTCCGCGGCATCGCGCCACCCGCCAATGCCGCCGATGCCGGAGATGGGAATTCTCAATTCCGGGTCGTCAGCAATCTGCTGCACCATATGGAGCGCGATGGGCTTCACCGCCGGGCCGCAGTAGCCACCATGAGTGGAACGGCCGCCCACATCCGGGCGCGGCGTCAGCGTGTCAAGGTCGATGCCGGTGATGGAATTGATGGTGTTGATGGCGGAAAGCGCGTCCGCCCCGCCGCGTTTGGCTGCTCGCGCCACGGTGCGGATATCCGTGATATTCGGTGTCAGTTTCACCAGCACCGGGGTGCGCGCCACTTCCTTTACCCATTCGGTGATCATGCAGGAATATTCGGGCACTTGACCCACGGCGGAGCCCATGCCGCGCTCGCTCATGCCGTGGGGGCAGCCGAAATTCAGCTCCAAACCGTCGGCGCCCGCGTCTTCAGAGCGCTTCACGATGTCGTGCCACGCTTCGCGTTTGGATTCCACCATCAGTGAAGCAATGATGGCGTGCTGGGGATACCGCTTCTTGACCTCCGCAATCTCGCGCAGGTTCACTTCAATCGACCGATCGGAAATCAGCTCAATATTGTTGAACCCCATCATGCGCTGGATGTTCCAATCCACCGAGGAGTAGCGCGAGGTGGTGTTGACGATGGGCTCTCCGATGGTCTTCCACACGGCGCCACCCCAGCCCGCGTCAAAGGCGCGCATCACCTGCTCCCCACAATTGGTGGGTGGGCCGGAAGCCAGCCAGAAGGGATTGGGGCTGCGAATGCCAACGAAATTTGTAGAAAGATCAGCCATGGTATTCACCACTCACGATTTTTACCCCCTCACCCGGCCCGCCCCCGCTGGTGAAAACGCGGGATGCGGTCCACCCTCTCCCCCAGGGGGGCGAGGGTTGTAGCCTCAAACTGTCCGATTGGAACTACCCACAATACACTTAACCAATAGCCACTTGTCACTCGTCAATTGTCACTCGCCACTTGTCACTCGCCACTGCTTCACCATGGCGAGGGCGGCGCGTTTGCCGTCCGCCACAGCGTCAACCACTTCGCGCCCGCCGTTGACGCAGTCGCCACCGGCAAAATAGCGCGGGTTGGTGGTGCGGCCGGTGGGTCGGTCCACTACTACAAGGCCATTTTTCACGGAGATACCGCAGGTATTTTCCAGCAGCGCCGCAAGCCGCGCCTGGCCGATGGCGGGAATCACCAGATCGCAGGCGAATTCATAATGCGAATCCGGCACGGGCGCGACGGCCCTTCGGCCGCTGTGGTCAGCATCACCCAAACGCATCTCCTCAAAACGCACCGCCGCCGCGCGGTCTTCAAACCCGATGATCTCGGTGGGCTGCGCCAGCCAGTGGAAGCGCACGCCCTCCACCTTGGAGTGGTCGTACTCTGACCTGAACGCGGGCATCTCGCGCTCCGAGCGGCGATAAAAAAGATGCACCTCATCCGCGCCCAATCTTTTTGCGGCGTTGGCAGCGTCGATGGCGGTGTTGCCGCCGCCGATCACCACCACGCGCCCGCTGACGCGAAAATCCGGAGAAGTTTTGTAACGTTCGATGAAACGCAGCGCGTCAATCACCCCATGCAGCGATTCACCGGGAATTCCCAAACGCTCCATGGCGCCCAAACCCATGCCGAGAAATATCAGGGAAAATTCCTTTTCAATTTCCTCCAGGCTAACACTCTCACCTACCAGTGCCTGGCGAAACTCCACGCCCAGCGAGCGGATCATCTCCACCTCGCGCAGGCTATCCTGGGGGCGAAGTTTGTATTCGGCCACGCCGTAAGTGTTGAGGCCGCCGGGGTGGGGGCGATTATCGATGACAACGACAGCAAATCCCCGCCGCCGCAATTCCGCCGCACAGGCCAGCGACGCCGGACCACCGCCCACGCACGCCACCTTCTCCGCATGGGTAATGGGTGATGGGGTCACCCAGGCGGGGTCGGGCTTTTCGTAAAACCGGTCCATGGCGAAGCGCTGGAGGCGGCCGATCTCAATGGGCTTGTAGTTCTCGCGCACCATCACGCAGGCGCCTTCGCACAGAACGTCCACCGGGCAGACGCGTGAACAGCTCAGCCCCAGCACATTGGAATTCAAAATTGTCAGCGCCGAACCCCGCAGGTTATCCGTGGCGATTTTCTTGATAAAGCGAGGGACATCAATGTGAGTGGGACAAGCCGCAGTGCAGGGGGCGTCGTAACAGAAGAGGCAGCGGTTGGCCTCAATGGCCGCGGCATGCGCATCCAGGGCGGGATGGAGCTCCGCAAAGCGGGGGTCACGGGACACGGGACACGGGGCAAGGGACAAGGGGTCCCGGTCATGCGGCGCATTATCAGTTTGGCTCATATCAATACTTTAGGGCAGTGACGAGTAATGAGTGACAGGTGACATGCAAACAAGGTTTGGCCTGTTAACTTGGTGATCGCAAGTTTCGCTCTTCGACTTTCGAATTTCGCTTGCTTGTCGCTCGTCACTTGTCACTGTTCTACGAGCTTTCCATACATTTCCGGCCGGCGGTCGCGGAAGAATTGCCAGGTCTTGCGCACTTCGCTAATCATGTCAAGGTCGAGATCGGCAGTGAGCACTTCATCGTGATTGCGTGATGCCTGAGCAAAGATGCGCCCGCGTGGATCGCAGAAATAGCTGGAGCCGTAAAACTCCCCGATATTCCACGGTGCTTCAACCCCGACGCGGTTGATGGCGCCCACAAAGTAGCCATTGGCGACGGCGTGCGCAGGCTGCTCCAGCTTCCACAAGTATTCGCTGAGGCCGGCAACGGTGGCGGAGGGATTAAAGACAATCTCCGCGCCATTCAGTCCCAGGGCTCGCGCGCCTTCGGGGAAGTGGCGGTCGTAGCAGATGTAGACGCCGATCTTGGCAAAGCCCAGGTCGAAGACGGGGAAGCCCAGGTTCCCGGGCCGGAAGTAGTACTTTTCCCAGAAGCCGGGGGCCACGTGGGGGATGTGCGATTTGCGGTACTTGCCGAGATAGGTGCCGTCATTGTGAATCACCGCCGCCGTGTTGTAATAGACGCCTTCCTGCTCGCGTTCGTAGATGGGAACGATCAGGGCGATGTGATGGCGGCGCGCTTCATCCTGCATCAAGCGAATGGTGGGGCCGTCGGGCACTGGCTCAGTAAAGTCATACCATTTGGGGGTCTGCTCCGCGCAAAAATAGGGGCCGTAAAAAATCTCCTGCAGGCAGACGATCTGCGCACCGGCATCCGCCGCGACGCGGATAAAACCGAGGTGCTTTTCAATCATGGCTTGTTTGGTGACTTCGAGCGAGGAATCAGGAGGAGCGGCGTTGGAAGCTTGAATCAATGAACAACGGATAATCCGAGGCATTTTTCCTCCAGCATATTAAACCGGAATGAGAACAATGAACCCCACTGCCATACTGTGGACGGTGAGGTCTATTATGATGGGTCTGCCAAAAGGAATCAACCGGAAGGGCAAGACATCGATGATGGCATGAAAGAGATGCACGTTCCCTGGCGAATTTCAGGATTTTTCCACCTTCCCGCGGAGTGGGTGTAATTTATCCATCGGGAGTTTCTCTCATGCCTGCCCGCTAAAAAGGAGAACCTCCGTTGAGATTGGGAGTCTCGCATGCGTGCAACTGACTTTGAATTTCGCCACCGCTTCTGGTTCATCATTCTGTCCTATTTCATCGGTTTCATGTGCTACCGGGTCGACCATCTGAACATGGTGATAGCCCTGGCGCGCTGGGTTTTCAAGGGCAGCGATCCGAACCTGGATTCACCCGCAGCCCGGCACTTTATCCAGGAGTTTTTCGTCTTATCGGGCCTTCTGGTGGCTGCCGCCGCGGGGATCAGGACCTGGGCTGGCGCCTATCTGCGCGCTGAGGTGGTTTTCGATAACAATGTGCATTCGGATCGCCTGGTGGCCGACGGGCCTTACCGCCATGTGCGGAATCCCCTCTATCTCGGCAACATCCTTCTGGCCATCGGCATCGCCGCGCTTGCCAGCCGATTGGGCGCGGTCATTTTGATTCTGGGCAATCTCATCATCGTGCTGCGCCTGATTGGACGCGAAGAGGCGGCGCTGATTGAGGGTCAGGGCGATAACTACCGCGCCTTCCTGGCCGCCGTCCCCCGGCTCTGGCCGTCCGTTCGCCCCCGCCTTCCTGCCAGCGGCATGCCCCCGCGATGGGCGCAGGCCTTCCTGGGGGAAGGCCACCTGTGGGCTCTTGCCCTGGACGGTTTCGTATTCGCCTGGAAGCTGAGCAGCGGGCTTTACTACATCATCCTGGGCGTCACTGCAGGCGCGTACTTTCTGTTTCGGATGGCGGTGCACCGGGTGTGGCAGCGGAAGTTGCAGAACACCGCTTCTGAGCAGCCAACTCCGCAGTCCTGAGCGGGAAGATTAAACGCACGTTGTCCGCAGCAAATGCGACTCGCTTGCCCTCGCCGGTCGGCTGTGGCAAGCTTCTTTCAGGCAGACTGGCGGCTGATTGTGCCGCGCGAAAACGGGCATTCCTCTTCCATGGCGAATCAAGGCAGCAAACCTCGAGAGCAGGCGCAAGCGGGCGAGCCCGCGTCAAGCGATGATACCCAGCTTCGCTTAAATGCCAGCCCGCGCACGTTCACACCCTGGCAGAACTTCCAGATATTCCTGGCAACCTGGTTGGGTTACTTCGCGCTGCTGCTCGTGGGCCGCAGCCTGCGCTGGGAGACATTCGGCTGGGGCAATTGGGAATCCGCACGCCAGATGGGCAACGGTATAGTTTTCAGTTGTTGGCACCGCCAGATCTTTGCCGGGACGTGGTTCTGGCGCAAGCGCGGAATTGTAGCCATGGCCAGTCAGAATTTCGACGGCGAGTATATTACGCGTATTCTTGAAAAGAACGGTTATGGTGTGGCGCGCGGCTCAAGTTCCCGGGGCGGCGCGAAGGCTCTGGTGGAAATGGTTCGCTGCCATCGCCAGGGGCTGGATACAGTGTTTACCATTGACGGCCCGCGCGGCCCGCGCTTTGTGGCCAAGCTGGGTTCCGTCCAGTTGGCCAAGGCCACCGGTGCGGCCATCGTCTGCTTCCACGCGGCGGTTCGCCCAGCCTTCGTGTTTCGAAAGAGCTGGGACCAGACGGAGTTTCCCTACCCGTTCAGCCGGGCGGCAATGTTCGTAGCTCCCGCCATCTTCGTTCCCCGCGACGCGGATCGCGCCGAGCAAGCCCGTAAACTACAGCAAGTGCAGGCTGCCCTGGATGAACTTCGCCAGCGTGCAGAGCAATGGCAGAAGAACTGACTGCAATGGCGATTCCAATGGCAAATGAGAAGGATCTTTGAAGACCACGCGATAGATGCTGTAGTGTGTTGCGAAGCGAAATCGATGGCCGCGGAGATTTCAAAATCCCGCATCCCAATTCCGGATTACCCGGCAGGCGGCGCTCTTACGATTTCCGACAATTCCGCAAAGATGGCGTCCACCTGAACTCGGGACTGTTCCAGCGTGCCCGAGCAGTCAATCACATAGTCGGCGCGGCGGCGTTTTTCCTCCACGGGCATTTGCGAACGGATGCGGCGTTCGGCCTCTTCCAGCGAAACTCCCGCCTTGGCCATCAAGCGCTCCACCTGCTGTTCAGGCCGGCACCACGCCACCATCACTTTGCGTAAAGTTCCACCAATGCCCGCCTCGAAAATGAGCGCCGCATCAACAATCACCACGGCGCGGGGATTCCGCTGAGATTGCTCGTTGGCAAGTTCCTGCTGGCGCGCGATGATGCGCGGGTGAACGATGGCGTTCAGCGCGCGAAGCTGCTGCGGATTGGCAAACACCAGGGGGCCAAGGATCTTCCGGTCGATGCGCCCGCTGGAATCGAGGATACCCTTTCCGAAGTGGCTGAGGATCTCCTGATAGGCAGGGCGGCCGGGCTCGATCACCTCGTGCCCGATGCGGTCAGCGTCAATGATATAGGCGCCCAGGGCCTGAAAGTACGCCGCCACGGTGCTTTTTCCGCTGGCGACACCTCCCGTCAGGCCAAAGGCAAGTCCGGCGTCCGGGGTTCGGGGTCCGGAGTCAATGTTGGGCACAGGATTACCTCGAATTGATGCAAGTGGTTAGTGCCTAGTGGCTAGTACTCACCTGCCGTTGCTAGCCACTAACCACTAGCCACTAACCACTGCCTTAGATTCCCCGCCGCAACCGCGCCGCCTGAATGGTATTTGCCATCAGCATGACGATGGTTAAGGGTCCAACACCGCCCGGCACAGGGGTAAAAGCGCCGGCGATGGCTCGGGCGTCTTCCGGTTGCACATCGCCCACCAGCACCGCACCTCGCTTCTCAAAGGTGGCGAGCGGCCCGGTTGGGTCGTGGAAAATCTTGCGCACTTCCTCTTCTGTGGTCAGGCGGTTGATGCCAACATCGATTACGGTCGCGCCGGGCTTGATGAAGTCGGCGGTCACAAAAGCAGGTTTGCCAATTGCAGCCACCAGGATGTCCGCCTCGCGCGCCACCGCGGCCAGGTCACGTGTGCGGGAGTGGCAAATGGTAACCGTGGCATGCTCGTGCAGCAGCAGCATGGCGATGGGCTTGCCCACAATGTCGCTGCGGCCCACCACCACTGCCCGCGCGCCTTTGAGCGGAATCTTGGAGCGCTTGAGGATCTCCATAATACCCGCCGGCGTGCAGGGGACGAAACCCGTGCGTCCCGCCACCAGGTTACCGACATTTATTGGATGGAACCCGTCAACGTCCTTCGCCGGGTCCACCGCCGTCAGCACGCGCTTGGTATCCACCTGAGGGGGCAGGGGGAGCTGAATCAGAATTCCATCGATTGCATCGTTGTGGTTCAATTCGTCCACCAGTTGCAGCAGTTCTTCGGTGGTGGAATCCTTGGAGCGTTCCACTTTTTCGCTATACAGGCCAAGTGCTTCACAGGTCTTCACCTTGCTGCGGACGTAGATTTGCGAGGCGGGATTCTCACCCACCAGCACCGCGGCCAGACCAGGGGTAATGCCTACTCGCTTCAGGTCTGCGATCTGTTGTAAGAGTTCGGATTGAATTTCGTCTCGGATTTTAATGCCATCAAGTATGGTTGCCGTCAAGGCAGGCCTCCGGGGAGGGATTATAAATCGCTGCGAGTTTAGCACAATCAGCCGCAACGGCAAGCCCTCGAAGCGCCTGAAATCGGTTCATCCGCAGACATCGCACGACGTTCTTGAAGTTGGAATCCATGAGGCTAAAACCACTTCCCTTTTTAGCCGAAACACGATAATCTCTCGCCGCCTCATACAATTTAGAGGACTTGCAGGAACCCTCAACTCAGCATTGATGATTTGGACATATTTTGCTAAGTAATTTGGAGGAGTTGTTTTTTTGCGGGCTTTTTGCCAAACAAGATTGGGCTTCCAGCATCAGAAAAATGGGGGGAATTTGATGAAACGGATCGTGTTGCGAATTTTGATGGGATTGGTACTCTGTGGCACGCTTTTGGCTCCAGCGGGATTTGCCGTTGCCCCACAAGAGAACAGAACGACGGGCACGCCGGAACTTCAGGCGAAGATTGCCGCGCTGGAACAGCAGGTGGCGGATGCCCGCAGCGCCGGCGATAACGCCTGGATGCTGGTTTGCGCCGCCCTGGTCCTGATGATGACGGGGCCGGGCCTGGCCCTTTTTTATGCGGGCCTGGTGCGAAAGAAAAATGTGCTGGCCACCATGATGCAGAGCTTCATTCTCATGGGGCTGGTCACCGTCGTGTGGGCCATATTTGGCTACAGCCTGGTCTTTCATGAAGGCAACCGGTTTATCGGGGACTTTGGCTATCTCTTCCTGCATGGAGTGGGGGCCGCTCCTGATCCGGACTATGCGGGAACGATTCCCCAGCAAACCTTCATGGTGTATCAACTCATGTTTGCGATTATCACCCCGGCCTTAATTACCGGGGCGTTTGCCGAGCGCATGAAATTCAAGGCAATGCTGGTCTTCATGTTTCTCTGGTCGGTCATCGTCTATGCCCCCATGGCGCACATGGTTTGGGGCAAGGGCGGACTTTTGAACGCCTCACTGGGTGGCTCCATTCCCACCCTGGATTTTGCCGGTGGCACGGTGGTGCATGTCACCTCCGGGGTTTCGGCGTTGGTGTGCGCGCTCTACCTGGGCAAGCGCCTGGGCTTCCCCAAGGAACATCTGGCGCCGCATAGCGTGGTGCTAAGCGTCATTGGCGCCTGCCTGCTTTGGGTGGGATGGTTTGGCTTCAATGCCGGCAGTGCTCTTTCCGCAGGCAGCCTGGCCACCAGCGCTTTTGTGGCCACGCACTTTGGCGCCGCCGCCGCGGCATTGTCCTGGGCGGCAGCGGAGTGGTACGTGAACGGCAAAGCCAGCGTGCTCGGCGCCATTTCCGGAGCCGTGGCCGGGCTGGTGGCCATCACACCCGCCTCCGGCTTTGTCGGGCCAATGTCCGCCCTTGTCATCGGGGCCATTGCCGGCGTTTTTTGTTTTGTGATGGTAACCAAAGTCAAAGGCAAGTTCGGTTATGATGATTCATTGGACGCTTTCGGCGTCCATGGCGCGGGCGGGACTCTGGGGGCAATCCTTACCGGCATCTTTGCGGTAAAGGCCATCAATCCCATTTTTAAGGACGCACAGGGAACAGCGACCGCGGTGGGGCTGATCGATGGCCATCCCTCCCAGGTGCTCAACCAGTTGGCAGGAGTCGCAATCGCCTGGGTTTTGGCCGCGGTTGGCACCATTGTAATTCTCCTGGCGGTGGATTGGGCCATCGGCCTGCGCGTCACCGAGGAGCAGGAAGTCCAGGGCCTCGATTTGTCTCAACACGGGGAAGAAGGTTACAATCTAGAGGTGTAGGGGGCAGCCTTCAGCTATCTGTTATCAGCTATCAGCTAAGGATTTGGCTCACCACTATGCTGATAGCTGAAGGCTGAAAGCTGACAGCTCAAAAAGGATAATTCAACATGAAAAAAATTGAAGCCATCGTGCAGCCATCACGATTCGACGCCGTGAAGACCGCGCTCCAGGAGGTTGGGGTAGAGGGCATGACGGTCTCGGAAGTGCGCGGTCACGGGCGCCAGAAGGGCCACACCGAGGTCTATCGGGGCAGTGAGTACACCGTGGATCTTCTGCCCAAGATCAAGGTCGAGATGGTGGTTTCGGACACCTTGAAGGAAGCCGCGGTAAAGGCGATTTTGAAGGCGGCCAAAACCGGCAAGATCGGCGACGGCAAGATTTTTGTGTCCACCGTTGACGAGGCCATCCGCATTCGCAACGAAGAGCGCGGCGAAATCGCGTTATAAAGATCAAGGGGTAATGGAAAGAGTTTGGTGGCGGACCATTTCTGCCTCAATCCTTTGACCTTTGTATTTTGGCCCTTTCAAAATCCCCTCCAGCGGGCACGGATAATTGCATATGTCATTATCGCCACCATCCGAATCTGGCCCGCTTGTCCTTTCGGCACTGTCGGATTACTACGCCTCCGAGTCGCAGAAACTTCAGACCCACTTTGAGCACACGGGGGAAGGTATCACCGTTTTACGAGAACGGTCTGAACTCGTGGACACCCTCGTAATCCGCCTTTACAGTGAGTTCATCTCCGCTGACCCCCAGCAGCCCCGGCGTGTTTGTTTGGTGGCCCTGGGTGGTTATGGCCGACGGGAACTGTTTCCGCAGTCGGATATTGATCTTCTTTTCCTCACCGAAGACGAAAACGTACAAACCACGCACCGCGAGGGCATTGCCGCCCTGATGCGGACGCTATGGGACTTGAGGATGCGGGTGGGAAACAGCACGCATACCCTGGCCGAGTGCGGCCGCCTCTACCGCGACAATCTGGAATTCAACGTTTCACTGCTCGACCTTCGTTATCTCGCCGGTGACGGGGACCTTTTTGCCCGCCTGCGAGACTCCGTGGTTCCCCACCTGGTGGCGCGTGACCGCCTGGACCTGGTACACAACCTGGTTGAATTGACGGGCCAGCGGCACGCGAAACACGGCAACACAATCTTCCACCTGGAGCCCAACCTTAAGGATTCACCGGGATGCCTCCGCGACTTTCATGTCTGCCGGTGGCTCGCCCGCATTGAAGAGCTTGAAAAAAATGGCAAGTGGACTCCGCCCGAACAGCTTTGGCCGGAAAGGGATCGCGCCGCGACGCAACGGGCGTTTGATTTCCTTGCCGACGCCCGGTGCTTTCTTCACTATCACTATGGAAGAGATGACAACCAGCTGAGTTATGACACCCAATCCCAGGCGGCGGCTCGCGGCGTGGGAATTGCAGACCGTAAGAAACTCGCCCCGGCAGATTGGATGCGCACCTACTTCCGCCAGGCGCGGGTGATTGACCAACTGACGGCACAACTGATTGATGACTCCGCGCCCGCGCGCTCCGGCCTCTACGCCGTCTACCAGGATTGGCGCTCGCGCTTATCCAATGCTGATTTTTCCGTGGTTCGCGGCCGCATCTTCACCCGCCGCCCCACTGCGTTCGCCGATGATCCCCTGCTGTTCCTGCGCCTGTTTGAGTTGGTGGCCCGGCACGGATTGCCGCTGAGCCGTGAGACCGAAAAATTGGTGAAGCAGGAACTGACGCGCGCCGGCGCAGAGGGAATCAACCCGCCCCACCTCTGGCAAAATTTCGGGCGCATCCTGGTTCAGCCCTATGCCGCTGAAGCATTGCGCAGCATGCACCGGCTGGGCCTGCTCACCCGGTTGTTTCCTGAGTTCCGTGCCATTGACTCTCTTGTGATCCGCGACTTCTATCACCGCTACACGGTTGATGAGCACTCCTTCATGACCCTGGAAAACCTCCATCGGCTGGTGCGGGAGAAAACCAAGGCCCCGCGCAAAGGGAACTTGGGGGCAGGGCAGACCTGGGAGCGGAAATTCGGAGAGATTCTTTCTGAACTCGAGCAGCCGGAGCTTCTTTATTTCACCCTTCTCTTTCATGACGTGGGCAAGGGAATGCCTGAATTTGAAGGCCATGTTGAGGGGAGTCTGCTGGCTCTCGATCGGATTCAGGAGCGACTGGAAATTCCGGAAGCGGCCTGGGAAACGGTGCAGTTCCTCGTCGCCAGCCACTTGGAAATGTCTGCCGCGTCGCAGCGCCGCGATGTGTTTGACCCGGAAACAGTGCGCCGCTTTGCCAAAATTGTTGGCACCACGGAACGCCTGAAAATGCTCTGCCTGCTGACCTATACGGACATCTGCTCCGTGAATCCGGAAGCCCTGACGCCCTGGAAGGCTGAACTTCTCTGGCAGCTTTACGCCGCCACAACCAATTACCTTACGCGAAGCGTGGATGACGAAAGGGTGCGCATTACTGACGAGTCAGCCGGTGATTTGGAGAAAATATTGGTGGTGCTGGGAACTCCCGCAAACGCGGAGGACCTGCGCTTTTTCCTGGAGGGATTCCCCCAACGTTATACTGTCACCCACACGCCGGATCAAATCGCCGCGCACTTTGAATTGGCCGGCCGTTTGACGCGTGAGCCGATCGCGGTGGAGATTGACGCGCGGCATGCGCATTTTGACCTGACCGTCATCGCCGCTGACCGGCCCTTCCTGTTTGCTTCCATTACCGGAACTCTTGCCGCCTGGGGAATGAGCATTGTCAAAGCCGATGCTTTCTCCAACGCTGTGGGCATTATTCTGGATACCTTCACGTTCGTCGATCTGCACCACACCCTGGAGTTGAATCCCTCGGAAGGTGACCGGTTCAAGCAGAACCTGATCGACGTTTTGAAGGGAAAATTGGAACTGGATAAACTGCTGAGTGGCAGGGCCCGGGCGGACGCCGCGACTCAGCCCAAGGTTGAAGTGGCCACGCGCGTGCGGTTTGACAGCCAAAGTTCTTCCCACAGCACGCTGCTTGAGCTTGTCGCCCAGGACCGGCCTGGCCTGCTCTATGACGTCAGCTCGGTGCTTGCCGATGAGGGATGCAATATTGAAATCGCCCTGATCGATACGGAGGGCCAGCGCGCCATTGACGTGTTCTATCTCACTTCCCGGGGCGCTAAACTTGATGAGGCGATGCAGGAAGCTGTGGGTAATGCCTTGCGGCAGCGCTTATAGCACATCAGGCCACCGCTAAACCGGCTTATTCCCTCCATGGAATCGCCCAAACCCGTGGGCCGAAATCAGCGACATGATCAGAATACCCGCCCCCAGCGACGCTGCGTCCAGATTGTCGTGCAGACTGAAGCTGCCCACACGGCAGACAAGCAGGTAGCTGACCGCGAGGTTGAAAAATCCCCAAAGAACATTCACCGTGGAAGAGGATAAGCCTTCTCCGGGTGGCGAGGCGAAAGGGCTCTGAAAGGGGCGTCCCGAAACACCATTAGCGAGATGGGGCAGCGTATTGGCAAGGAATGCGCCCCCAAAGAAGTACGCAACGTAGTGGTACCAGTGCATGGTTGCTCCCTCCTGCTATCTAGTCGCCAATAAACAAGTTGTGTTCAGGAGTTTTGCTGCACCCGTTTCACGCCGCAGGTGTTTTCACCGGCTTTATTACAAAGGTGCTGCGGGGATGCTGGCGGACGATGTGTTCCAATCCATACAGAGCCTGCTCCGAGCCTTCCTTCTTCAGTTGCTCAAATGACCGTGTGTTGGTGCTGGAGCAGCGCGGGCAGGGGAACATCATGCGGCCCAGAAAATCCTCGCCCGGGGTATTTTGAAAGAAGAGTGAACGCACCGGATCGTGGTTCGTTTGCATCAGGCAAGCATGGCAAATGAACCAATGTTTTCGGTTGATTCTCTTCAAAAAATTCAGAACACTCATGCGCAGTCGTCTCCTGGCTGTTTATTGATGAACTTCGAATAGTAGAATTTTAGCAGAAGCGGTGATGGCGCGGGCCTACTTTTGCGTATTCGCGCCCCTGTCGTCCTGCTTGTAGGGGTACGGCTTGCCGTACCCTCTCTTGTCCTCGTCGGAGCGGAATCAAAGGGTACGGCAAGCCGTACCCCTACAAACTGGATGCCAAATGCAAATTTCACCTTACGCCAAAAGCTTCTCCACGACGTTGCCGGCAACGTCGGTCAGCCGGAAATCCCGGCCCTGGAATCGATAAGTCAGCTTGGTGTGGTCAATGCCCATGCGGTTCAGAATGGTGGCGTGCATGTCATGGATATCGATGGGATCCTCCACCACGTTGTAACCCAGTTCGTCGGTCTTTCCCAGCGTCATTCCGGGCTTGATGCCTCCGCCTGCCATCCACATGGTGAACGCCCGCGGGTGGTGGTCGCGGCCGAGGAACTTGGATTTGTCGCGGCCCTCATTCATGGGCGTGCGCCCGAATTCTCCACCCCAAACCACGAGCGTGGAATCCAGCAGCCCGCGCTGTTTCAGATCCATGATCAGCGCCGCGGCAGACTGGTCAATTTCCCTGCAGAGCTTGGGCAGGCGATTGACGATATCTGACGTTGCGGAAACGCCGTGAGTGTCCCAGCCGCGATGATAGAGCTGCACAAAGCGCACGCCGCGCTCCACCAGGCGCCGCGCCAGCAGGCAGTTATTGGCAAATGATTTTTTGCCGGGCTCGGTGCCGTAAAGCTTGTGGATATGCTCCGGCTCCTTGGCAATGTCTGCCAGGTCCGGAACGCTGGTCTGCATCTTATAAGCCATTTCGTAGGAGGCAATGCGAGTGGCAATTTCCGGGTCGCCCGCCGTTTGCAAATTCATCTCATTCAGATCTTTCAACGCATCCAGTGAGGCGCGCCGCTGCTCCGGTGAAACGCCCTCGGGATTGGTGAGGTACAGCACGGGGTCGCCCTGCGAACGGAACTCCACACCCTGGTAAACCGTGGGAAGGAATCCGCTGCCCCAGCAAGACTTGCCGCCGTCGGGTTGATTCTCACCGGAGAGCAGCACCACAAATCCCGGCAGGTCGGTGCATTCGCTCCCCAAGCCGTAGGTCACCCAGGAGCCCATGCTGGGGCGGCCGATAATCTGGAACCCGCAGTTCATGAAGATTTGCGCGGGGGCGTGATTGAACTGCGTGGTGCTGATCGATTTCACAAACGTGACGTCGTCCGCAACCTCCTGCAAATGAGGCAGAAGCTCGGAAATTTCCGCGCCGGATTTGCCGCATTTGCGGAAGCTGTAGGGTGAGCCCAGCAGCCGCGGCGTTCCCTTGATGAAGGCAAAGCGCTGGCCCTTCATGAAATCCTGGGGAATCAGCTCACCGTTGTACTGTTGCAGCTTGGGCTTGTAATCAAGCATGTCCAGGTGCGAGGGCGCTCCGGCCATGAAGAGATAGATCACACTCTTGGCTTTGGCAGGGAACATGGGCGGTTTGGGGCCGAGCGTGATGTGCCCGGCAGCGTGCGGAGAAGTCGTGTCCGCCAGCAAGCCGCGGCCGAGAAGCATCGATAGGGCCGTGCCCCCCAGGCCAATGCCCGCCTGTTTGAAGAAGTAGCGCCGCGTCAGCGCCTTCATCATCTCTTGCTGGTCTTGCGGAGTTCGATTGCTCATCAGTTATTCCTCTGTCAGCGCCCCATCCAAATTCAGCAGGACGTTGGAAACCATGGTCCATGCCGCAGCCTCGGGCAAATTCGCGGCGGGTCCGGTGTATCCCTTGGCCACCAGGCTGGCGGCTTTTGAGTCTTTCTGGTAATACTCAATTTCGCTATTGTAATACTTGAGAATGCGATCAAGTTCCTGCGCGGTGGGGCGGCGGGTTAAGGAACGGCGGAAGGCAAAAGTGGCGCGCGCGGTGGGGTCAGCGCCACCATCCTGCAAAATCATCCGGGCCAGCGCCTGCGCGGAGGAAAAGTAGACGGGATCATTGAGCGTCGTCAGCGCCTGAAGCGGCGTGTTGGTGCGCACGCGCCGCACCGTGCAAAACTCGCGCGTGGGCGCGTCAAATGTGGTCCAACTGGGGTAGGCCGAAGAGCGACGGATGAACGTGTAAAGCGAGCGGCGGTACTGGTCTTCACCGGCACTCAGCACCCATTTGTCATTGTTGTAGGGAATGTCCCAGATGCCTTCAGGCTGATACGGGAAGACACTCGGGCCGCCAATCTTGGAACTCAGCAGGCCGCTGGCCGCAAGCGCCGAGTCGCGCACCATTTCCGCCGGCATGCGGAAGCGCGGCCCCCGTGCCAGCAGGAAGTTGTAGGGATCCTTCTCCTCAAGTTCCGGTGTGACGGCGGAAGATTGCCGGAATGTGGATGACGTCACCATCTCGCGCAGGATCTTCTTCATGCTCCATCCGTTTTGCATGAAGTCCGTCGCCAGCCAATCCAGCAGCATCTGGTTGGAGGGAGGCGAACCCTGCGTTCCAAAATCCTCGCTGGTCTCCACGATGCCGCGGCCGAACAACTGCTCCCAGTAACGATTCACTGTTACGCGCGCCGTGAGCGGGTTGTCGTCTGAAACCAGCCAGTTGGCAAGTCCCAGCCGGTTGGGCATCTGATCGTCAGGCAGGGAGTTCAGGATGAACGGTGTTCCCGCGCAAACCTTTTCACCCACGCTCAGGAAAGCGCCGCGAATGTGTACATGGGTGCAAGGCCGTTCAAAGGTGTTCTTTTCGCCCATCACCAGGCTGGTGGCGATTCCCAGGTCGTCGTCCTGCTTCTCCAGCTTTGCCTTCTGATCGCGAACCGGCTGGAGCAGTGGAGCAATAAGCCGATAGGCGGCGGCAAGGTCGGCGGATTCCTTTTCCGCGCGCTGAGCAGGCGGCAGATCCAGCGCCTTTCGCAACCGCGCCGGCACGGTGACCACCAGGTGAGGATCCGCCATGGTGGTGACGGAGATGCGGAAGCGGCCGATTCCAACTTTGGCAAACGCCATCTCATGCTTCAGGTGGATGGAGAGCACCGTGCCGCCCGCGAATCCAAAAGGCTTGTCAGGAATCAGGACGCCGCGCCGCGTGGTGACGGACTTGTCGTCAGACGCATCGATGCTCCAGCCCTTGGGCTTCGGCTTGTCGTTCGTCAGGTTTTCAAAACCATAACTTGCACCTTGCGATTCGTCGGCTGATGCATCTTTGAAAACGATCTTTGGGGAACCCGTCGGTTTGTCGGAGGGCGCCGCCTGCACTTCAAAATCACTGAGGAAGAAATTGCCTTCCGCATCGCGTCCCGGCCCACCGGCGGGCAGGCTGGGGTCACTCATCACTTCCAGGCGGATGCCCGTGATTCCGGTCAAATTCGTGGTGGCTGAAAGTTCATAGGAATCGGCGGAGGGATTTTTCCCGCCCGCCAAAATCGATCCATCGGGAAGAAGCTTGAGTGTGGCGCCGCCCGTTGAAACGTAGTGGCTGGGCTGAAGCACGGTCCACTTTGCTTCCGCGGCTTTGATCTCCTGCTCCCACTGTGCCTGAGCAGTGGCGAGGTCCGGCGTGGGGGTGTCGAGCACGGTTTGCAGCTTGGCGATCTGCGCTCGCAGGTCCTTGCTCTTCATGGCCTGGTCCGGCGTGGGCAGTTCAATCATCGGTTCGCGCGCGTAGGGACCGGCGGCCCAATTGGTGTCCTCATACTGCTCGCCCGCGTAGAAAGAAAGGAAGCGGTAGTAATCCTTCTGCGTAAAGGGATCAAACTTGTGATTGTGGCACTCGGCGCAACCCAGCGTGCTTCCCAGCCACACCGTCGCCGTGGCGTTGACGCGGTCCACCTGCGTGTACCAGTAATATTCCTCGGGATCGACGCCACCCTCCATGTTGGTCATGGCGTTACGATTGAAGCCGCTCGCGATCAACTGGTCCGTGGTGGCATTCGGCAGCATGTCACCGGCAATCTGCTCGATGGTGAACTCGCGGAACGACATGTCCTGGTTCAGGGCGTTGATCACCCAGTCGCGGTACTTCCACATCGTGCGCCGAAGATCTTTTTCATAACCATTGGTGTCGCCATAACGCGCAAGATCAAGCCACGGAGCCGCCCAGCGCTCGCCAAAATGGGGCGAGGCAAGAAGGCGGTCCACCACCTTCTCATAGGCGTCAGCGCTCTGATCCGCCACGAAGGCATCCACTTCCTGAGTGGTTGGCGGAAGACCCACGAGCGCCAGTGACACGCGCCGAATCAGCACTTCCTTGCTGGCTTCGGGCGATGGCTTGAGGCCTTCCGCTTCCAACTTGGCAAGAACAATGTTGTCGATCGGATTGCGGCACCATGCGCCATCTTTAACCTGCGGCAGATCGGGCCGCACAGGTTTTACGTAGGCCCAATGCTTCACCGGTTTCGTGGAGGCGAGCGGCGCGGTTGAATCCGGGCCTTTCGCACCCTCAACCACCCACTTGCGAATCAGTTCCACATCGTCTGCGGCAAGTGGCGGAGCGCCGTAGGGCATGCGTGGACGTTGGAGCCCCAGCAAGTGCTGCACCAGCGGACTCTTGTCTCCATCCCCCGGAATCACCACGCTGCCGTTCGCGCTGCCCTTCAAAATCGATGCCAGCGAATCCAGCCGCAGGCCGTTCTGCTGAAGGTCCGGTCCGTGGCATTGGTAGCACCGCGCGGCGAGAATGGGGCGGATGCGCGCGGCGAAGATTCCCGGTTCGCCCTCGGCGGCATGGGCGGCAACAGGCACTGCGCCCAGTTTGCTAAACGACGTCCAGCCATTGGTTGCGCCCTGCTCTGCTCCCTCTTCCACAAACGCGTTCTGGTCAATCCAGGCGCGAATCAGTTTGATTTGGCTGGCTGGCAGCGGATCGGCGCCCATGGGCATGCGGGTCTCTTCCCCGTTGCCGATCAGCCGCTTCACCAGCGGGCTCTTTTCACTGTCGCCGGGAATGATGACCGCGCCGGATTCGCCGCCCTTCAGCGCATCCGCTTCGCTTACCAGGCGAAGTCCGCCCTGCGGCTTCTCGATGCCATGGCAGTTGTTGCAGTTCTTTTGAAAGAGGGGGGCGATGTCGCGCGCGAAGTCAACCTTGGCTTGGGGCTTCAGCGAAGCAGCCTGGGGTGCGGCGGCAATGCGAGCCGCGCCTGCCGCCAGTAGGGCCAGCACGCAACAGGAGCCTCCAACCAATAACAATGACCGCAGTTTTGCGCCCACGGAATTTAGAGAGAACATCATTAACCTTGGATGCCTGTTTTAAGGCCTGAGTTTTTTTAAACGACGGCGGAAGTTTCAATGAAAACGGGAGCCCATTAAGCAACCCTGAAATATAGCGCCACCGCGGGCGAAGATGCAACGAAATCCTTCGAGCGCCCGGTTCTGCCCACTACATGAATTCTCATCTTGGAATGCGCACTTCGTATGGAACCGGGAACGTGTGGTGAGGTGCGTTGCGACCGTACCATTAAAATATGCTCCGCTATTTGCCAAGGCGCATAATCCTGATTGCGATTTTGCCCGGGAGGAATTAAACTCTCCGACTATGAGTGGGGAAGAAAGACGTCGTGTTCCGCGCTATTCCGCGCGCTTGAAAGCCACCGTCAAGCTGGCCGGGCAGGAGTCTACCCTCGCCGTGCTGGTTGAAGACCTGTGCGTTCTCGGGTGCCTGCTGGAATACGGTCCCACGCTTCAGATTCACCAGGAGTGCGACTTCTCCTTAATGTGGAAGGGCCGCGAATTCCGCACCCCCGCCTTGATCGCCTGGAAGGGTGACCAAGGGCAGGTGGGGATGGAGTTCCACGACACCTCTCCGGAAAATCACGAGTTCCTGCGTGAGATTTGCCCCGAATTGTTCACGCGCCCCCTGGTTCGATTGTCGAACCACCCCAGAAGAGCCTGAAGCAGAACCCACTTTCAATCTGATCACGGTTACTTTCTTCGCGATTCTTTGCGCCTTTGCGTCTTAGTGTGAGATTGTTTTCACACCTGCTTACGACTGGGGCTTTCCCCTTGGACTATGGAGTCCGATGGACGGCAAAGGCGCGCGCAAGGCGGGGGTCGCCGCGGACCATCGACTCAAGTTGAATGATGACCTCGTCCGGCGGCATTGAGCGCAGGATCGCCTCAACGGCAGCCTCCGCATGGGCAGATTCCGTCCGCACAAGCTGGAGCAGGAAATCGAGCGCCGCCTGCTGCCGTGTCAGGCCGATGGCGGAGAGCAGGATGCCCTGGAACCACAGGTCGCGTTCCTGCTTGAAGCGTTCGTGCAAGGTGGCGAACGCTTCGTGGGAGCGATCGGCGGCAATGGCCAGCGCTGCTTCCGCCGCCGCGTCATCGCCCGCAGCAAGGAAGCGGCTGATCCAGGCGATCGCCGCCTTGCCGTCCAGGTGGATGACGCCGTTGTAGCACGCGCCCAAAACTTCCGGTTCGTCGCCGCCCACCGTCGCCTTCAAGCGCAGCAGCAGCGCCGCGGAAGGCGAGCCCACCATCTCCACCGCGCGCGCCGCCTCTGCCCGAACGGATTTTTCCTTGTCGGCAAAAAGCTCAATCAGGCAGGTCAGCAGCTCCGTTTCCGGCAGGCTGCGGCAGGGCACCAGAGCCAGGGCGCACGTGGCCCGCAGCGTGGCGGCGGTGTCCGAATGCCCGCCCCAGACGGGCTCAAGCTGAATGTGGCGCATGCCGCGAAGATAGAGGGCGGCGTCTTGATACTCCAGCGCGCCCAGGGCGAGGCTGATGGCGTTCTTGGCCCAACACTGCGGATCGGTCTTGAGGGGATCGTCGAAGAACCGGTCGAAAGCGGCGAGCAAATCCGGAATCAATTCAGGCAGGCGGAATTCGCGCACCAGGTCCGCCGCCTTGGCCACAATGTAATTGCTGCGATGCGCGAGCGCCTTGCGCAGCTGCGCCACCGCGGCCTGCGGCGGCTCATGCCGAAGTCGCTCCAAAGCATCGAGTTGCTCTTCAAACCGGCGCTTGCCCGTCATGTGGAAAGTTTAGCGCGTTGAAATGGTTTTGTCCCCGGAAAGTCCACGGCCGGTGACAGCTCGCGGCTAGGTGTTAGGTGCCAGTCTCCTTTCGGATTTTGCTTTCCCCAGCCCCTGGTCAGTGGTGCGTAGTGTTCGGATCGGGATTGGGGCCGCGGCATTCGGAATTCACCGTCCGGAATCCGGAATGATTTTTCGTCCCCAGCGATTTTTTTCGCCGCGAAAATAGAGGCCTTTAGGGGGCCCTTTTTTGAAGTAACGCGAAGAGAGCTAACCGAGGGTGGGCATTGACGGCTCGCCGGGCGCAAAAAACGCGTTTTGCGCAAGTCAAATTGTCATGCGAATTTGTCCCGCGAAATTGTCATGGCTTCTCTCCCGGAAAAATAGTCCTGACAAAAAGTCTGGGCGGAGGTGTCTGATGCCAAGTTTTAGGTGTCAGAATTCGGGACGCGGGGTAAGGGGCAATTACGAATTACGAATTAAGAATTAAGAATTCTGTGTCGATGTCTTCGCCCTGGTTCTCAATTGCTAATTCTTAATTCCGCCCCCAGCACCAGGCACCAACCACTGCCCACTACCCACTGCTTCTGATCGGCTTTTTGCCTGGGTCGTATTGAGAGCCGAGGAGAAGCGCAAAAAGTGCACAACTCC
>Ga0302320_10000756_pt1 | contig 76140 bp, 56 predicted proteins | sample Bog_T0_3_FD_202130 | JGI IMG/M metagenome (GOLD analysis project Ga0302320, IMG submission 202130) | Peat permafrost microbial communities from Stordalen Mire near Abisko, Sweden - Bog_T0_3 | ecosystem: Environmental > Terrestrial > Soil > Wetlands > Peat | place: Sweden: Abisko, Stordalen Mire... | reverse complement strand
GGCCGACATGGACGGCATTGTGATGAATCAGGTAAGGGATCACGTCAATGCCATCGTTCGCCAACTCGCAAAGTTGAACGCCGAGCGCGCCAATGCCGAGCCCTGGCAACAAACGGCAATCGACCGAATCGCACCGTTGCTTACCGATCTTTCGGCAGACACGGAGATGGTGATCGACCATCTGAACGGTACCAACGGTCGCCTGAATTTCAAGGACTACCGCGAACTCATCGAAGCTCACGCCGATGAAAGCGCCGAACTCGCGGCCCTGATTTCCGACTTCGTGGATTATGGCCGAACCAAAGATCGGCTCGAAAATCTTTCGGGAAAGGTGGAACTGCCCGCTAAGAGATAACATCCCTGCCAACCTTTGAGGGCTGCCAGCCCCGGGTCCATGAGCATAATGAACCAATGGATCCCGAGTCTTCGCTGGCAGCCCTCGAAGCGTTGGCGGCTATATCGCCTGTCGCAATCATAGGCTTGAATGCGCAAAAAGAGGTAGACCTCTGGAGCACGGCGGCGGAAGAGATCTTCGGATGGACGGCGCAGGATGTACTCGGCAAGCTGCTGCCTCCTGAGGCGGGTCTGGCGGACGAACCGGCGCAGGGAACGGCAGTTGGAAAAAGAAAAAATGGCAATACAATCGAGTTCGAATTCCGCTCTTCTCCGCGCCAACCGGGTGGTCGATTAATCGTGGCGAGAGACCGCACCGAGACCAGTCAGATGGAGCGTGAACGACGCCAATTCGCGGAGCGGGATCAGGAGGCTGTGGCCCGAGTCAAAGCCGAAAGCCGTTTCCGCGAACTGCTCGAAGCCGCGCCTGACGCCATCATTGAAGTGGATCAGGACGGTCGCATCGTTCTTCTCAATGCGGTTACAGAAAAACTCTTCGGTTACACGCGCGACGAATTGAGAGGTCAGCCGGTCGAATGGCTGATCCCCGAAGGTGCCCGCCATCGTCACGGCGATCATCGCGAATCCTATCGGATGCACCCGTCGACCCGCCCTATGGGTAAGGAGATGACACTCCTCGCGCGCCGCAAAAACGGCACGGAATTTCCCGTAGAAATCAGCCTGAGCCCCGTCCATTCGGACGAGGGATTCCGCGTTACCGCCATCATCCGCGACGTTACGGAGAGAACCAGGGCCGAGGAAGCCATCCGGACCGCGAATCAGCAACTCGAAGCGCGCGCCCGGGAAATTGAACGCGCCGATCGGCTCAAAACTGAGTTCCTGGCCAGTATGAGCCACGAACTGCGGACGCCCCTCCATACCATCATCGGTTTTACCGATTTGCTGGCGGAAGAGCTGGAAGGCCCGCTCAACGATAAACAGAAGCGGTTCCTCGGCCATGTCCACCAGGACTCGCAGCACCTGCTCGAACTCATCAACGACATCCTCGATCTGAGCAAAATCGAGGCGGGCCAGATGGAACTGCATCCGGCCATCTTCGACGCGCGTGCCGTCGTGACCGATGCGCTCAACAGCGTGCAACCGCTGGCGGACGCCAAGAATATTTCCGTCGAAAACCGGGTTCAGGGTGAGGTCTATGTCCGGGCCGATGCCGTTCGGCTGCGCGAGATCCTGAACAACCTCATCAGCAATGCTCTGAAATTTACCCCCGGCAACGGAACCATCTGGGTCGAGGCCTCAGAGGCTCCGGACGGCATGACGAGGTTTATCGTCGGGGATACGGGAACCGGTATCGAGCCTGAAAATCAGGAAGCGATCTTCGACAAATTCCGCCAGGTGGGCCCGACTACTCGCGGCTTGCGCGAAGGCACGGGACTGGGCCTCGCGATCGTGAAACGCCTGGTGGAAATGCACGGCGGGTCCATCTCGGTCGAAAGTACTCCTGGCTCCGGAAGCAAGTTCACATTCAGGGTGCCGGGTGCGCGCGAGGAATCCCGGGTTCCGCCGTTGGTCCTGGTCATCGAGGATGAACCCTCCGCCCGAGAACTACTGGCCAGCTACCTCGCCCCCCTCGGGATTCGCACGGAGGGAGCCGGCACAGCCGATGAAGGCATCAAGCTGGCTCTCGACCTGAAACCCGACCTGATCACCCTCGACTTGCTGATGCCGGGCCGGAGCGGATGGCGAGCACTGCGCGAATTGCGCGCCCACCCTGAAACCAGCCGAACCCCCGTATTTGTGATCTCCGTGCTGGATCAGAACCACACCGCGCTTGAGGCCGGCGCCACGGAATACCTGCAGAAGCCGGTCAGCAAGGACGCACTCTTACGTGCCGTTCGCCGCCATGTCCCTGCCGCGTCACGATGGTTTAAACTGTGACGGATAAGGCAAGTCTAAGGGAATGAAAACCATTCTGGTAGCCGAAGACCGTGACGCCAGCCGCGAGTTGATTTGCATCTCCCTGACGGCGGCCGGCTATTCCGTGATTGAAGCCCGCGATGGAAAGGAAGCAATCGATCGGGCTTTCGAAGTCCAGGCCGATCTCGTCATTCTAGATCTCTATATGCCCCATACCGACGGTTTTGGCGTTCTCAGCCGGCTCCGCGCCGAAGATTCTTACCGCGATATCCCCATCATCGCCTTGACCGCCAGCGCCATGGCCGGCGACCGGGAAAGGGCTATCTCCAGCGGGTTTTCCGATTACATCAGCAAGCCCGTAAACATGGGCTTTCTGCGGCGCGAAGTAGAGCGTTTGCTGGGTCCGAAGCTCCAATGAGCACGGAAACCGGAATTTCCATCGTCATCATCGACGACAACCCCGGCAGCCTGGAACTGCTCTCGGCGGCGCTGGCCAGGCCTGGCCTGCACATCTTCACCGCGCAGGACCCCGAGGACGGAATCGAGCTCGTCTTTAAAGAACGTCCGCAGATCGTGCTCACCGATCTGGTGATGCCGGGTCTCAGCGGCCTCGAAGTCCTTGAGCGCATCGTCGAATTCGATCCGGCCATCGACGTGATTCTGATGACGGCGCATTACACCAGCGAAACCGCGGTCGAAGCGATTCGCAAAGGCGCGGCTGACTATCTCAACAAGCCTGTCTCGATCTCGGCTCTGCGCGAACGAATCGCCAGGCTGATCGATGAAGCGCAACGGCGCCGGCGCGCCACCGAAATCGGACGCGATGTAACAGAGAGCGCCCAATTCGAGGGCATGATCGGCCGGAGCCCGGCGATGTGGGAAATGTTCTCACGGGTTCGCCGCGTTGCGCCTCACTTCCGCACCGTTCTCATTACGGGAGAGACCGGAACCGGCAAGGATCTGGCGGCACGCGCCCTGCACAATCTCAGCCCCGTATCCGGCGGCCGATTTGTAGTACTCAACTGCTCGGCCGTCGTCGAAACCCTGTTCGAAAGCGAACTATTCGGACACGTACGCGGATCGTTCACCGGCGCCGCGCAGGACAAGATGGGCCTGTTCGAGTACGCCGACCGCGGAACGATCTTCCTCGACGAGATCGGCGACATGCCGCTCGGGACACAGGCCAAACTTCTGCGCACGCTACAGAACCAGGAAGTGCTGCGAGTCGGCTCGCTGACACCGCGTAAAGTGGACGTGCACGTGATCGCGGCAACTCACCGCGATCTTCGAACCGCCATTCAGGAGAAGCATTTCCGCGAAGATCTCTACTACCGGCTCTCGATGGTGGAGGTCCACGTGCCGTCGCTGGCGGAACGCAAAGAAGACCTGCCTCTGCTGACGAAACACTTTATCGACAAGTTCGCAGCTCAGTTCCGCAAGGATATTACGGGGCTGACGCAACGGGCGCAGGTTGTCATTGCCCGCCACGACTGGCCGGGCAATGTCCGCGAACTTGAGAACGTCCTCGGTCACGGCGCCATGATGACGATGGGCAACATGATCGACGTGCACGACCTGCCGGATTATATTCGCTTCCCGCAACGAGCCCAATCCGCCGCGGCCGTAGCGGCGACCGCCGATCAGATGACCTTCGAAGATCATGAGAAACGTTTGATCGCCGAAGCGCTTGCCGAATCGAGCGGCAATCAATCGCTGGCCGCGCGCAGCCTGCGGATCGGACGCGATGCGCTCCGCTACAAGATGAAGAAACACGGCCTGATCTAAAAGCCAACCGGCTCAAATACAAAAAGGGCAGGTCTTTCGACCTGCCCTTTTTGTATGGGGACTTCCCTGAAGCTACTTTACTTCGTCACCAAAACCGGTTCCGCGAATTTCGACGGGTCGATGGCTACGTTCGGCTGATAAGCAGTGATCGTATAACCTTCGCGACCGCTGATCCAGTCGAAGGTGAATTTATACGGCATCATGACACCGGCGACCGGACGGTAATCCGAGTAGTCGATCTGGTTGGGGAGGCGTCCATCGGCCGTATTGACATGGCGGACATAGCGAGTCAGGAGGCCGGTAGCTTTGTCGAAGAAGAGCGTGACAACCAGACCATTGGCACCATTGGCCTGAACCTCCCACACCGGTTTGTCATCAAGGCTGGTGGGGAAGCCGACGCGCCAGTTGGTGAAGGCTTTGCGGATCTGACCGGGGAAAGCCATGAGCCCATCGAATTTGCCGCCTTCGAGGAGGCTACCCGTCAGCGGATATTCCTTAACTACCGTGAGAGGGAGTTTGACCCAGGCGTGGGCGCCATCGGTGGTGCGCGCCATATCGCCGCCGCGCTGGTGAACAAGCATAGTGAATTGGCCGGGCGCTTTGGCGTAGATTTCAGCCGGATCGGTGCGATCGACCGGGCCATAGGCCGATGCGTTGCCCGTGGCCGTGTAGCTGGTGAGGGCGGCGATCTTGTCGGCTCCGCCGAGCGCTTTGGTGTATTTGTCGAAGATCTGATCGAGAGTCGGGACACCTGAGTTCGGCGGCGCCTGCTTAATCAGTTCAGACGAGAAGTTCAGAGGGTCGCCATAGATCTGATCCATAGTCGCGGTGACCGAGGGGCTGCCGCTGCCGCGATGGCAGGTCCAGCAAGTGATGGCTTTGCCGCCACCGAAGTGCTCCTTATTAATCGCCCGAACCATGACTTCCATATTGCGCGCCATCACTTTATGCGGGTTGGCATCGGAAGCCCAATCGGGGTTGTCCGTGCCAGCGCCGACGTGGCAGTCACCGCAGCACATACTGAGGGCGGCAGAATAAAGCCCCATGGATCCCATGAAGTCATCGACCGTAATACCGGTCAGCGCTTTCACATTCTTGAAGTACTTCTCGGCAGGCGGCATGGCTGCCGCTGCCGGGGCTTTGGTCTGCGCCGAAGCCACACGTGCGAGAGGCAGGCTGGTCCAGCTGAGTACGATGCCTACCGCTAACAGGGCGGCACCACTTCCGATCAATCGCTTCGCGGGAAGCTTCATTCTAATGTTCTCCTTTAGGCTCGTACCGCTTTATCCGAGGATTGGGGTACGGCAATCGCCGTGCCAACCAAAATGTCAGCAAAATGAATCATTTGCCACAACAGAAACTGCGCTTAATGACCCAACTGCGCGATCTCGCACAGCGCTTGCGCGCTTGTCAGAGCTGTGCGCGAGCCCATACCAACTCCCGCGCTTCGCTTACAATGTTTTCGAGGGAACCGCAAACGGCACGCTGAATGCAATTCAGTGGTTTCGCCCTCGTGTTACGCGACGGATTGATGGAGTTCGACATATGAATTTTCAAAACATTCTTTTCCCGGTAGACTTCTCCGAACGGTCCAGCGCCGCTGCTCCTTTCGTACTTTCGATGGCGCAACGGTATAACGCGAAAGTGGTAGCGATCCACGTAGTGCAGCCGCCGCCGCCCCTGTATGCAGGGATGAACACGATTTATCCGTCGGCTTACGATTTCGAAGGCATCGCCACCGATTTAAAGGTCGAGTTGCAGCGATTCGTCGAACAGCAACTTCCCAAAGTCGAAGTGACCTGCGAGGTTCAGATGGGCGACCCCGCGGCAGCGATCACGCAATTTTCGTGCGCACAAAACATCGATCTGATCGCCATCCCGACACACGGGTATGGAATATTTCGAAGAGCGCTGCTGGGCTCGGTGACGGCCAAAGTGTTGCACGATTCCAAAATTCCGGTGTGGACGTCGGCCCACGCGCCGGAACCTTCGCATCGGGCTCACCCTAAACCGCGACTGATCCTGTGCGCGATCGATCTGAAGCCGGAGAGCAGGAAGACCCTCGAGATGGCGATCGAAATTGCAGGCAAAGCCGAAGCCAAGCTGGAACTCTTCCATATACCCGCCGAAGGTGTACCCACGGACAGCGCCGAAGAGCGGCTCCAGGAACTTCTGGTGGATGCGGCGAGCCGGGAACTGATAGCGGTGGAAGAAGAGAAATCCACGCCCACGGAACTCGCGGTCGAAGCAGGCAGCGTAGCGGAAATGGTACGCAACCTGGCTCTGGCCAAGCGGGCCGACCTGGTGATCATCGGCCGAGGCAGCATACAGCACGGATTCGCGCGCCTGCATGCAAACAGTTACGACATTATCCGGGAATCACCCTGCCCGGTACTGAGCTTCTGATCAGAACGCAGAAGCTCACTGAGGTCTGTCAGGCGGCGGGCAGGCTGAGCACCGGACAAGGTGCGTCGCGAATGATGGCGTAGGTGTGGGTGCGCAGCCTTCCCAAGGTGTCGTGAATGTGGCCGCGGCCGATGACGATGAGATCAGCCTTGTGTTCAATCGCGGCGGAGCTGACCACGTCGGACACTGCCCCTTCATGCACGCAAACAGGTAAGTTGGATTCGGCTTTTTCCTGCAAGTCGGCGATTTCCTTGCGGGACGCTTCGACGAGGTATTCGCAGAATTCAACGTCCATGCCCCGTTCGATCGGCTCGGTGGGAAGCGGAACGGCATGGACGAGCCACAACTGAGCGGAGCAATCACGCGCCAGAGCGACCGCACCGCGAATCAGCTTCTCTTCGCCTGAAGTAGCATTCAGGGCACAGAGCATTCGTAGCTGGGCTGGGTTCTTCGGCCCCACCGAATCCACAGTATGGGGCGCGGTCCAGACGGCACAGGACGCATCGTGAAGCACCTTGGCGGTAGTGGAACCAAGCAGCAGGGTTCGGAAAAGTCCGTGGCCGTGGGTGCCCATCATGATGAGGTCTACGTCGTTTTCGGCAGCCCACGATACGATGACAGGCCCGGGATCTCCCTGGACCACCACTTTTTCGAGCGACACGGGTTCGGTGACAGTTTGGGCGAGCGTGTCGAGCTTAGTGGACGCCTGTTCCAGCAAGAGAGGCAGATCATCCATTAATTGGCCGACCGGATCGATACTGCTGTAATAAGCCGCCGGAATATGGAAGACGTGCAGCAAAGTTAATCTGGCTCCGGAGCGCCGTGCCATCTCAACCGCAGCCGGCAAGGCGGCGGCGGAAGCATCCGAGAAATCAACAGGAAACAGGATGTGTTTGAACATGGTATTCATCTTTCTGAAGCGGCTTGTGAGATAACTGCCGAGCTACCTGGCCGCGGTACTTGCGCGGTAATGGTCAGGAGATCTTTGTCGAGAGCCGCGCAGACACTCGAAGGATCGATTTCGACAGGTAACGGGAACCGTTCGAACAACTCCGGTTCGCCACCATCCACGAAGATTTCGCGGGGAAATGCGGTCACGTGCAGGCGGCCGGCAACGGCGGGTTGCAGGCGGGTCACGATGCGGACACGCTTGCCGTCTTCTTCTACGCCTGCGGCCTTGCAGGCTTTCAACTGGGACTCGGCATCATGCCAATTTTCAATGTCGTGCCCGGTTTCGCGGCCGCGGCCACAGTAGAGTTCATAGGCGCGGCGCCGGACTCCGGCAAGATGACGAGCATGCTCCTGCTGGAGCGCCAGAGGGAGTTGCGCCGGGTCACCCAGAGGAATGACGGGAATCTGGAACATGTTCAGGCCTCCTTCATACAAAGCTCTTTTTCACAAGATCTTCCGGTTATAGATAAAGAGAGCATTCTTCCTGCCAATGGCCGGGTTGCCGGCTTCTTCGATGCGGGCGAGCATTTCATCGCGGTTTCGAGGCAGTGCAGCATTTCTGGGCAGCGCAGCAGGGGGCGGACGGGTTGAGATGGCTTCCATGGCCAGGCCGATTTCGACCAGCCAGGGGATACGAAGGTGCGCCGCCGCGAGAATCTCGCGCTGCTGCATCACATCTTCGATCGGACCCTGGGCGGCGATGTGGCCGTCGAGGAGAATCCACGCATCCTCAGCCCATTCGTAGGCGAGATCGGTGTCATGAGTGCTGATAACAATGGTGGTGCCGGCCTGGTGCAGTTTGCCCAGCAGATTAAGCATTGAGGTGATGCCGACGAAATCGAGGCCCGCGGTGGGTTCGTCGAGTAAGATAATTTCCGGCTCGAGGATGAGAACGCCAGCCAATGCGACGCGCTTCTTCTCGCCGAGGCTGAGTTCGTGGATGGGACGGTCGGCCAGATGACCGATGGCCAGGCTATCGAGAGTTTGTTTAACGAGCCGACGGGCTTCGGCGGATTCTATGCCGTTGTTCAGAGGTCCAAAAGCGACGTCCTGCTCCACGGTTGCGCCAAATAGCTGATCGTCGGGGTCCTGTAGCACAATTCCGACTTTGCGATGAAGCCATTGCTGGCCGGCTTTGGAGTAATCGAGCGGCTTACCGAGGACGCACAACTCGCCTTCATGGGGCCGCAGGGTTCCATTGAGAAGGAGCATGAGGGTGGACTTCCCTACTCCATTGGCGCCGAGGAGCGCGACTTTGCGGGGCGCGTGAAGCGCGAAGCTCATATCGCGAATGGCCCACTTGCCGGGACCATAGGCGAAGCTCACGTGATTGGCTTCTAATATCGATGTGTCCAGAGCCATGAGACTCCCTTCGTAAGATGTCCGGCGACTAACAAGGCCACCTGGAGCAGCAGAATTGCAGCAATAGTGAAGGGCGAGGCGGCGGTTCTCGGCGCGAGCACCCAGAGTCTCCCTTGATAGCCACGAGCCTCAATGCCTTCTTCGAGGCGGCGGGCGCGCTGGACACAGCGAAGAAAGAGACCTCCGGCAAGCATGGAGAGGGCGCGCATCCGGCTGGAATAATCCGCCCGTCCAAGCCGCCAGGATTGAGCGCGTCGCATCTCACCCAGAGTGGTGGCGGTGACGAAAAGGAAACGATAGATCATGAGCGCGAGGTCGATCAGGACGACAGGAAATCCGACGCGCTGGAATACGGGGGTCAATTCCATAAGCGGAGTGGTCCAGCCGATGAATGCCAGGCAGGATATGGCGGCGGTGGAACGCAGAAGTAAGCCGGCGGCGAGGGGCAGACCGTTCCAATCGAATGCGAGCGAGAAGCCACCAGCGGAACGATTGATCTGCAGGAGAATTCCGAGAGCGGTGATTATCGCAAAAGAGACGGGGATGGAGAGGACACCAAGCCAACTGGAGACGGGAATCTTCGCACCCGCGATGGCGGCAAGAGTCACGATGACGGCGATGGCAATACACCAGGGGAAGGGCGTGACAAAGAAACTGACAAGCAGAAGGCCGCCGCCGAAGAGAACTTTCTCCCAGGGATTGCGGTGACGCCAGGCGTTAGTAAAGGCGATATCGCTGAGATGCGGATGTAAGTGAAGGTGGCGGGCTCCGCCTGGTTGAGGTTTCCTGTGACGCCCACGAAACCAGGAGACGGCCCATATGAGGATTGCGACGCCGATGGCGGCCTGGAGCGTGAACAGTATGGGCTCAAGCGCTGCGCTGGGAGTGAACAGGGGTTTCGCGATGGGCCGAATATTCGGCCGCAGGTTTTGAATGGCCGAGACAGCCTGATCGTCACTGCCGAGCGGTTTGGTGTAGTTGGCGTAGAGGAAAGCACCGATCATGGTGCCGAACACGGCGAAGAGAACAACCATGTTGGCGGAGGCGAAACGCGCTTTAACGGGAGTAGGGCTGTTGTACTCACCGGCACCTTCCATGGCGCCTTCCAGCGGTACACCCTGATCGGCGGCGAGGCTACGCAGGAGGACTACGGTGAGCAGGCCTTCCGCGATGGAGATCGGAATCTGAGTAATCAGGAAGACGCCGAGAAATTTCACGAATGAAGCCGAGTAGCCGCCATGAGCGGAAGGATAGGCGAGGGCTAACTGGCAAGCGGTAGTTACATAAGTCGCGAGATCGCCCACTACGGTGGAGAGGAAGATGCAGCGGTCACGCTTCCAGCCCATGCGGAGGAGCAGGCGCAGAACGATCCACATGGCCCAGGGACCGATTACTCCCAGTGAGAAGAGATTGGCACCGAGGGTGGTCAATCCGCCGTGAGCCAGGAGGAGGGCCTGGAAGACAAGGGTTATGAGAGCCAACGCGGGCATGGCCGAGGGGCCAAACAAGTAAGTACCCACTGCCGTCCCCGTGGGGTGAGATGAACTGCCGGTGAGAGAGGGCATGCGCAGCGCAGTAAGAGTGAAGAGGAAGGCCGCTGAGGCAGCGAGGAGTACACGGTTCTCGCGTTTGCGATCCAATTCTTTCGAGATGGCTCGAACACTGACTACGACGGGACCGAGAGAGGCCGCGCCCCAGGCGATGCAATGCGATAACGGGAGGAATCCTTCGGATATATGCATAGGTCAGGCCGATATATGCATAGGTCAGGCGTGTCCTTTAGCGGACTCAAGCGCAACGGCGCCGGTTGGTTCGGTATCAAAGGATGGAAGCAGCCTCGCGGAGTTCAGGATGAAGAGCAGTTCGGAAGATACATGGATGAGCGCGGCCCAGACGGGATTCAGCAAGCCCATGGCAGCGAGAGTCACACCGACGGCATCGACTGCCAGTGTCCCCACGAAATTCGCCATGATGATGGATCGGCAGCGGCGGGCGATCTTGAGCACTTCGGCAAAGCGGAGAAGATCGTTGCCGAGCAGGACGACGGAAGCGCTTTCGCGAGCCACGTCGGTTCCGGAACCCATGGCGATACCGACGTTGGCTTCGAGGAGCGCCGGAGCATCGTTCACGCCGTCGCCGACCATGGCGACTTTCAGTCCGCGGGCACGGAGATTATGAACGCAGCGGACTTTCTCCTCGGGCAGGAGCTCAGAATCCACTTCGTCGACGCCGAGTAACTTGCCGATGGCATCGCCGACTTCTTTGCGATCGCCGGTGAGGACGACGGTGCGGCATCCCATGGCGCGAATTTCGCGGATGGCGGCAGCGGCTTCAGGACGGAGAACATCGACGATGCGAATGGCGCCGAGCATCTGACCATCACGAGCGACGAGGACTTCCGAGTAACTCTTAGAGGAATCGGCTTCGACCGGAACGGCCACGGATTCGGCATCCATGAGACCGCGCGTCCCCACGGCCGTATGGATTCCATCGACGAGGCAAAGAATGCCTTTGCCCGGCAGGTAGCGAAAGCCTTCGGGTTCACCGACGGGCAGAGACCATTCGGCGGCGCGGCGCGTGATGGCGCGGGCCAGAGGGTGTTCGGAGAAACGTTCGGCTACGGCGGCGATGCGGACGACGTCTTGTGGAGAAGCTCCGTTAAAGGCGAGGACTTCAAGGATCTCCGGGGTGCCGGAGGTGAGTGTGCCGGTTTTATCGAGGACGACGGTATCGACGGAACCGAGGATTTCGAGATATAAGCCGCCTTTGATAATGGCTCCGTGGCGAGCCGCGCGACCGATGGCTCCGAGGATGGCGAGCGGGGTACCGGCGGCGATTCCGCAGGCTCCGGCGACGACGATTACAGAAATGGTGGAACGGGCGTCGCGAGTGATGAAGAAGGTGAGCGCGGCACAACCGAGGGCGAAGTAGACAAGATAGCCCGCGAGGCGATCGGCCAGGCGCTGAATGGGGGCGCGGGAGTTTTCGGCGGTTTCAACGGCTTGAATGATGCGGCCGAAGGCGGTGTCGCGGCCGACTTTCTCGGCGCGGATTTCGAGCACGCCGGAATGGTTGATGGTACCGGCGAAGACTTTGGCGCCGGATTCCTTTTCAACGGGCAGAGACTCACCGGTGATGGAAGCCTGATCGACGAAGGAGTGACCGCTGACTACGAATCCATCGACAGGGATGTGGCCGCCCGGACGGACCACGACGACATCGCCGGGCTGGATGGAGGCCAGGTCACGAGCGGCAACCTCTCCGTTGGCGCGCACTTCGGCGGTCTGAGGAAGCAGATCAAGCAGTTTGTGAATGGCGCGCCGGCCGCGGCCGACGGTGAGGCCTTCCAGAATTTCGGCGATGAGAACGAAGACGGTGATGAGGAGTGCGGTGAAAAACTCTCCGATACCGGCGGCGGCGACGAGGGCAATGGTCATGGAGAGTTCCATGGTCATGTGACCTTTGAGCAGGTCGGCGATGGCTTCTTTGAAGATGGGATAGCCGCCGATGGCGATGCCGATCAGGGCGAGGATGTCGACGCCGGAGACACGCGGCACGAGGCCGGACCAGACAACGAGAAGCACGAGCGCGACGAAAGCAACGCGGGCCCACTCGGTGAGACTACCGGCGTGGTCGTGTTCGGGTTCGGGGTGACTTTCGAGGGCGTGAGTATCGACGGCTTGATTCTCGGGCGTTGGTACCGGCTTTGGACTGGCGCTTGTCATTGTTCCTCTCCCTTCCGGCTTGTGCGTGCCGATGCGTAAGTGCGGTAAGCGCAAGTCGAGGACCAAGGCGCGAATTGGGCTCGATTTGTTTGTAATCAGTCAGATAAACGCGGCTTGCTGAGGGCCGTTATGGGCTGGCTGCGTCAGGAGGCGCAGGTTGTTCGCAGGTAGTTCGCAACGGGGATCAGGCGGCGGTCTCGAGGCCAGGGAGCGGGCGATCCGAGATTGGCGGCGCGGAGGTCGAACAAACGAACTGCAGGCCTGGGTTTGACGGCTTTGGCTGGGTTTGAGTGGGGACAAGGCCTGACCTTTTGTCCGCAGTCTCCAGAGCGTCGCAAGGAATGTCGTCACAGGCTGTTAGTGGTACGGCCACTCGGCTCAAACCAGCGGGCCGAGCTCGGTTTTCGCGGATTTCACGAACTTTGTCTGCCCGTTCCTGAGTAAGGCGGGTTTGCTGGAGAGCTGTCAGGCGGTCGAAGTTCTTTTCGAGGGAGCGGTTGATGCGCTGTTCGTATAGGGAGAGATTGACGAAGACTTTCGAGTTGTCGCGGAAGACGCGGGCGGTGGTGAGGGCGGCGTCGATCTGCGAGTGGCCGGTTTCGGCGGGGTAGTCGAAGTGGCCGAGGGCGAACATGTTGGTGTCGACGGCGCGGGCGCGGTTGAGACGCCACTGGTCATCGGCGATGCCTTGCGCGGCTTGCGTTTCGATGTCACCGACGGGGGCGAGGGTCTTCAGAAATGAGGCGCAGTGGGTTTGGTAGGCTTCGCGATCTTCCCAGGGCATGAGAACCGTTTGGCCGCTGAGGCCGTGGCGCAGGGCGTTGAGGCGGGAGCGGTCTTTGCCGGCTTGCGTGGTGGGGCCGGTGGATGGATTGGGCGATGCGTGTGCTGTTTCGGGTTGAGGTGTCATGGTTTTCCGGCAAGCTGTTTGCGACTTAGCGATAGCACGAGTTTGCGAGGCTGGAGGCTCTCAAAAGAGGTAAGTGATTGAGATGAGGGGGAATATAAGTTTTCAAGTCGAGTGATTGAAAAACCACGAAAGCGCAAAAATGACCGTTACTCATGCCTTGACATCAAGTGCCTGAGCAACATACAAATGCTGGTATGGCAAACCGGTGGAATATTCGAGAGCTGGTTATAACGGGTATAGCAGTGGTGGCGATGGGCATGGTCTGGCACGCGAAGACGATCGCGCAGGAGCATCCATCCGCGGGAGTGGTGACGGTCTTCGACCATGAGAAGTTAGACGCCTCCTTTGCGCGCGCGATCGCGAATGGCGGCGCGGACCTACTGTGGAGCCGTACGTCCGGCAAGGGCACTTACAACGTGGATACACACAGCCGGGATTCAGTGAAGGCGGCATGCAAGCCCGAAGGGTGCAGTCATAAAGACTACACAGCCGTTGTGTATGTGGTGAGCGGAGCGGCAACTCTGGTGGTGGGCGGCACGACTAAAGCTGGCGGTCCTGACAAGTTCGGCGGGAAGTCGATTCAAGGCGGGGAGTCACGTCGAATCAGTAAAGGGGATGTGTTTATCATGCCGCCGGATACTTTTCACTGGTACAAGAACGTAGAGGCGCCGTTTCACTACTTAGAAGTGCCGGTGCCCTGATGACCGGGGAAGTGCGCGCGAAGACGCTGGCTCGAAAAAACGTGGGAGACCTTAGATATTATGAAAATCGCGGCTCCCCTGGTTGCGGTTGCGGTCAGTTTCAGTTGCTTCGCGCAGTGGGCTGATCCGCGGCGACGAGTTTCAGCTTGCGGACACGTGCGGTGGCCACGATAGCGCGGTCAGATTCTTCGAGTTCGCCGTCCGGGTTCGCGGGCTACTTCCCAGAGTTCAGATGTGTCACTTTCGAGCGAGACGTCCGCGATGGTTACTTTGCCTGTCCACGCGCCTTCCGAGGATTTCCACGCACTTTGAGGTGCAGGTCCATCGGCGGCGAGGGGCTTACCTCGCTTTGTAACGGGGATGGTGACGCTGACGATCCTCTGTCTCACCATTTCAATATAAACGCTATCGTCATCGACCATAACGACAGAAGCACGATACACTCCGATAATCTGATTGACCGGTAGGATCGTAGAAACATTCAAGGAGGAGGACGAAATGGCGAAGACCGGTACTGGTGGGACGAAAGAGAAGCCGTGGAAGCTTACGACACCGAGCGGGGGATCGGAGTATGAGGTTTATCGGGATGAGACGCTTGCGCCCCCGGCATTAGTGGTTACGGTGGGGAAGACGCAGTTGCGGTATGACTTGCGGTGCATCGACGATCTGCACGCGAAGCTCAAGAAACATGGCGACTGGATGTTGTTGGGCAGTGCGGATGAGCAGAAGGCGGCGGCCGAGGGTACGGTGGAGGCGTGGGGGCGGTCGGAGAACAATCCGGTGGGCGGCTGGTATGGATTGAAGAAAGGGCTGCGCGGAAGGTTCGCTATGTATGTTCCGCCGGTGCTCCAGGAATTGGGACTGGCGGAAGTAGAGAACAATCCGCGCAACAATCGGATGCGGGCTTTGTAGCGGGCTCTTGCAGATAGGCACAGACGAACTGCGCTCGGCGAGATGCACAGACGAGCTACGCTCGGCGAGATGCACAGACGAGCTACGCTCGTCCGGAACAGGCTGAAGCCCATTCCCACCTGCGACTCAGAAGGAGTAGGAGACGGAGATCTGGCTGGAGCGCGGGGCGAGAAAGTGGGTTCCGCTGAAGGTGGACAGGAAGTTGTAGAGGGCCACCTTGTTCGTCAGATTCGTCAGGGTAAAGCGAACGGCCACTTTGTGGACGGTCTCGGTATGAAAGACATTGTCCATACCTGTAGCCAGATCGAACACGTTGCGGGGATCAACCCGATCCGGATTGTGGTCGTTATTTGCGAGCGCGGCAGAGGGAAGCGTCAACAGGGTGGAGGCGATGATGCCGCCGGGGCAACTGCGCAGCGGACTCGAGGTTGTCGCGAAGGCGCCGTTGCAGGAGAGGCCGATGTCAACTTGTTGATTCGGGGTGAGCAGCAGCGCTGAGTTGCCGTTGGGCACGCCGGTGACGACGAGGCCGCTGTCATATCTCCAGATGAAATCCGCCCACACGCCGTCTTTGCCGCGTTGATAACGGAGATTAACGGTCTGCTGGTAGGCCTGATCGTGGTCGATACGAAAGACGCCGGGAACGTTGGCGGTTCCCTGGAAGATTAAGCCTCCATTTTCGGGCGGGAAGTAGCGGGCGCGTGAGTGACCGAATGTCATGTAGGCTTGCAGACCGTGGTAATTGATGGAACTGAGTCGGCCCGTGAGTCCATCGACTTTGGAGTTGTGCCAGGCGATAGGGAACGTGATCGGCGTGTTGAAGAGAACGTCGAAGTCATAGGCGTTGTGGGTGAATTTCCAGAAGTAATCGCCATCGAAGATCAGGAAGCGGGTGATCTTCTGCTGAAAACCGCTATTGAACTGATTTCTGGCGCCGGGTTGCAGAGGCACGCTGGCTTTGGCTCCGAAGATGTTTTCCGCCAGACCGCCGGAGCCGGTTGCACTCGACAGTAAAAGGTTCTCATTGAATGGAGTTTCCATGGTTCGGGAATAAGCGGCGCGCAGAACCGTGCTGGTCTGTTTGACCATGTAGGAAAGGCCGAGGCGAGGCTGGGGAGATGTCTGAGTGACTAATCCGTCGTAGTGATCGAGACGCAATCCGATGTTCAGAATGAACTGGCCGAAGGTGATCTGGTCGGTGGCATAGAAGGCCGCCTCATTAATGTTGTTTTGTCCATGGAAGATGAAGTATGTGCCGCCGCGTGTCAGGTCATACGGAACCAGGCCGGGCAGCAGTTTGGGATTGGCGTAGTAAGTGGAACTAATAATGTCACAGGACGCTGGATTGGTAATCTGCGGCAGGTCTTCGACCACTCCGCCGGGCCCTAAGCAAACGGGGTTGAGCGCGGGGTTAGTGATGCCGAGAGCGAAGTTCTCGAGCAGACGAGTCTGCTGGATCTGAGTGCCGAATTTCAGGCTATGGCGCTTATGGTTGACGGCGAGATCCGCTTTGACGCCGTAGTTAGTGAGAAAGCGATTCTGCGAGATGGTGGCCGGGTTATCGGCGAAGGGATTGCGGCTGCCGTAATAGTTGACCTGATCACGGCGGACGAAGGGGTTGATGGTCAGCAGAGATTGCATCCCGAAAGTGTGTTGATAGCCGGGGGCAACGTTCCAGGTCATGACGCGCTGCTTCTGATCCTGACTGAGCTGATCGTAGTCGTTGGGAACCTGAAACCAATTGCGCGCCACATAGAGGTTCAGGTGGAAGGCATCGCGGCCGGTGGGCTGGTAATCGAGGCGATCGAAGATGTTCTCGTTGTTACCGATGTCATGGATGGGAAGAAACTCAGGGGTATCGAGGAAGTGTCCGGTACGAACGGCGTTGACCGCGATGAACTCGCCGAACTTCGCGGTGCCGTCGGCAAAGGTGGTGTTTTCACCCCAGGTACCGAAGGAGCCCCAGTAGGTTTCAACGGTTCCCAGGGGACGGGCGACTCCGAGCCCGGACTTCGTGGTGGCGTTCACAATGAGGCTGGATTTATCGCCGTATTGGGCATCGGGCGCGCCGGTGATCAGTTGCAGGTTCTGAACGGCATCGGCCGGAAGTTGGGTAGAGAACACTTTGCTTTGCTGATCGCTGATGGGCTGTCCGTCGATTACGAAAGTGACCTGAGCGTGATCGCCGAGGGGATGAAAGAAGCCGTTGGCATCGCCCGCGGTACCGCCGGTGCTGTTGTTGATGATGCTGCTCAAGCCGGCGGCGGGGTCGAAGGAAGGCAGCTTGGAAAAGATTCCGGAATCGGCGTCAGTGTGAGCGCTGGCGTCGTTTTCCACCGTGGCGGCGGTGGCGGCAACATCGACGCTGGTGGCCACTTCCGCCATGGTGAGAGTTACGTCAGCAGTCAGTGGAACGGTATTGGGCACGTCGATGTTCTGAGTGGCCGAGGAAAAACCGGAAGCGGTGACGCTGAGTTGGTAATTATTCAGAGGAACGTTATTGAATCGGTAGGAACCCATGGGGTCCGAGTCGACGGTCTGATCGTAGGAAGTGAGGGCGTTGCGGAGCCTGATGTGCGCGCCGGGAACGGTGGCGCCGGAGGGATCTTTCAGCGTTCCGTTAATGGTGCCGCCGCTGATGGATTGCGCATAAACCGGACGGGAAAGCGGGAAGACCAGAAGCAGAGCCAGGCACGCGAGGGGCACTACACGTGCTATTTGACCCACAATATTCAAGCCAATCGACTGTATCTTCATGCAAAGCCCGACTTCCCGTCCGGTGCCGAGAAGTGCTGCACACTTCAGGCCAAAGCAGATCTGGTGCCTTACATGTCCTTAATCAGAGAGATACGCCCTGACAAGATGTGTAGCACGAGGCTGCGTGCGTCCGGTAGCGCATTTTGCGCCAATACGCGCAGGGAAATGCTAAAAGGGTGTTCATTTTACAGGGAAATTTTCTGGCGACCGGAATGCCACTGCCGAACCCAGGAGAAAACGCATGAGCAGCCACACAGTATTTGGCTCACTGAACCATTACGCAAAAGGCGGTGTCAAACTGATTGGCGCCGGCGAGAATCCGAAGCATTACGTGTTTTCCAACGTTTTCGAAGTCGCTTCGCACGCGAAGCCATATGAGAAGATCGCGGTCGCACAGAATCTGAAGTACGTGATAGAGGTATTGCGGGCGGAAGGCACATCTACGTGGTTTGCGGCAGATCACGACGAGTCGGCTCTCGTAATGGACGGCCAGATCGAGATTCACCTGATCAAACCGGAACAACGGCAAGTTGCGCCGGGCATCGAAGGCGCGGTGCGTCTGGCGGGCACACCGGCGGGCGAAGAAATGGGCTGGGTAAAAGCGAGCCGTGGCCACATGGTGTTGCTGCCCAAAGGGTCGGCTTACCAGTTCCGCGCGACTACAACAGGCGTGATCCTGCTGCAGACCATCAAGGGCGTGGAGACGGTCGAGAAATGGTCGAGCATCTGTCAGACAGCGGCGTAAAAGAGACCACGGAATAAGGAGAAAAATCAAATGAGCACAGCGACGTTAGCACCCGCCAACACCACTCCCGAAATAGTGGTGGATAAAGATCTTGGCTATAAGATTTTCCAGATCGGAAACTTTACGTTTGAGCGCGACGAATACTTCGCGCATATTCTGTATCCCGGCAATCGTCACATCATGCAGATTGAAGCGTTTCTGCGGGCGCTGATGCGCGATGTGGCGTGGGGCTTCTTCTACGGGACGGTGAATTTCGATGCCGTGTTCGGAACCGTGAATCATTACGGCACGGTGGATATGTTCGTCGGGCGTTACAACGAGGCGTATCGCAAGGCGAAGAACGATTATCAGGAAACGTTTGTATCGAAAGACCTGCGGGAAGTTTTCGTGGGGATACTCGACAACTGGACCAACGACGGATTCGATCCGTTTGCGGCTCCGGAAGAGAGCGGCCCGGCGTATGGCGCGAAACATGGCGACAACAAAAAGGCCGTGGACCGGCAGCGCGTAGTGGCAAAGAGGATGGTCGGGCTGGCCGGTGACACTCCTCTGCGCAGCGACGAGAACGGATTCCCGATCAATCGGCAGTTCGCGGACGTGAAGCAGGATGTTCCGGAGATTCATGCGAAGCCTGGACATGAAGGTGAAGTGCATGCCTTCAACCTGTTTTCGTATCTGTCGCGTTCGGACGTGACCTGGAATCCTTCGATCTGTTCGGTGGTGAAGGACAGTCTGCTTTGTCCGACGACCGAGGAGCAGACGCTGCCGATTGTCCATGGAAACGACCGGGTGGAGTGGTTCATTCAGATATCGGACGAAATTTTCTGGGAGATCAGCGACAAGACTACGGGCGCTCCGCGGTCTCACGTTCTGATGAAGGCCGGGGACGTGGCAGCGATGCCGGCGGACATCCGGCACCAGGGATTTTCGCCGAAGCGCTCGATGTTGATTGTGTGGGAGAACAACAACGATGCGTTGCCCGCCATGCACGCGAGCGGTGAGTTGCCGCCCTATCCGGTGGAATTCTAAAGACTGAAGGTGCGGCAAGAAAGGGGGGTCGGGCCAAACGCCTGATCCCTTTTTAGTTTGAGACTCACTCCTGATCGGGCTTGAATCCGCCGGCGAGAATTTCGCGGAGGCGAACGGCCAGTTCGGCTTTTCGGTAGGGTTTGTTCAGAATCATCAGCTTTTCGTTGAGGGGTCCACGGGCAGCGAGGACGTCGAGAGCGTAGCCGGACGTCAGCAGCACTTTCATATCGGGCTGCATTTTATGAGCGCGTTCGGCGAGATCCCTGCCGCTGATGCCACCCGGCATTACGACATCTGAAAACAGAACATCGAATTTTGTATCGCGGGCCAGTTTATCGAGAGCTTCCTGTCCGTTTACCGCGGTAGTGACCTGGTAACCGAGGCTTTCGAGCGTGCCGACGGCGTAACCGCGGACGAACGGATCGTCTTCGACGACCAGGATGTTGCCGGAACCGGTGGGAACTTCGCGCTCGGCGTCGGCCCTTTCATCGGCGCTCCTGGCCACCTGGGCGGCAGGGAGATAGAGGCGCACAGTGGTGCCGAGTCCGATTTCGCTGTAAATCGCCACATGACCGTTGGACTGTTTGATAAATCCATAGACCATGCTGAGGCCGAGACCGCTTCCCTTGCCGACCTCTTTGGTGGTGAAAAAGGGCTCGAAGGCCCGTTCGCACACTTCAGGGGACATACCTTCGCCGTCGTCGGTAACGGTGATGAGGACGTAATCGCCGACGGCCACTTCGGGGTGGTTGTCGCGATAATGCTGATCGAGCGAAATACTCGAAGTAGCGATGCGGAGGAGGCCGCCGCCGGGCATGGCGTCCCGGGCGTTCAGGGCCAGATTCAAAATGGCGGATTCGAGCTGGGCGGGATCGGCAAACGCCGATATGGCATCAGTGTCGAGTCTGGTGGCGATTTCTATGTCTTCGCGGAGCGCGCGGCGAAGCAGAACCTTCATGCTTTCGATGAGGCGATTGCAATCGATGACGGCGGGGCGAAGGGTCTGTCGGCGGCTGAAGGCGAGAAGGCGGCGGGTGAGTTCGGCGCCGCGGTCACCGGCGTTAACGATGGAGTCGCAGAGTTGGCGCAGATCGGGACGAGACCGGAGCTTGTCGCTGAGAGTATCGGCATTTCCAATGATTACGGTCAGCAGATTATTGAAGTCATGGGCAATGCCGCCCGAAAGCTGTCCGACGGTCTCCATTTTCTGAGCCTGGACGAGTTGTTCCTCGGTACGCTTTCGCTCGGTGAGATCATGAATAATCCCGACGAAGACAACCTCGCCTTCCTGTTTGGCCTCTCCAACGGACAGGTCCATTGGGAAAGTGGAGCCGTCTTTGCGGAGTCCGCTGACTTCACGGCCGATTCCGATGATCTTCGGGTCGCCGGTGCGAAGGTAGTTTCCGAGATATCCGTCATGCTCCGCTTTGAAAGGGGGGGGCATCAGAATCTTGACATTTTGCCCGAGAACCTCGCTCTCGGGATAGCCAAAGAGGCGCTCACAGGCGGGGTTGAACATGAGAACGCGGCCGAGGGCATCGATCAGGATCACGCCATCCACCGCGGTATCGACGACTGCTTTGAGTCGAGCGGCGCCTTCCCGCAGGGCCTTTTCAGCCCTTTCTCTTTCCGTCAGATCGCGGATGATGCCGACGAAATTCGATGCGCCGTCCTGGTGGGCCTCGCCGACCGAGAGTTCCATAGGAAAGGTGGTCCCATTGCGGCGCTTGCCGACTACTTTGCGGCCAATGCCGATGATCTTGCGTTCGCCGGTGCGAAGGTAATTTCCGAGGTATCCGTCGTGTTCGGCCTGAAAAGGTTCGGGCATCAACATTCGTACGTTGTTGCCGAGGACCTCGCTGGCAGAGTACCCGAACAGTTGTTCGCAGGCGGGGTTGAACATCAGTACGACACCGCGTGAATCGATCAGAATGACGCCGTCGGCGACGGTATCGACCAAAGCCCGCAGACGTGCTTCTTCATTGCTATTTCGCTCTGGAAGCTCTGATGGATTGCTAATAATGGCTCCGCTGGGACGCAAATGGCATAGACAACCGTACTATAAGTTTGCAGTGAGTATAAAGACGATATTGGGAATTTTCTGAGTTGAAGGGATTTGCAGAAGGCCCAAAGTCTGAGAAACTGAGTATATGAAAACATCAGCGTTGGCTATTTGCGGGCTTGTTTTGATGCCGTTCGTTCTCTCCGCGGCAGGCGATGCGAAGGCTGGTGAAGCTACCTACACAGCGCGATGCAAGAGCTGCCACGGCGCAGACGGATCGGGCAACCCGGCCATCGCGAAGATGATGAAGGTGGAGATGAAGGCCCTCGGGTCAGCGGACGTGCAGCAGAAGAGCGATGCGGACCTGAAGGCGGTTATCGCTAACGGTACGGGCAAAATGAAACCGGTGAGCGGGATTGCCGGCGGCGATGCGGACAACCTGGTGGCTTATGTCCGTAGTTTGAAGAAGTAAGAAGCGTCAGGGAACAGGCTGGAGTTTCCGAGGTGCCGGTGGATCGAGTCGGGATGAGCATTTTCTCGTCGAAGAAGGTTCATCGAGCCAAATGGTACGATACGAGAAACGGTGAGGTGCGAGAGCGGTTGAATCGGGCGGTCTCGAAAACCGTTGAACCTTTACGGGTTCCGTGGGTTCGAATCCCACCCTCACCGCCATTTAGAATCAGTGACTTGCAGACTATAGATTGCCCTATCGGGCAATGAGGTCTGTTTTGCACAGGCTTTTCCCCAGTTCGGCCTACCTATTTTCAAACACTTAAGGCAGTAAGGGTGCACCTGGAACTCTTCACTCACAACTTGCGCGGAAGGCCAACGCGGATCGCTTTTTCGGGTGGCGTCTTCCCATTCCGTGTTCCCGCGTTTGCGGAGGCGCGGAAATCATCCATTGCGATAGCTTACTCTCCATCTCCACTGCCGGGAACTCCCAACTTCCGAAGGATGGTCATCATCGGACACCAGTTGGTAACGGCGGATTGAAACAGATTGAGTCCGACGAACGCTGTGAACAGATACCAGTACGGATTAACCCAATGTCCGAGTGCGAGGCTCAGCAGCACGATAGCCCCCGCGATCATGCGCAGATAACGGTCAACATTCATACAGGTCCCCTCTTTTGTTTGTGGAACAGGTAGAACAGGACGGGGACGGTCATACGCGAGAGCAGCAGAGAGGCGATTTCACCCGCCATCAGCGCGATGGCCAGGCCCTGGAAGATGGGATCGAACAAAATGACGGATGAGCCGACAACCACCGCCGCGGCTGTCAGCATCATCGGACGGAAGCGTACGGCGCCGGCGTCGATTACTGCAGCGTCGAGCGGCATACCCTCGGCCAACCGCAGTTGGATGAAGTCCACCAGGATGATCGAGTTCCTCACCACAATGCCCGCTCCGGCGATGAAGCCGATCATCGACGTCGCTGTGAAGAACGCGTGCAGAAGGCCGTGCGCCGGAATAATCCCGACCAGCGAGAACGGTATCGCCGCCATTATGATCAATGGCGTCAGAAACGACTGGAACCAGCCAACCACCAACCCGTAGATCAGGATCAGTACCGCCGCAAAGGCGATGCCGAGATCGCGAAACACTTCATAGGTGATCTGCCACTCACCGTCCCATTTCATGGAGTATCGGCTGGTATCGGAAGGCAGCGCGGCCATGTGCTGCTCGATCTGGTAGCCTTCCGGGATTTTAATTTTGTCGATCTCCGGGCCCAGTTTGAGAACTGCGTAAACGGGACTCTCAATCTCTCCGGCGATGTCGGCAGTTACATAAGTCACCGGCATCAGATTTTTATGGTAAATACTTTTGTCCTCGACAACTTTTGTGACGTGGACCAGTTCTCCCAACGCGACCAGGTGGCCGTTGCGCCCGGCGATTTTCAGACTCTCAATTCGCTCCGGATCGGAACGCGAAGCCCGGTCCAGACGCACGGTGAGTGCCACATCTTCCTTCTCCGCGTCCTGATGGAGGAGGCCTGCCGGATAACCAGCCGATGCAACCTGCATCTCGCGGGCGATATCGTCTTCGGAGATACCGTTGATGGCGGCCTTTTCCTCGTCGACCGATAAGCTGTATTTTGGCTGATCGTCTTCAACGTACCAGTCGACATCGACAACACCCTTTGTCTGTTTGAACAGACCGCGAATCTGGCGGGCCAGTGCAATCCGCCCGGCCATACTCGGGCCATAAATCTCAGCAACGAGCGTTTCGAGGACTGGAGGCCCGGGAGGCACTTCGGCAACCTTGATGCGTGCGCCATAACAATCGGCAAGGGGCTGAATTCGGATGCGTACTTGTTTGGCGATCTCATGGCTTTGCAGATCCCGAGCATCTTTGGGCAGCAGATTAACCTGAATATCCGCCACATTCGGTCCGCGCCGCAGGTAGTAGTGGCGCACGAGTCCATTGAAGTTGTAAGGCGATGCAGTGCCCACGTAGGTTTGAACGTTCACCACTTCGCGCTGCTTCTGCGTTTCTTCGGCCAGCAATTGCGTAACTCGCTCCGTTTCTTCGAGCGTGGTGCCGTTGGGCATGTCGATGATCACCTGGAACTCGCTCTTGTTGTCGAACGGCAGCATCTTGACTTTGACGAAGCCAAAGTAGAAGAGGGAGCAGGAGGCGAGCAGAAGGATTACCACTCCGCCGACAAAGCCCCACCGAAGGACGGGCCGATGCAGGAGGGTGCCCATGAAGCGACGGTAAAGCCGCGTTACGAAGTCTTCCCGCTCGCCTTCATGATGCTTGCCCGGCTTCAGTATCCGTACCGCTGCCCATGGCGTCACAATGAAAGCCACCAGCAAAGAAAAGAGCATAGCGGAGCTGGCGCCGATCGGGATGGGGCGCATATACGGTCCCATCAGTCCGCCGACGAACGCCATCGGAAGAATCGCGGCGACGACGGCGAGTGTGGCGAGAATAGTGGGATTGCCAACCTCATCCACGGCCTCCAGAGCGACATCGAATGGGGGCCTCCCCTGATTGGTGTGCATCCGCCAGTGGCGCACGATATTTTCCACGACCACGATGGCGTCGTCGACCAGAATGCCGATGGAGAAAATCAGCGCGAAGAGGGTAATCCGATTCAAAGTGTAGCCGTAGAGATAGAAAACCGTGAGGGTCAGGGCCAGTGTCACCGGAATGGCGATAAATACGATGAGCGATTCGCGTAGGCCGAGAACGATCGCAACCAGAACACTCACCGAAATCACAGCGATGAGCATGTGCCACAGCAGTTCGTTGGATTTCTCCTTCGCGGTATCTCCGTAATCGCGGGTGATGGTCATTTCGACCCCGGATGGGATGACAGTGCCCCGCAGTGGCTCCAGACGACGCAAGACATCCTCGCCGACGGTTACCGCGTTGGTGCCCTTGCGCTTTGAAACCGCGATCGTCACGGCCGGGTAGAAACCCTTGCCGTCGGAAAAGCGCACGTACTGCGAGGGTTCTTCGCCGGCGTCGGTCACTTGTGCGACGTCCCGTACGAAGACCGGTGTGCCGTTGGGGACCCCTGCGATTACGTTGCGAACATCGTCAGGAGTGCACAGAAACTGGCCCGTTTCGAGAAGGTATTCCTGGTTGCCGCTGGCGAATTCACCCAACGGCATCCTGTGATTGGAAAGGCCCAGAGCACTGACGACTTGAAGAGGAGAAAGATTGTAAGCGCTGAGGCGGGCCGGATCGAGAGTGATGCGAATTTCACGGCGCTGCCCGCCGATCAGAGCGACGGCGGAAACGTCCGGCGTCTGTTTGACCGCGTCGCTTGCCTGAGCCGCAATTCGCCGAAGTTCGAGGTCACTGTACCGCTTGCTCCAGAACGTCAGCGCCAGAACAGGAACGTCGTCAATCGAGCGGGGCTTGACCAGCGGAGGCGATGCACCGGGCGGAATGAGGTCCAGATTCGCGTTGAGCTTCTGATTCAGCCTGACGATGCTTTTCTCCTCATCCTGACCGACAAGGAAGCGCACAATAACGGTGGACATGCCGGGGCTGGAAGTGGAATAGATGTATTCCACGCCCGGAATCTCCCACAGCAATTTTTCCATCGGTTTGGTGACGCGCTCTTCCACTTCGCGGGCCGAAGCGCCTGGCATCCGCACGAAGACGTCGACCATCGGCACAATGATCTGCGGCTCTTCTTCGCGCGGCAGCTTCCATACCGCGAAGGCACCCAGCAGCAGGGAGCCGGCAATCACGAGAGGAGTCAGCTTGGAGCCGATCCAGACGCTGGCGAACTTTCCCGCGAGACCCAGCGGGCGGTCTGTCTTCACTGGCGGACCTCCGCGCTCCCTGCTGTTAGCGCTGTCCCATCTGCAACGTCCGGCGGAACGGGAAAGATCACTTTTTCGCCGGCAGTCAGGCCGGAGAGCACTTCAATCCGGTCTTTGACCTTTTGCCCTGTGGTGATCAGGCGCGAGTGGGCAATGCCGTTCTCATCCACGAATACGGATTGCAACTGGCCGTGTTCCGCGACTGCCGCGGCCGGAATCGCCATCACCGATTGGCTTCCCAACTGAAACCCAGCGCGCCCGAAGACTCCGGAGCGCAATGTTGCCAGCGCCGGAAGATCGATCTTGACGATGTAAGCCCTCGATGCGGCATCGACTGCGGGGACGATTTCGGAGACACGCGCCTCCAGTGTGTGGTCAAGACCGTCGAGTGTCACAGACACCGGCTGTCCGACCCGGATCGCCGGCAAACGAGACTCTTCCACTGACGCTTCGAGCCGGTAAGCGCCTTCGCGTTCGATGGTGAACATCGGTGTGCCGGGGAGGGCCAGGATGCCGGGTTCCACCGACCTGGCAACGACCACCCCGGCAAAAGGGGCCAGAACCTCGGCGTAGCTGCGGATTACTTCCGTGGAGCGTACCTCCTGATCGGCCTGAGCAAGCCGGGAGTCGAGTTGAGTGCGCCTGGCTCGCGCCATGTCGTGTGCGGCCTGTGCGGCCTTGAGTCTGGCCGAGGCTTCATCGAACTCCTGGTTCGAGATCGACTTCTTCCGATACATGTCCTGCATGCGGCCAAATGTCACCTGCGCCAGATCGAGATTCGCTTTCGCGGCGGCGACGGCACTGTCAGCCTCCGGTATTCCGGCGCGGACTTCCTCGCGGGCAGACTCGGCGCGCCGCGAACTGACATCCAGATCGCGTGGATCGAGAGTAACGAGCAGCTGGCCTTCGCGCACGCGATCGCCGATCTGCACCTTCACTTCGCGTACATAGTCCATCAGTTTCGCGGAGATGACAGCGGAGGTTCGGGCGCGCACTGTGCCTGTCGCTTCGTAGATCGAAGGCCACGTACCGGTGGCCGCCGTGATGACGGATACGGCAACGGGGTTGGCCGAAGAGGCGACTAGCTTCGCTTTCGGAGAGTCGCTGCATGCTGCGAACCACACGGCGACGGGGACCAGCAGAAACATTTGTTTCGTCATTTCAGTTCAGGACCTCCGAAGATTCCGTCAGCGTCCCTGCCGCCAGTTCGAGCATTGCCGCTGCGATGCGCTGATCGTGAATCGCCGCCAGACGCCGGGTCCGTGCTTCGAGAACCGCCGTCTCCGTGCGAAGCAAGTCCGTGACGTTGCTCAGCCCGGTTTCGTAGCGGTTTTGGGTGATACGAAGGCTCTCCTCCGCCTCCGCAACGGCTGCATCCGTCACTTCGATGCGCTGAGCAGCGGCACGCAGATCGGCGTACGCCCGACGCACCTGAAGCTGAATTGCGGAATTGGCATGCGCCTGGTCTGCCTCGCTCCGGCGCAGTGCGGACTTGCTTTCCTCAATGCGCGCCTTGTCACTGAAGCCGTTGAAAAGGTTCCAGCGGAGTCCGAGGGAAAGCAGCCAGTTGGCCCCGCCCTTGTCGTAAAAATTCTGGCGATCCGCCTCGAAAGCGGCGTGGACACCTACCTGCGGCATAAGATTGCTGCGTGCAGTGGCAGCTTGATTTTCGGCCAGATCGATGGCCAGCTTCACCTGGCGCGCCTCCGGTCTCTCACCGAGCGCATTCTTTTCGTAGTCCGCAAGCAAGCCATTCGGAAGTCGCAAGGGCGCGAGCCCGGTGGTCAAAGTGTGCGTGGTGTCGAGCGACAGGCCCAGAGCATCGTTCAGAGCCGCGCGCGCCACATCGAGATCGGCTTCCCGGCGAATCTGTTGTTCGCGAACACCTGCGAGATGGACGCGGATCGAGAGTACATCGACATCGGTGGACATTCCAGCCGAGCGGACCGACTCGGCGCGTTCCAGGTCCGCCTGCGCCGAACGCATTGCCTGGCTGGTCGCGTTAAATTCCTCCGCGCCCAAAAGGGCATCGTAATAGGAACGGATCGCGCCGGCGATGACTTCCATGCGGGTCCGCCGACCGTCCTCGATGGTAATGTCTTTCGTCGATTCGGCGGAGCGCACTGCGTGTCTGGTCTGCCCTCCGTCGTACAGCGTTTGATCGGCTGTGAGCTGAGACTGGAAGTTGTTCAGGAAATCGGGTCGATTCAGGGGCCCGGTCTGAAAGTTCTGCTCGCCGAACCGGTGCTGGGTCAGCAGCGACGAAAACACAAAGACCGGATTATCACTACGGGTCCAGGACTCCGAGTAATTGACTTTGGGCAAGTTACCGCTCCAGGCTTCCCCGATGCGGCTCTCCGCGGCCTTCCGGGAGGCGTCGGACGCTTCTACCGACTTGTTCCTGTCCAGCGCCAGGTGAACTGCGTCTTTTAGCGACATTGGGTCTTGCGCCCAGCCCGTAAGCGGCCACCACGCCAGCATCAGCAGTATTTTTTTCATTGGCCCTGGTGTCGAAGATGCAATTGGTTGGCTGAGGTGACAGTGCGTCACCTTTTTGCCCAGTCTGCATCCAGGTAAACAGAAACAGGAAGGCAAAGTTATGGAAGTGTCAGTTGGCTATCCTGGAGAAACAAAGTTTGAAGTCGCCGCCCGAGGGCATCGGGTGATCTGCGACCAGCCGATTGATAACGGTGGCGCCGATGAGGGCATGTCACCGCCGGAGTTCCTGTTAGCATCGCTCGCAACATGCGCCGGGTACTACGCAGCGCAATACCTGAAGACGCGCCGAGTGCCTGCCGAGGATCTTAAAGTCCGAGTAACCGGGCAAAACGCAGCGCAGCCAGCCCGGCTGGCGTTATTCGAGATCGAGGTGACGGCAATCGGTCTGGATGAGCGCCCTCATCGCCGTCCTGAAATCAAGTCTGGCGCAGACCTTGCGGCCCGGATCCAATTCCTAACGCTGGGTACACAGTTTTCAATCCACACTTTCCGTCGAATAGATGAGTGAACGCCAATCATCTGCCACATTGGGCGATTGTGACGGAGCATGAGACACGGTAAAGGTTTTTCGAAATCTGCCGATAAACAAGTAGATGGCATCCGTTTCATCGGTAAATCCGGGAGTTGCCGATATCCTGCAAACTCTGTCGAGCACGGGGGCGACGCCGCTTTCGTCCGCGCTGTTCGGCTCGGCTGTGCAGTCGGCGCTGCAAAAGGCATCGCCGAGCGATCTTGTTCAATTGAGTCAGGAAGCGACGCAATTGCAGGAGGCGAGTGGGTTATTCTCGGGCGCCAACGCTACACAGACGAGTACGAATTCCGGGTATTCGCTGTTGCAGTCGCTGTTCGGACTGGGTGGGTCAAGCACGGCGGCATCAGCGGCAGCAACTGCAGCTAACCCAGCAACAGCAGCAGAGAGTTCAGCTTCACAAGAGGTTTCGGCGCTTTTGGGAACGAACACTACGGGAAACACAACGGGCGGATCGGTGAGTTTTTGGGGATAAGCGCCCTGAACTATCGAATACCGCTCACGCGCGCGGCTCGAAAAAGGAACAATCTGAGCTAGTGGGTGGAGGGTTTCTTGTCGTCGAAGATGTAGATCTTCTCGCCGTGTCCAGCTAGTTTGAGGCGCTGACGGATTTCGAGTTCCTGCTGTTCGGGATCGCTTTCGAGGCGGTGAATGCGTTCCTGTTTCTGCTCGATCTCGCGCTGCAGTTGTTGATTGGAGACTTCGTATTCCGCGACCTGATGCCGTTTCTCGATAAACGCAGGAATTCCGCTGGGTCCGCGTAGTGCCTGAAAAGCGTATGCCAGACCGAGAAACACGATCAGCGCGTACGCTACTTTCACCCCTGAAATTTTCATCGAAGTACCGGAGAGACAATATTAACATCTGAACGCAATAATGTTCTACCGATTTATCACGTTATGACAGACAAAATCGTCGTCTTAAGTACCTGTGGATCTGAAGCAGAAGCAGTGCGCATGGCACAGGACCTGGTGGATGGCCGGCTGGCCGCCTGCGTAAATGTGATTGCACCGGTTCGAAGCTTCTATCGGTGGAAAGGCGCAGTGGAGAATGCGACCGAATGGCTGCTGTTGATCAAGACCGAGCGGCGGCTTTTCGACGCGGTCCGTGCGGCGCTTGAAGCCGCGCATTCGTACGAATTGCCTGAAGTACTGGCTATCCCGGTGGTGGATGGTTCGCCGAACTATCTGGCGTGGCTGGGATCCGAGGTGCTGCCGGGTGAGTGAAGTTCGCGCTTTGATCTTCGACATGGACGGAGTGATTGTCGATTCGAATCCTCTGCACAGAACGGCCTGGGAACAATACACGCGGCGCTTCGGCATTGCCGCTACCGAAGATATGCAGGAAAGAATGTATGGGCGGCGCAATGACGAAATCGTCCGCGACTTTCTGGGGGAGCACCTGAGTGATGAGGAGGTGCTGGCTCATGGAGCGGCGAAGGAGCAACTGTACCGGGAGTTGATGGCGGGCAAAGTGACGGAATCGCTGTTGCCAGGCTTGCGCGAGTTTCTCGAGGATAGACATGCGATGCTGCTGGCGGTGGCAACGAATGCGGAGACGGCGAACCTCGACTTCGTGCTGGATGGCGCGAAGATCCGGTCATTTTTTCGCGTGGCACTCAGCGGCAATGATGTAACGCGGCCGAAACCGGATCCGGAGATTTATCAGCTGGCGGCCCTGCGTTTGGGAGCCAATCCCCGGGAGTGTGTAGTATTCGAAGATTCGACAGCCGGCGTAGAGGCGGGGGTTGCGGCGGGAATGCGGGTGGTGGGAGTCGGGAGCACCCATTCTGCGTTGCCGGGCGCGGCGCTGATGATTCGGGATTTTCGGGACCCGGCGCTGAACGAGTGGCTCGGGACGAGATAGTCGCGGACAGATCATGCGGTTTTGGAACAGGTTTTGGAACAGGGCGGGAATGCCTGGCAATTGTGATACACTCGTCTTGATACAACGAGAAAAGAGAAGACAAGGAGTAGTAACCTCTAGATGGCAGTAGTGGCGGAAGCAAAACGAGACATTGTGGTTCGGAATCAGAACCATAAAACCGATACCGGGTCGCCTGAAGTACAGATCGCGTTGTTAACTGGACGGCTTGAAGAGCTGAAGCAGCATTTCAAGATGCACCAGAAAGATCATTCTTCACGGCGTGGCCTGTTGAGCATCGTTGCCCGGCGCCGCCGGCTGTTGACCTACCTCAAAACCAACAGTCCAGAGCGGTACAAGCGTGTGCTTGAAAAGCTCGGCATTCGTCACTAATAGTATTTCGGGTTCTTACTCGAAGCAGTGTTAAACACTCACCTTTGCCAGTCCATTCCGGGCTGTGAGCTTCAGTCGCGCCATATGTGCGTGCTGATCCCCTCCTGTCAACTTCCCTCGAAAAAGCGCCGGGATGTCATTCAATGGCATTCCCGGCAGATAAGGAACGCCGGGGAACGTAACCCGGCTCTCAATAAATGAACGCACAGACATTCGAAATCGATCTCGAGGGACGGAAACTGACCATCGAGACGGGCAAAATCGCCAAGCAGGCGGGCGGCTCCGTCGTGGTCCGTTGGGGCGATTCGGTGGTCCTTGTGACCGCAACCGCCGCTGCCCGCCCCAAACCTAACCAGAGCTTTTTTCCGCTCACCTGCGACTATCGCGAATACACTTATGCAGCCGGAAAAATTCCGGGCGGGTTTATTAAGCGCGAAGGCCGCATGTCAGAAAAAGAGATTCTGACCAGCCGTATGATTGACCGGCCGATGCGGCCGTTGTTTCCGGAAGGTTATCTCAATGAGACGCAGATCATCGCGTTTGTTTTGTCGGCAGACCCCGAACACGATCCGCAGATTCTGGCTCTTGTAGGCGCGGGCGCCGCCCTGGCGATTTCGGATGTTCCTTTCCACCATCTGGTCAGCGCCGTGAAGGTGGGCCTGGTGGACGGCAAATATATTGCAAACCCCACTTATACAGAAGGTCGGGCTTCGAAGCTGAACATCATTGTGGCGGGCTCTGAACAGGGCATCGTCATGGTGGAAGCCGGGGCATCGGAAGCGTCGGAAGACGAAGTGCTGGGTGCACTCGAATTCGGCCACGGATGCTGCAAAACGATTACCGCAGTGCTCGAGAAGATGGTAGCCGCGGTCGGTAAGAAGAAGCGTGAATTCACGCCGAAAACGATCGATGAGGCGCTGCTGGCCGAGATCGACAAGAAGGTTCGCGTCGAATTGACGGACGCGCTCAACACCAGGAAATACGAAAAGCTGGAAAGCTATGCGCGCGTGGATGCACTGCACGATCGCGTGATCGAAGAAGCGGCCGATGATAAGAAAGATGCCGCGGGCAAGCTGTTCGACGTTCTGAAAGAGCGTATTTTCCGCGACGAGATGCTGGAAGCGCGGCGGCGTCCGGATGGACGCAAGTTCGATGAGATCCGCGACATCTGGGGCGAAGTGAGTGCACTGCCGCGGACGCATGGATCGGCCATCTTCACACGCGGTGAGACGCAGGCGCTGGTAACGGCGACGCTCGGCACGAAAGATGACGAGCAGCGCATTGAATTGCTGGAACCGGGCGAGTCATTCAAACGCTTCATGCTGCACTACAATTTCCCGCCATTCAGTGTGGGCGAAGTAGGCTTCATGCGGGGACCGGGACGCCGCGAAATCGGGCACGGTGCTTTGGCGGAACGCGCGGTGAACGCGGTGATTCCGGACGAAGAAACATTCCCGTATACATTGCGCGTGGTCAGCGACATTCTGGAGTCGAACGGCTCCAGCTCGATGGCGACGGTTTGCGGCGCGAGTCTGGCTCTGATGGATGCCGGTGTGCCGATCACCAATCCGGTGGGCGGAGTGGCGATGGGTCTGGTGAAGGAAGGCGACAAATACGCCATCCTGACCGACATAGCCGGCGCGGAAGACCACTACGGCGACATGGACTTTAAAGTGGCCGGAACGAAGAACGGCATCACCGCTCTTCAGATGGACATTAAAGTTCCGAACGTGACTACGGCGTTGATGAAAGAAGCGCTGGAGCAGGCACGGCAGGGGCGTTTGTTCATCCTCGACAAGATGAACGGGATTCTGGGCGAGACACGCACAGAGATGTCGCCTTATGCTCCGCGGATCTACACGACGAAGATCCCGCAGGATAAGATTCGCGACGTAATTGGACCCGGCGGCAAAGTCATCCGCGGCATCATCGAGCAGACAGGGGTCAAGATCGATGTCGATGATGACGGCACGATTCATGTAGCTTCGGCTGATCCGGAAGCGGCAAAGAAGGCGCTGAAGATTATCGCCGACCTGACTGCCACGGCCGAGGTCGGGAAGACTTATCTGGGCAAGGTGGTCCGGCTGGTGGATTTCGGCGCGTTTGTCGAAATTTTCCCAGGTACGGATGGATTGCTGCACATCAGTGAAATCGCGGAGAACCGAATTAAGGAAGTCCGCGATGAGCTGAAAGAAGGCGATCAGATCCTGGTCAAGGTGTTAGGGCTTGAAGGTAACAAGATCAAGCTCAGCCGTAAAGCGGTGTTGAAAGAACAGCGCGAAAAGCTGGCTCAGGCTAAGGTTTAGTTAATCAGGAGCAGTTAAAAAAACCGGCGAGGTATCGATTCGACAGGGGGTTGTTCAGCCTGTCAGACCGATACCTCGCCGGTTTTCATTTCTTCCTCAACAATCGGACGGAAGTAATCGATCGTCCGCTTCAAACCGTCTTCGAGCGCAACTACCGGCTCCCATCCCAGGATAGTGCGAGCCTTAGTTATGTCGGGGCGACGCTGTTTCGGGTCGTCTTCGGGAAGGGGCATGTGCTTGAGGTTGGCCTCCGTGCCCGTCAATTTCGCGATCACGCTGGCGAATTCAAGAATAGTGGTTTCGCGCGGGTTGCCCAGGTTTACCGGCAGCACCTCGCTCGAAAGCAGTAAGCGGAACAGGCCGTCGACCAGATCGCTGACATAACAGAAGCTGCGGGTCTGGGAGCCGTCGCCGAAGATCGTCATGGCCTGGCCTTTCAGCGCCTGATCGATGAAGGCGGGGACGACGCGGCCGTCGTTCAGTTTCATGCGCGGACCGTAGGTATTGAAGATGCGCGAAATGCTGGTATTCACGCCGCGGCTGCGATGGAACGCCATCGTCATCGCTTCGCCGAAACGCTTGGCTTCGTCATAGCAGGAGCGCGGACCGATGGGATTCACGTTGCCCCAATAGGTCTCGACCTGCGGATGGACGGAGGGGTCGCCGTAACATTCCGAAGTAGACGTGATGAGGAATTTGGCGTTGTCGCGCTGGGCTAATTCGAGCATCCGGCGCGTGCCGACGGAGCCGACTTCCAGAGTTTCCAGAGGGAATTCGAGATAGTCTTTGGGACTGGCGGGCGAGGCCATGTGCAGGATGTAGTCCGCTATGCCGGGGACCTCGAGGGGCAGGGTTACGTCGTGATTGAGGAAGTCGAAAGACGGGCTGGAGCGGAGATGATCCAGATTTCGTTCGGCGCCGGTAAGCAGATTGTCGATGCCGAGGACTTCAAAACCTTCCGCGACCAGACGCTCGCACATGTGGGAGCCGACAAATCCGGCCGCTCCCGAGACTATCGCGCGCTTCAAAGAAACATCACCACTGGGCTGAGATCCGTCACAAGCTCAATCTATCATCTGAGTGTGGATTGTTATGCCTCCTGAGAGCCTGGGTGGAAGAATCATTCTCGGTTTGCTGATCTGCACATCGGCCGCCCTGTTCGCATGGCGGATGCGGGGCGTGGTTCGCGTTGTATCGGGGGCAAAGGAGGATGGCGATTTTTCTGTCTTTCCGGCGGGGCCCAGAGTGTGGCGGTTCGTAACGGAAGTACTGCTGCAAAGTAAAGTGATTGTGCAGCGACCACTGGCGGGTATCGCGCACGCGTTTGTATTTTGGGGGTTCTGTGCGTTTGCCCTGATTACGGTCAACCACCTGGCAGGCGGATTCGGGGTACCGCTGCTTTCGGGTGAGAGCGGGTTCGGGCGTTTCTATTTCGGACTGGCGGCGGTGTTTGCAGTGGCTGTGGCCGTGTCGATTGCCGGGTTGGCGGTAAGGCGATTCGTAGCGCAGCCGAGGTGGTTAGGCGCAGTATCGCCGGAATCGGGAATCATCGCGGGATTGATTTTTGTGCTCATGATTTCGTATCTGGCGGGGCTGGAACTCGCACAGGGCAGCGTGGGCGCGACGGCAGCGTGGTGGGTTCATACCCTCGCACTACTCGCTTTCCTGCCTTTGATTCCGCATACGAAACATCTGCATCTGGTGCTGAGCCCGGTGACGGTCTTTCTGAAAAGGCCGGAGTTCAGCGACATTCCTCCGTTGAAAGGCGATGAGGATTTCGGGCTGGTCGCGGGGAAAGATGTGACGAAGCTGGATGCTTTGCAGGCGTTTTCGTGCGTGGAATGCGGCCGCTGTACGGAACATTGTCCGGCTTACAACACGGGCAAGGTTCTCAATCCGAAAGAGGTGATTCTCGGGCTGCGCGCGTATTTGAATGCCGAAGGAACGGCGTCGGAGAAGCCGCTGCTGGGCGATTACATTTCGCAGGAGGCCGTGTTCCAGTGCACTACGTGCGGGGGCTGCGAATTCCAGTGTCCGGTGGGGATTCAACATTTGCCGGTGATGATCGGGCTGCGGCGGGGCGCGGTGAATACGGGCACGTGGGAAGACACGTACGGCACGAAGCTGTTCCTGACGCTGGAGCGGAATGGCAATGCGCTGGGCATGCCCTCGAACGAGCGGCAGAAGTTTATCGAGAAGAATGCCCTGCCTTTTTACGACGGAACGCAGGAATATTGTCTGTGGCTGGGATGCATGGGAGCGTACGATCCGGCGGGGCGAGAGACGGTGTTGTCGCTGGTGAAGGTGCTGAAGCATCTGGAGATTTCGTTTGGGGTTCTGCGGAAAGAAAAGTGTAGTGGGGATCCGGCGCGGCGGCTCGGCAACGATTTGCTGTTTACGACACTGGCCGAAGAAAATCTGCAGACACTGGCGGAGGCGAAACCCAGGAAGATTCTGAGCATCTGTCCGCATTGCATACGCACGATGAGCACGGACTGGAAAGAGGCTGGGGCAAACGTGCCGGCCATAGAATTCGAACATCATTCGGAGTTGATCGCGCGGCATCAGGCGCGGCTTCCGGGCGCGGCTAAATCAGCTCCGGATTCGGCTGGGAACGGCGAGCGCGAAAAGATCGTATATCACGACCCGTGCTATCTGGGGCGCTACCGCGGCACTTACGATGAACCGCGCGATATCGTGCGCCAGGCGGGCGAACTGGTGGAGGCGCCGCGGAATCGAGAGCGTTCTTTCTGTTGTGGCGCGGGTGGTGGGCAGATGTTTCTGGGTGAAGAAAAAGGCGAGCGGGTCAATGTGGCGCGGGCGAAGGAGCTGGTGGAAACAGGCGCATCGACCGTAGCCGCGGCTTGTCCGTTCTGCGCGTCTATGTTTCGCGATGCGCTGAAGACCGTGTCGGCAACACCACCGAAACTAGTTGACATAGCTCAACTCGCGGCGCGCGGGCTGCCGGACTGAACGAAGCGAAAGCGGCGCGCCGCGACATGCAGCCCCGCTAACTCTGCGTCACTGAATCCGAAAAGATTGCGCGCAAGAGTGAATTCGGAAGCGAGGCGGCATTCGAAGATGCCGGGGTCATCTGTATTCAACGTGAGGGGAACTCCGGCATCGAAGAGGCGGCGAACGGGGTGGACGTCGAGCGATGGAACCGCGCCCGTTTTCACATTGCTGGTGATGCATACTTCGAGTGGAATCTGCTTTTCGCGAAGGCGGCGCATCAGGTCCGGATCTTCGATGGCGCGGATGCCGTGGCCGATCCGTTCGGCACCGATCGCGAGAGCGGCGTGGATCGACTCGGGACCCGCGGTTTCTCCGGCATGGGCGGTGAGCCGCAGACCGGCATCGCGAGCATAGCGGTAAGCGGCGGCAAACGGTTCCGCAGGTCCACTGATTTCGTCTCCGCCGATTCCGAAGGAAATGACTCCGTCGTCAATGTAGCCGGCGGCGAGGCGGGCGATTTCCATCACGTGATCGGGGCCGAACTGGCGGATGGCATCGAGATTCCAGTGAATTTCGACGGGGCGTTGGGCAGCCAGACATTCACGCTGCGCATCCCTTTGGGCCTGACGGATGGCCCGCCAGACCGCGTCGAAATCGAAACCCCGCCAGAGCACGACTCCAGCACCGAGCGTCACTTCCGCATAGTCGATTCCCTGCTGAGAGAGCGATTCGATCATGCGGCGAGTGACGAGGGCATAGTCTTCGGGACCCGCCAGACGGCGCGCCACGAACTTGAAGCATTCGAGGAAACCGGAGAAGTCGGTGAACGCCCAGGCCTCGGCCACTGTGGCGCGGGAGAGGGCAGGATCGAGCATCATGACCGTGGCGCGGTCGACAGTGCCTTCAAGGTGTAGGTGTAATTCAGTCATAGCCCGTATAATCGAAGTTGCCATGACTGCAGCCGATTTGGAAGCAATCATTGGTGGCTACCACGGCAATCCTTTCAGTATCCTTGGCCCCCACCAGATTCCGACACTGCCTGACGCCGCCGCGAAGCGCGCGGGACGGGCTGGCCCGACCATTCCTACGAAACCTCTGTGGGAAATCCGGGCTTTTCTGCCGCAGGCGCGCTCCGCCCGTGTGATATTTAACAACGCCACCGGGAACGGGAAGCCGATTGCGATGAAGAAGATTCACGATCAGGGCTTTTTCACGGCGCAACTGGATCGGGAGCCTGAGGCGTATCGTCTGGAAATCGAGGGGTGGCACGGCGCAAAGTCCATTGTCGAGGACGCGTATCGCTTCCCTCCCCTGCTGTCTGGTTTCGACCTCCATCTGGCGGCTGAAGGCACGCTCTACGAAGGGTGGCATTCTTACGGCGCGCATCTGATGCAGCTCGCGGGCGTGAATGGCGTGCGGTTCGCGGTATGGGCGCCAAACGCAGAAGCAGTTTCCGTCACCGGCGATTTCAATGAGTGGGATTCCCGGCGGCATCCGATGCGGAGCCGCGAATCGGGCGTGTGGGAACTGTTCATACCCGGGGCCAAAGAGGGCGACGCGTACAAATATTTTGTGCGATCGCGGCACGCCGGCTATCAACAGCTTAAGTCCGACCCTTACGGATTCGGCAGCGAAGTACCGCCCAAATCGGCATCCGTCGTGTGCGACCTGTCGAAGTATCAATGGCGGGATGAAGAGTGGCTGCGCTGGCGCGGGGAACGGGACTGGCTGAAAGAGCCGATTTCGGTTTACGAAGTGCATCTGGAATCGTGGATGCGCGGGCCTGCGGGCGAGCCGCTGACTTATCGCGAGTTTGCAGTAAAGCTGGTCGAGTATGTGAAGCGCGTTGGTTATACGCACATCGAGCTGATGCCGATCCAGGAACATCCGTTCTCGGGTTCGTGGGGCTATCAGGTGACAGGCTATTTCTGTCCCACATCGCGCTTCGGACCGCCGGAAGACTTCATGTATTTCATCGATGCTTGTCACGCAGCGGGCATCGGTGTGATTCTCGACTGGGTGCCGGCGCATTTTCCTCGCGATGCTCATGGCCTGGCTTATTTCGACGGCACGGCTTTATACGAACACGCGGATCCGCGGCAGGGCCAGCATCTCGATTGGGGCACGCTGATTTTCAATTTCGGACGCAGCGAAGTTCGCGACTTCCTGATTTCGAGCGCAATCTTCTGGCTGAAGCAGTACCACATCGATGGACTGAGGGTGGATGCGGTGGCGTCCATGCTCTATCTCGATTATTCGCGGAAAGAAGGGGAGTGGATTCCGAACATTCACGGCGGGCGGGAGAATCTGGAAGCGATCGATTTCCTGCGACGCTTCAATGAACTGGCGCATACGATCCCAGGCGTTTTTACACTCGCCGAGGAATCGACTGCATTCCCTGGGGTGTCGCGGCCGGTCTATGCGGGCGGCCTCGGATTCACGATGAAGTGGAACATGGGCTGGATGCACGACATGCTGCACTACTTCGGTGAAGACCCTGTGCATAGAAAGTATTCGCACAACAACATTACGTTCAGCCTGCTTTACGCGTTCACTGAAAATTTCCTGCTGCCGATTTCGCACGACGAACTGGTGTACGGAAAACGCTCCCTGCTTTCGAAAATGCCGGGCGACCAGTGGCAGCAATTCGCCAATGTGCGCGCATTTTTGTCGTACATGTTCCTGCACCCCGGCAAGAAGCTGTTGTTTATGGGATGCGACATCGGGGACTACAACGAGTGGGACAGCACGCGGGGCATTCCCTGGGAAGTTCTGGAGTTTCCGTTGCATGCGTCTTTGCAATTGTTCGTGCAGGAATTGAATCGCCTGTATCGAGCACAGCCCGCTCTTTATCAGATCGACTTCGACTACCGCGGGTTTGAGTGGATCGATTTTGGGGATGCAGAGAAGTCCACAATCTCATTCCTGCGGCGGGCAACGGATTCGGAAGACTGCATTGTGGTGGCATGCAACTTTACGCCGGTTCCGCGGCTCAGCTATGACATCGGCGTACCGGGCGAAGGATTTTATGAAGAGATCCTCAACAGCGACGCCGGAATGTTCGGCGGCAGCAACCTGGGAAATTCCGGAGGAGTCGGCTCGCTGCCGGGCGCACGGCACGGGCGGCCCTGCCATATCACAATCACTCTGCCGCCTCTGGGCGTAGTTGCTTTCAGACGGCGCGGCGCCCCCATCGGGTAGGTAAGTGGCCCGCTACGACGTCATCGTAGTTGGAGGCGGACATAACGGCCTGGTCACGGCCGCTTACCTGGCGCGTGCCGGACGCAAAGTACTGGTTCTCGAGCGGCGTGAAATGCTGGGAGGCTGTGCGGTAACGGAACCGATATGGCCTGGTTATCGCGTTTCGACCGGCGCTTACCTTATCAGTCTGTTGCAGCAGCGGATTGTGGATGAACTGGAGTTGGAACGGTTCGGATATCAGGTGGTCCCGAAAGATCCGGCGTTCTTCTCTGTCTTCCCTGATGGACGCCATCTCTTTTTCTGGCAGGACGAAGCCAGAACGCTGCAGGAAATCGCGAAATTTTCGAGGCGCGATGCAGAAGCGTTTCCGAAATACGAAGCGTGGCTGGAGCGGCTCGCTGTCGTTGTGGAGTCGCTGCTTTTGGTCACTCCGCCTGTACTGCCTCCGAAGCGCCCGGCCGAATTTGTGGAATGGCTGAGATTACTGGCTCGGTTCCGCAAGCTTTCGGCCCGCGATATAGCCGATCTGACTAAGATCTTCACGGCGAGCGCGGCCGACCTGCTCGACCAGTGGTTTGAATCGCCTGAGATTAAAGTCACGCTGGTGACGGATGGCGTCATCGGTGCAAACGGCGGGCCTCGATCGGCCGGAACCGCATACATTCTGATGCATCACTGCATGGGCGGAGTGGGAGGCCGGCGCGGCCTTTGGGGATTTGTGAATGGGGGAATGGGCGCGGTCTCGGAAGCGATCGCGGCTTCGGCTCGCAGATATGGCGCGGAGATTCGCACCAATGCGCCTGTGGCACACCTCCTGATGAAAAACGGAGAGGCTCGCGGAGTCGTGCTGGAGAACGGCGACGAGATAGAAGCGTCCGCGGTGGCTTCCAATCTGGATCCAAAATCTACGTTTCTGCGTTTAGCCGGCACCGCGCACCTGGAGCCGGAATTTGTTAACGCGATCAAGGCATTTCGTGTGGAAGGTACTTCACTCAAGATGAATCTGGCGCTGGATGCGCTGCCGGATTTCACGGCGTTGCCTGGAGCACCGGGTCCACAGCACGGGGCTACGATGCACATTTGCCCGTCGATCGAATACGTGGAGCGAGCGTGGGATGACGCGAAATATGGCCGGCCTTCGGAGAATCCGCTCATCGAAATGACGTGCCCTACAATCTACGACCCGAGCCTTGCGCCGTCCGGCAAACACATTCTGGGAATCTTTCTGCAGTACGCTCCGTATACCCTGCGCGACACCACGTGGGATGAAATCCGGGAGCCTTACGGAGACAGAATCCTGGAGGTGATTGGGCAATACGCGCCGAATATTCATCAGGCAGTTGTGGAGCGGCAGGTGCTGAGTCCTCTCGATCTGGAGCGGCGCTTTGGAATTTCGGGTGGGAACATCTTCCACGGAGAAATGAGTCTGGACCAGATGTTTTTTCTACGCCCGGCGGCGGGTTGGGCGCGCTATCGGACGCCTATACCCGGGCTGTGGCTGTGCGGCTCAGGAGCGCATCCGGGCGGCGGCGTTATGGGTGCGCCGGGATATAACGCAGCGAGAGAAATGCTTCAGGGCTTGAAGTAGTTCGGGAGCCCAATCTTTGTATCGCGAACGATTTCCAGAATCGCCTGGCGATCCTGAGTGCTCAGCCGGCTAAACTTCGGATCGGTGTCCTTGCCGGTCAACACGTCGAAGAGGCGCTGGTAAATTCTTCCTTTCGCCCAATCCGGCATAGCATCGAACGAGGCGTCGTAAATCACGTAGCTGAGCGGGTATTTGAAGAGGCGCTTCTGGAGATCGAAATCGCGCAAGGAGCGGCCTTGCTTATCTTTCGGTCCGCGCTGAGGGAACGTCTTCGAAAAAGTGGAAACGCCCTTTACCGGTTCTGAACTGAAGGCCTCATTGGTGAACAACATATAGGTCACCATGTCTTCGATATCGGCATCGAGCTCGGGGCGGGCCTGTTCCAGTTTTCCATCGGCGATTGCGATCCGTGTGTCCCATGCCGTGCGCGTGATCAGATTCGTCATGCGCGTCTGATGCTCCAGGGTCAGAAGGGCGACAATGTCACTGGTGGGAGCAAGATAGCGCGAAGTATCGATCAGGTCATCCAGACTGGTCCGGTTGAGGCGGTTCGAGAGTACGTCCCCCTTTATGGGATCGGGAACGGTGTTACCGAGGTGATCCTGTTTGCCGGTAATGCCGGTCACATACCATCCGCCCCAGCGATCTTCAATCGCCGTGCGCTGGTCTGTGACGAAGCCGCCCGTGACATGTTCCACAGGCATGCCGGGCGGCGGTGGATAGAGCGAGCTGACCGTCAGTCCAGGCACGCCCAGGGTGTGTGGGCCCTGATGGCACTGGAGACATTCCTGCCGCTGGCCGAACGCCGGCTTTTTAACCTGCTCGGAATCGAGGGTATAGTTACGGATCCCTTGTTTCGGATCAAGCGCGGTGAATTCGAGGACTTCGCCGCCCTGGACGAATCCCACCGCTACGTCGTCATTGAAATAGACAGCACGGGGCGAACGAATACTGATCCGGCGCGACTGGGCGCTGGTCTGGGAGAAGACGAGCACCTGCGAATCCGTGTTGACGTTCAGCGCTTTGAGGACGGCGGGAAGGTAACCGAAATTCCCAGGTTGATAGTCCAGCTTCACCTCGCCTTTGTCCATACGTTCCTGCAGACGTGAGATGGCATCGTTCGCGGGCGTCTCCCGATAGAGGATTGCCTTGTGATCGAGCGGCAGATAATCGGTGTCTTCGAGGCGTGCGGCCCCTGCCAGCGCGACGCCGGCAATAAGGATGCAACATCCGCCGAAGGCAAACGCCCGTGTGTTCGTCATGAGTGGCGCAAATATGCTCCCGGACACAATTATATGGGAACGCCGGGATAACGTCAGGATGACCCTGCCGCACACATTAAAGGATGAGGTACGCGGCATTAATTCCCGTTCGCATCGGCAACATCCGCGCTCGCATCACGTCTTACTCAGCGGAAGGAGAAACACCAATGAAAAGCAGACTCTTCCGTAACTTGACGATGGCGGCCATGGGGCTCCTGGTGGCAGGGGGTTCGTTATTCGCGCAGGAATCGGGCGCGGCCGTCATTCAGCGCGTAGAGTGGCGCGGTCATGAATACAGGGAACATGGGCGCTACTGGCGACGTGGGCCTCGGCATTACGACCGCCGCTTCGACCATGAACGCTGGCGCTGACAGTGTGGCGGAGCGGACAGCTATCCGTCTGCTCCGCTAACAATGCCAGACCACCGGGTCTTCGCTGATAAACTAGACGCTGGTTCCCATTTCGAGGGCGCTTAGCTCAGTTGGTCAGAGCACCTCCCTTACAAGGAGGGGGTCCGCGGTTCGAGCCCGCGAGCGCCCACCATATTTCATCCATGCTGTCGCTCTCCCCGTCGAGCGAATTATTCCTTGCAATAAACCTGAGGCCTACTCATAACGATGCCTGAATCATTGCGCTCCAGTGCAAGCTTTGACGAATGGGATCGACAGGAGGGCACGCCAGGTCCGATGGGCGTTACCTGGGTGCCGTCGCTTAAGGCGTGGAACTTCGCGCTTTACTCGCGACGGGCAACGGGGGTAACTCTGCTGCTCTACAGCGAAGCGGATCAGGTTCGGCCGATACACGAAGAGCGCCTGAACGTCAGAATCAATAAATCCGGGAGAATCTGGCACTGCTGGATTCGGGCGGCCAGCGTAAAGGGCGCTGCATTCTATGCGTACCGCGTAGACGGGCGGTATGATCCCGCAAAAGGTTATTGCTTCGATTCGGAGAAGATCCTGCTCGATCCCTTCGCCCCGGCGGTTTTTTTCCCCCCGGAATATGACCGCGCAAATGCCTGCCGGCCGGGACCGAACGATGGGCGGGCCCCACTGGGTGTGCTCCCGCAGTCGACGCCAAGGGCCATCAAAAGCACGGAACGGCCGCCGCGGCCCAGTTATGATCTGGTGATCTATGAACTCCATGTGAAGGGCTTCACGGCGCGAGCCAACTCAGGAGTAAGTCCGCGAAACAGAGGTACCTTTGCCGGACTGGTGGAAAAGATTCCGTACCTGAAACGTCTCGGGATTACCGCGGTCGAGTTGATGCCGGTACAGCAGTGCGATCCGCAGGAAGGCAGTTTCTGGGGCTATATGACCCTCAACTTCTTCTCCCCCAATCAGGACTACGCGGCCAGTGGCAGCAATGAGAGCGCGATAGAAGAATTCCGCAGAATGGTCGAAGCGTTCCATGAAAACGGTATTGAAGTCTGGCTCGACGTGGTTTATAACCACACCAGTGAGGGCGACCTGAATGGGCCTACCTACAGTTATCGGGGGATTGACAATCAATCCTATTATCTTCTGACTCAGGACCGAGGACATTACCGCAACGACACCGGTTGCGGGAACACTCTCCGTTGCGATCATCCGGTGGTCCGTTCATTGATTCTTGAAAGCCTCTATTTCTGGACTCAAAGCATGAAGGTGGATGGCTTCCGCTTCGATCTGGCATCGGTCTTCACGCGGAGATCGGATGGGGGAATGGATCTGGAGAACCCGTCGCTGATATCGGATATTAGTTTTCTGGCCGCGCGGTACGGAGTCCGCATGATTGCGGAAGCGTGGGACATTGAGAGCTATTTGCTGGGCAGAGCATTTCCGGGTCTAAACTGGCGACAGTGGAATGGCAAATACCGCGACGATCTGCGCGATTTTGTGCGCGGAATTTCGGGACGGGTAGGGGCTCTTATGCAGCGCCTGTATGGAAGCGATGACTTGTTTCCAGACGACCCGGAACATTCTTACCACCCGTTTCAGAGCGTCAACTTTATTACCGCGCACGATGGTTTCTGTCTCTACGATCTGGTCTCATACGACCAGAAACACAACGAAGCCAACGGGCACGGTAACACGGATGGCACCGATGACAACCGGAGTTGGAACTGCGGCTGGGAAGGTGACGAAGGAGCACCGGCTGAAGTGCTTGCTTTAAGACGCCGGCAGGTGCGCAATTTCATGTGCCTGCTGATGCTGTCTAACGGCACGCCCATGATGTGCGCGGGCGATGAATTTCTCTCGACCCGGCAGGGCAACAACAATCCATATAACCAGGATAATGACATCAACTATCTGGACTGGGATTTGCTGCAGAAGAACAGCGATGTATTCCGCTTCGTTCAGGGAATGATCGGATTCCGCAAGACCCATCCATCGATCGCGCGCAGCCATTACTGGCGCGAAGACATAAGCTGGTACGGCAGCCGAAGCAAGGAAGTTGATTTCTCACCGGGAGGCCAGACACTCGCGTACTGCCTGCGCGGCGCCAGCCTCAATGATGACGATATTTATGTAATGGTGAATGCGGGCGCGCATGAAGTGCGATTTCAAATCCAGGAGGGCAAGGCGCGCGACTGGATGCTGGTAGCCGACACCGCGCTGCCGGGTCCTGGGGATTTTGTCGATGAGGGAGAAAGAAAGCCGCTGGCCTCATCCGAATATAAGGTGGATGGACGCTCCGTTGTTGTGTTCTGCAAACGGTCTGCGCTTCCTGCCTGAGCTTTTGCTTTGACTCGGCAGGAAGCGGCGAACTTCACACCGCCCGGGTCAGCACCCGGTTCAACCTCTGCGCGAAGAGGCTCGGATTCTCGAGCGGCACACCTTCCACCAGCAGTGCCTGTTCCAACAACAGCCAGGACGCATCGCTAACCAGCGCATCGTCCGTCGCCGCTTCCAGCTTTTTCACGATCTCGTGGTCCGGATTAATTTCAAGAACCGGCTTCATCGGCGGCAGTTGCGTCTGTCCCATCGCCCGCAGCATTTGTTGCATCTTCATTGACGGTTCATCCTCATCCGACACGATGCAGGAAGGGCTGTCGGCCAGGCGGACCGAAGCCCTCACATCTTTCACACTGTCGCCAAGAACGTTTTTGATCTTCTGTAGCAGCGGCTCGAGGCCCGCGCTCTTATCCGCGGCGACTTCGTCCTTCAGGTCTTCGCTCGCTGATGCTTTGTTTACGGCCTTGAGCTCGATATCCTGGTATTTATCGATTCCTGAGAATACGATCTCGTCAATCTCGTCATCGAGAATGATCACTTCGATATTTTTCTTCCGGTAAATCTCGAGCAGAGGCGACGTCCGCAGTACACTGGCAGCGCCTCCCATGATGTAGTAAATGCCCTTCTGGCCGTCCTGCATGCGGGACTTCACATCAGCCAGGCTTGTCCATCCCTCAACACTCGTCGACTTCACGCGGATCAGATCGAGCAGCGTTTCCCGGTTCGCAAAATCCGAGTAAAGCCCTTCCTTGAGAGGGCGGTTGAACTGGTCGATAAACTTCACGTACTCTTCCGGCTTACCGGCCGCAACGGACTTCAACTCCGACAGCACCTTCTTCACGCTCGCGGTGCGGATGTTCGACAAAACCTTGTTCTGCTGGAGAATCTCGCGGCTCACATTGAGCGGCAGATCTTCGCTGTCGATAATTCCGCGCAGGAAGCGCAGATACCCCGGCATCAGCTCTTTTGCGTCATCCGTAATAAACACGCGTTTCACATAAAGCTTTACGCCTGGCTTGTAATCCGCCTGATACATGTCCATCGGGGCCCGCGAAGGCACGTAGAAGAGTGTGGTGTACTCCATCGTTCCCTCCGCCTTCGTGTGAAACCAGAACAGAGGGTCTTCCCAATCGCCGGAGATGGTCTTGTACATCTCTTTGTAGTCGTCATCCGTGAGTTCGCCCTTCGGCCGCCGCCACATCGCACTGGCCGAATTGATCTGCTCTGTCGTCCGCTTTTTAACCGACTTCTTCTCTTCTTCGTTCCACTCGCTCTTATCGGCCGTCAGGAAAATCGGGAAGGCGATGTGGTTGGAATACTTCTTGATGATTTCGCGCAGCTTATAGCTATTGGCGTATTCTTTGCCTTCTTCGTTGAAGAACAACGTAACCGTAGTGCCGGCCGTGGCCCGCTCTGCCGGCTCGATTTCGAATCCTGATTTACCGTCGCTGGTCCACTTCCACCCGGCTTCTTCGCCCGCTTTTCGCGACAGCACTTCAACCTGATCCGCCACCATGAAGGCGCTGTAGAATCCAACCCCGAATTGTCCAATCAGATTGGAATCGCGTTTCGCATCGCCCGAGAGACTCGCCAGAAAGTTTTTCGTCCCCGAACGGGCGATCGTCCCCAGGTGGGCCACCAGATCATCCTGATTCATTCCTATTCCGGTGTCGCTGATCGTCAGCGTACCCTTATCCTCATCGAGGTCGAGATCGATGCGCGGCTCAAACGCGAGGGATTTGTACGGCTCCTCGGTCAGCGTCAGATATTTCAGTTTGTCCAGCGCGTCGGACGCATTCGAGACCAGTTCGCGGAGGAAAATCTCCGGATGAGAATAGAGCGAATGAATAATCAACTGAAGTAGTTGATTAACCTCAGTTTGAAATTCCAGTTTTGCCATAAACACCGATTTTACGAGGCGGGTTCGTGCCGAACGAACCCCGCCACAATTCCGCTCAACGAATGAGCGCGACCGCCGCGGGGTTGTAAAGTTTTTTCCCTCATCTGCCGATCCCTGTCGGTATGCCCGAACGCCACGCTCAACCGATCCGTAATGTCGAGAACGGTGTACTGGCTCTCGATTACCCAGTGGGTCTCGAGTCGGCAGGCGGTATTCCGGCTCAGTACGTCACGCTGTCTCGTTTGTTTATTCTGCACGCCCCTCAGTCGATGCGGTCCCTGGAACTCGCCGTGGCAGCCAGATGCGCCGATGCAGCCGCTCGCTGCGCCCACTCACTTCAGGGCGCCGCGGCGGCCATAGGGGGGCAGCGGCTCGCGTCGACAGCTCACCGTCTGACAGAGGCTGCCCGGCTGCAACTCAATCGAATCGAACCCAACCAGATCGGGCCCGATTGGACCGAAATCGATGTCGCCCGCGACCAACTGCATGGCGAGCTTCAAGAACTCATCGAACTCCTCCGTCAGACTATTCAGACGTTGCAGACCTAAACGTTTCTCTCAGGAACGCCGATCAATTGCCTGAGTGGATGACCAAATTCAGAACGCGAACTCCGGCATCAGCCGTGTCCTCGTAGTCGACGATGAACCGGTCGCCCGCCAGCAGCTCGTCTTTCAGTTGGCCCAGCTAAACCATCAGGTAACCGCCGTCGCGAGCAGCGCCGACGCCCAGGACATTCTGACGAGAGAAGGTTCCGAGGCTTTCGATTGCCTGATTACCGACTGCTGGATGCCAGGCAGCACCGGCCTTGATCTTCTCCTCTGGCTGAGACAACACGATCTGACCCTCGCCAGTATTGTTATCAGCCAGAGTACCGACAAAGATCTGATTAAACAATCCTTCCGCGGCGGGGCGAGCGATTTCCTCAATAAGCCCGTATCTGCCGAGGAGCTGGGGGTTGCAATGAAGCGCACAATCCAGTCGACCCACCGCCGCAGAGATCACGCGGCCACGGGTTCCGAAGTCAAACAGGCGGGTCTTGTGCAGCGCCGTATGAACAATCTCGGACTCGCTGGCGAGTTACCCACTTCGCTGAAAATCTGCTATTACCCCCATCACGATGCCGGCGGCGACTCAGTGGCATTCTTTTCCCTGGACGAAACGCGGATCCTGGTAGTAGTAGCGGACGTCTCCGGGCATAGCTTGAAATCCGCTTTCATCTCAGCCTATTTTCAGGGAGTTCTCCGCGGAATGGTTGAACTGGGTGTTTCGATGACATCCATCCTCAATCGCTTCAATCGGTTTCTGACCCACGAATGGCTGGAGTCAAACGAAGACGCGGGAACCGGCCAGAATGGCGATGGTGTCTCTGTGGATCACGACCACGATTCCAGTCCTGAAATTACATCGCTTGCGGTTTGTTCCGCATTGATCGATCTCAGCGCAGGTTCTGTGTCACTCCTCAACAGCGGATTTCCCATCCCCAATCGTGTTGATGGTAATGGCCGCCCGTGGCCGTGTGGCGTGGTCGGCGGTTATCCCATCGGCTGGTTCGATCCCAACCCGCTTTCCGAACTCACCATTACCGCCGACCCTTCCGATTACCTGGTTCTCTGGACCGATGGGCTCGAAGATTTCGCCCACCAACTCGGCATCGGCGAATGGAGTCTGGCTTTCAAAATTCTGCAGGTGAAAGAAAAGCGCCGCACTCCCGACTGGCTCAAAGGCACTCCGGATGACGTCCTTATGGTCGTAATCGGGTTGAATAAAGAGTCGAAAGAGATTACCCGGTTTCCCGTCATGAGGGAGATTTACCACCGCGGGCAAATCGACCAAATCGACGAACTTCAGGAAACATGGCGCCGCAATCTTGCCTTTGCCTTCCCGCAACTGGAAGTGAGTCGGTTATTCGATATTCTTCTGTGCACCCGCGAGGGTGTTCTCAACGGCCTCCTTCACGGTTGCCCCCTGCCGTCCGACCGGTGTGAGCTTGTAATGATCTTCAACTCAGCGGTCGAAGAGTTACAAATCGAAATTACCGACAGCGGACCTGGTCATCATTTTGACCCGGAAACCTGCGAGGGCGGTGAATTCCGCGCCCAACACCGCGGCCTGATGCTCATTCGCGGCCTTCCGGATCGAGTGGAACAGAACTCGAAAGGAGCCGCAATTCAGATGGTCTTTCTCCTCAGCCCCAAACCAGAGGTCCTCAATTTATGAAAATACAATTCCTTCCCTCCACTCAAATGCTGGAATTGGCCGTTTCAGGCAATCTCCTCAGCACCAATGCGGGAAGATTCCGCGTAGAAGCGACCGAAGCGATGGATGTTCAGTCCAGCGGAACCGCGCCCTGGCTGGGCGTACAAATTGACCTCACGGACGCCCACATGGTCGATTCGGCGGGTTTAAATGCCATCATCTCCGTGATCCGGAAACTGAAAGCCGATGGTAAGCGGGCGCTGATTCACGTTCGCGATCCACACGTCTACAAAGTCTGTATGTTTACCCGCCTCGATAGCCTGGCGGAGATCGTTCAGTGCTGAAAGGTTGGCAATGGTTTCGAGGATCGTAGATCGATGCCGGCAGCAGGCCGGACGCGCCGCCGACTTTATGCTGCGGCGTCATGCCAGAGCCAGTCGCTGGGCGGAACAGGCGCTTCCCGAAAGAAGACTACACTGGCACGGAACACGGCTCTCTGAATGCGCAGTCAAACTGGAAAAGCGATTCCTCCACATCTCTGTCGGGCTGGAGAACCTCGCTGGCCGGAGTGATCTCCTCCTCGAAAGCTCACGCCGCTTGCTGAAATATTCCCTCGGACACGAGGGTGGAGCGTCCACGTTCGGGTCCGCTGTTGCCGCCATGGAACGCCCTTTGACCTTTTACAATGAATGCCTTGTCATCACCAATAAGGTCGATCACAATCTCGGATTGGTCGCCGGTCGAATCGGACGCCTCAATCGTTTCAAAGCGGCCCTCGACGCAAGCATAGCCCCTCTCAAAATTCTGCAGACCATGTTCCGCATCGAGAGTGCTGCCTCGTCTCCGGAGGTCCAGTCCCTTTTCACGTCATTAAGCGCGGAAATTGAGCGCCTGCTGGTCCGTATGTCGACCATGATCGTCAGCGAGTTCGATGCGATTGAAAGCACCGGCGCGACGGTCAATGAATTGATTCCGCGTCTGCGGGCCATCCGCGATCGCCAGATTCAGGCTCAGACAAGACGCGTCGAAATCGGCGAGTCGCTGCGAAAACTGGATGTCCAGTTTGAAGCCAATAAAGCCCGTGATGTACGCCTGTTGGAGGTAACGAAAGCCGTTGCCGACAAGTTGGCCGGCATGGTGGGAGCTCTTCAGTTTCAGGACATTCTGAACCAACGGTTGCAGCATGTCATGAAGAGTCTGGGCGGGATCGCCGATCAGGCGCGGGCCGTGACAAAAACACCCACCCTAGACGCCCTCACTTTTCTGCGCGACGCATCCCGCGTTGAATCCGCCCATCTCGAAGATATTGAGAGCGTTCTCGGCGGCGCTATGACGGCCCTGCAGAGTTCGCTCCACGGCCTGTCGGGCGAAATGGGCGACGTCGGCACGGAATGCATTCTCCTGAACGGAATCGATTCGCCCAGCGCGGCCTGCGACGGCATGGTCGAAATACTGCTCGAGACTATCGCTGAGAACCTGTCCCTGGTGCAGTCCACTTATGCCCAGAGCCAGAGAATCTGCTCGGTTCTCGAACCGATCAGTGAACTTTTGGGAAATCTCACGGGAAGCATTCTCGAGTTGTCCGCTCGAATACGCCTGATCGCCCTGAATGGTCAGATACAGGCCGCGCAGGCGGGCGAAGGCACCGGTCTCGAGATCCTCTCATCACGGACCCGTTTGATTGCGGAAGAAATGGCCTCCATCGTGGCCGAAATCGCCGACGAACTCGCCGCCCTGAAGCAAGGCTTGAGGGAGGGCTTGCAGGATGTCGAACACACCCGCTCCCAATCGCTTGTTCTCATTGAATTTCTCTCCGAAGAAGGAAAAGAGCAGCAGACCCGGCTGCACGAATTCAGGAATCAGATGCTGAGCGAACTACGGACTGCCGGAGATCTGATCGCTTATGTCCAAACTGAAGCAAAAGATCTTTCGGAGTCGCTGGATGTCCGATCATCCGTGCTTGAGGTAGTAATTTGCGCACGGGAAGAGCTCGAGGAGTTCTCCCGTCAGTTGGGCGCGAAGCTGCGCCACGGAACGCGCAGCTCCCGTATGGAACACCACGGCGCGCACTACACCGCTGAGGCTGAGCGGTCTGCTCACGAAAGAGCCTTGCGCGGTTCATCAGAAGACGAACTGACGGCCGTCCCGTCCACGGCAATGGCAGAGGGCACGGTTGAATTATTTTGAGAAATCGCGTGGCTGCTATGACTAAATCACTTCCGGGTCGAAAACGGAAGAGTCGTTTAAAATTGCGCCAAATACCGTAATCAATCTGGAGATCACTCTTATGGGAAGGACAGCTATCACCGTCGACGATGCATCGACTATCCGGCGCATGATTTCATTCACTCTGCGGGGCGCGGGACATGAAGTCCTCGAAGCCGCGGATGGCATGGAAGCGCTAACGCTTCTCAAAGCAAGATCAGTCGATCTGGTGATCAGCGACATCAACATGCCGCGTATGGACGGAATTGAGCTTACCCGGCAGCTTCGCGCCCTCGACCGCCATAAAGCAACGCCCATCCTTCTGCTGACCACGGAGTCGGACCCGGCTATGAAAAATAAGGGGAAACTGGCGGGAGCAACAGGCTGGCTCGTTAAGCCATTCCAGCAGGAACAACTGCTCGCCGTGGTCGCGAAAATCTTCGCGCGATGAACATCGGGAATCGCTGAACACAGGAAATCAATGAAAGAAGATCTGCAAAGCCAACTGATCAGCGAACTGGTGATCGAAAGCCTGGAAGGGCTCGATGCATTTGACCATGAAATCCTCGATCTCGAGCGGGGCGGCGTAAGCCCGGACTCCTGGAACAACGCATTCCGCATTATTCACACGATAAAAGGCTCAAGTGGCTGTATCGGCTTCAACGAGGTCGAATTGGTGGCCCATGCGGGAGAGAGTCTGTTAACCGTTCTGCGGGATGGCCGCATGACCCCTGATGCCGCCGTTTTCTCTAATCTCCTGCGCTATTCCGACGCATTGCGCGAAATGATGCGTTCCATCGAAGAAAAAGGCAATGAAGGGGATGCCGATCATACCCAGTTGGTTCGCGACATTCAGGCCCTCCATTCCGGCATCACCGGTACGGGAAAACCAGGCAACCAGAAGCAGTCCTTCGGTTTCTTCGATGACGAAGCCGAGACTCCGGTCGGGTTCGCAGGCGAAGCAGGTCCTGAGTCCCCCGGCAGTAGCAGAAACACTGTGGATAAAGCTTCCGAAAAAGAAAGCTCGGCCGTGCGCGTGTCTGAGTCGATCGCTCCGAAATTATCGTCGGATTCCGCCATCCGTGTGGACGTCAGTCAGATAGATCGCTTGATGAATCTGGTCGGAGAACTGGTTTTGGCTCGAAACCAAATCGTCCAGAGTGCGGATCAGCAAGCCGATCCCGCTCATTTCGCCGCCGTCCAGAGAATCAACCTGATCACCAGCGAACTGCAGGAGAGCGTCATGAAGACGCGCATGCATCCGATTGGGAACGTCTGGGCTAAGTTCCCACGTATTATTCGGGACCTGTGTCATGAACTCGGCAAAGAAGTGAGTCTCGCAATGGAGGGGAGCGAGACCGAACTGGACCGGACCATTATCGAAGCCATCAAAGACCCGATGACGCACATTATTCGTAATGCGATCGATCACGGAATCGAAACGCCGGAGGAACGCCGGACTGCGGGTAAGCTTGCGCAGGGGCGGTTAAATCTTCGTGCGTTCCATGAGGGTGGTCAGGTAAACATCGAAATTTCGGACGATGGAAACGGCATCGACGCAGAGCGGGTTCTCCAGAAAGCTATTCAGCGCGGCCTTGTAACCGCGGAGCAGGGCTCCCGTATGTCCCATCGGGAGATGCTGGCTCTCATTTTCCTGCCGGGTCTCTCTACTGCCGAAAAGGTTACCAATGTCTCAGGCCGCGGAGTAGGCATGGATGTTGTCCGTACCAACATTGAGAAAATCGGCGGCAACGTAGACCTCTACAGTGAACCGGGCAAGGGCGCCACAATCCGCATCAAAATCCCTTTAACGCTCGCCATCATTCCCGCGCTGGTTGTCACTTGCTGCGGCGATCGCTACGCCATTCCAGCGGCCAGTCTCGTTGAGCTCGTACGTATCGAGGGAGACCAGATCGCGAAGGCAATCGAGCATATCCATGACGCCCAGGTTTATCGTTTGCGCGGCAACCTTCTGCCAATTGTGCATCTCGCCAAAGAACTCGAGCTGAAACCGTCGGGCCATGCCGATGACGCGTTGTTCCTCATCGTCCTGCAGGCGGAAGGCCGGCAATTCGGCCTCGCGGTCGATGGCATTAACGACACTGAGGAAATCGTAGTCAAGCCGCTCGGCAAGGAAATGAAAGGGCTCACCGTTTACGCCGGGGCAACCATCATGGGAGACGGCAAAGTAGCCCTCATCCTCGATGTCATGGGGCTGGCTCGTCGCGCCTCACTCCTCGACGAAGGCGATCGTCAGACCAGAAGCCGCAAAGCCCTCGAAGAAGCAGCCCGATCCGCGCATTCGCAGGCGCAAGGGGAAATGCGCTCATTACTGGTAGCTCACGTCGGCCGTAACAGAATCGCAATTCCCCTCTCCTGTATCGCCCGTCTCGAAGAAATCTCCGCGGACAAAATTGAAAGCGCGGGAAAAATCGAAGTCATTCAGTATCGCGGCCGCATCATGACTGTCCTCCGCTTAAGTGCTGTTCTGGGGATTGAAAGTGCCCGGCGCACCGCTGACCCAGGTGACGACCCCGAGCTATTGGCTTTGGTCGTGTGCGCTCTTGAGACAGAAAACGTGGGCGTCATCGTCGATTCCATTGAAGACATTGTCGAGGCCAGTATTCAGATCGAAATCCGCGAAGGACAGCGCGGAATTCTGGGAAGCGCAATAGTCCAGCAACGAGTCACGGATCTGCTCGATATTAAAGAGCTGGCCAGAATGGCGGCATAAACGAATGCAATTCTGCACTTTTTTTCTCGGCAAAGACCTCTTCGGCGTCCCTGTGCTCGAAGTACAGGAAGTAGTTCGTCAGCAACAGATCACCCAGGTGCCGCTCGCGCACCACGTGGTCCGCGGCCTGATTAATCTCCGAGGCAACATTGTCTCGACCATCGACATGCGACGCCTTCTCAAAATGGCCCCGCTCGAAGACGAGAGCCAGAGCATAACCGTAATTACCCGAGTTGCGGGCGGATTGGTGAGCCTGCTGGTCGATCAGATCGGTGACGTAATCGAAGCTCCCGAAGATCGCTTCGAACCTGTGCCCGGAACTCTGGGACTGGAATTCCGGCATATTATCGCCAAAGTCTGCAAGTTGCCGGAAAATCTTCTGATGATTCTGAACCCGGAACGTCTCGTTGAATTCGACCGGGTAAAACTCCCCGCAGGGGATAGCCTGGCCCGCGCCGACTAGTCGTGGTCGCCTGCCTCTCACACGAAACCAAAGTAAAAAAGGAACCCATGTCTACCAGAAAATCACAAAGCGCCGCCGTATTGAACCATCCCGCTGTCAGCCTGCTCAGAGCGTCCAAAGCGGATGACCGTCAGGAACTGGAAGCCATCGTTGCAGCCATCGGCAAATCCCAGGCGGTCATCGAATTTCAGATGGATGGCACAGTGATCACTGCCAACCAGAACTTTCTGTCCGTGCTTGGATACTCCCTCGATGAGATTCGCGGCCACCATCACAGTATGTTCGTGGAACCGGCCTATCGCCAGAGTCCCGAATACCGCGAATTCTGGGCCGCTCTGAACCGTGGCGAATATCAAGCCGCGGAATACAAACGCATCGGCAAAGCCGGCAAAGAGGTCTGGATTCAGGCTTCTTATAACCCTATTCTCGATGCCAAAGGCAAACCGGTCAAAGTGGTCAAATTCGCCACTGACATTACCGAGCAGACGCTGATCAACGCCGACTACGCGGGCCAAATCGCAGCCATCAGTAAATCGCAGGCAGTGATCGAATTTGATATGGACGGTACTATCCGCTTCGCCAATGACAACTTCCTTCAAGTCCTCGGGTACACACTCGATGAAGTAAAAGGCAGACACCACAGCATGTTTGTGGATGATGCGGCACGCCGGAGTCCGGAATATCAGGAGTTCTGGCGCGCATTGAATCGCGGCGAATACCAGGCAGCCGAATACAAGCGTATTGGCAAGGGTGGCAGGGAAGTCTGGATACAGGCCTCCTACAACCCCATCCTCGATCTCAATAAAAAGCCATGTAAAGTGGTAAAATTCGCCACCGACGTGACTGCCACCGTCAGTGCAGCTATCGAACTGCGGACTAAAGTGGCGCAAATCTCCAGCTTCGTGGCGTTAGCAGCAGATGGCGACCTTACGGGTGAGATTACCGTCAGCGGGCAGGACCCGATTGGCCAGGTGGGCGAACGTCTGTCGAGTTTCTTCAGGGAGTTACGCCTCAGCCTCCAGAAAATTGGCGAAAGTGCCCAATCCGTAGGCTCCGCCTCAGAACAGCTCACTGCAATTAGTCAGCAACTCTCGGGAAATGCGGAAGAGACGGCCACTCAGGCCACCGTCGTTAGTGCCGCCAGTGAGGAAGTGTCCAAGAACGTCAGTGTAGTGGCCGCAAGCAGCGAAGAAATGCTCGCGTCGATCCGGGAGATCGCTAAGAGCGCCAATGAATCCGCCCGCGTGGCTCGGAATGCCGTGGGCGTGGCCACTGCCACCAACCAGACGATTGCTCGGCTCGGCGATTCGAGCATCGAAATAGGCAAAGTCATCAAGGTGATCACCTCCATCGCGCAGCAAACCAATCTATTGGCACTCAACGCCACGATTGAAGCCGCACGAGCCGGCGAAGCCGGCAAGGGTTTCGCTGTCGTGGCGAATGAGGTAAAAGAATTGGCGAAAGCGACTGCCAAAGCGACCGAAGAGATTGGTCAGAAAATCGAAGCGATTCAGGGAGACAGCAAGGCAGCGGTCGGCGCAATTGGTGAAGTCAGTTCGATTATCGATCAGATTAACGACCTTTCCAACACCATTGCGTCAGCGGTAGAAGAGCAGACCGCTACCACCAATGAGATTGGGCGCAATGTCTCGGAAGCGGCTCGCGGCACCAACGAAATCGCCCGCAACATTACCGGGGTCGCAACCGCCGCTCAGGACACCACGACCGGCGCCAATGATACCCAGAAGGCAGCCGAGTCCCTGGGCCGCATGGCGACTCTACTGAGCACCCTCATCGCGAAGTTCAAGGTCTAACCCACGACCCCAGGAGGAGACATCATGCCGGGAGCTCTGGTAATAGACGATGCGAGAGTAGTCCGAACTCTTTTGCGCAGTAACCTCGTTGATCTCGGCTTCGATGTTATTCAGGCCGCCAATGGCAGGGAGGCTCTCGCTGCCCTCGATACGGCTCCTTCCACAACTCTCGCGCTGGTGGATTGGAATATGCCGGTCATGAACGGCCTTGAGTTCGTCAAAGCGGCCCGGGCCGACCCGCGCTTCGCTGCGCTCACCATCATCATGGTGACCAGCGAAACGGAGGTCGACCACATAGTCAGCGCCTTGGACGCCGGGGCCAACGACTACATCATGAAGCCGTTCACTTCCGAGATGATCGCGGAAAAGTTACTCCTGCTGGATCTCCTTGAAAGCCAGCCCACTTGACTACGGCCACTATGAATAACTTCGCCAGAAGGACGCTTCCTGCCGGCGTTCCGATTCGCGCTCTGATAGTCGATGATTCCGTGGTGATTCGCCGCCTCGTAACCCATGCGCTGACAGAGGATCCGTCCATCGAAGTCGTCGGCAGCGCCGCCAATGGACGGATTGCAATGAAGATGATTCCGCTGACGAATCCAGACGTCGTAACGCTCGACATCGAGATGCCTGAGATGAACGGCCTTGAAACTCTGCGCGCCATTCGAGCTCTCTATCCACAGTTGATCGTCATCATGTTCAGTACGCTGTCGGAACGAGGCGCCGCCATTACCCTTGAAGCGCTGACACTGGGCGCCAACGACTACGTCGCTAAGGCTGCCAACGCCGGCTCACTCGACGTCTCGATGTCCAGGCTTCGCGACGACCTGATTCCCAAAATGAAGCAGTTTTTTCGCCTCGGCAAATCCTCTGCTCTCGCTGCTGTGGAAACCCCTGCTTCGAGGATCGCTCTTCCGCCGAGGTGCTCCGCGCTCCCGGGTAAAACCATCGCCCGCAAAGCCATCGCGATCGGTGTCTCTACCGGTGGCCCCACCGCATTAGCCGAATTGATCCCAGCGTTTCCAAAGAATTTCAGCCTTCCCGTTTTCATCGTCCAGCACATGCCCCCGATCTTCACCCGGTTACTTGCCGAACGCCTGCAAACCTTGACCAAACTTCGCGTGATTGAGGCGTCCGACGGCATTCCGATCGAACCAGGCGTGATTTACATCGCGCCCGGCGACCAGCATATGCGGACCGCCAGGCACGGTTCGGAGAAACGCCTGCTGCTCGATCGATCCGAGCCGGAGAATTTCTGCCGGCCCGCGGCCGACGTGCTTTTCCGTTCCGTAGCGGATGTCTACGGAGGCGCCGTCATCGCTGTCATCCTCACCGGCATGGGACAGGATGGTCGTCGTGGAATCGAAAGACTCCGCCAGGAAGGCGCCTGGGTTATCGCTCAGGATGAAGCTTCCAGCGTCGTCTGGGGTATGCCCGGTGCAGTAGCAAAAGCGGGCCTGGCCGATTCGATTACCGACCTGAACTCGATTGTTCCGGAAATATTGAAACTGGTTTAATTTTAAAGGGCGGACGGCGCAAATGGCGATAACCGAAACAGGAGCAGCAGAACTTTCGCGCGAGAACTACATCTTCCTCCAGCAGCACGTTTATAAGTCCTCAGGAATCGTACTCGACGACAACAAACTCTACTTGCTCGAGGCTCGGCTTCTCCCCATTGCCCGCACCGAAAATGTGTCGACGCTGAATGACCTGTGCGCTCTCCTGCGCGCAACCGGTTCGGGGCGCATTCTTCAGGCTGTGCGCGATGCCATGACCACCAACGAAACACTGTTCTTTCGCGACGCCGTTCCTTTTAAAGTGATGCGCCAGAATCTCATCCCGGAATTATTAAGCGAACGGAACGGCTCGCGGCGACTGGTCTTCTGGTCAGCGGCTGCTTCTTCCGGACAGGAAGCTTACAGCCTCGCCATGATGCTTCTCGACATGGGAATGGAATCGCGGGACATCGAGATTGTCGCCACCGACATCTCAGATCGAGTCCTCGATCAGGCCCGCGCCGGTCGTTACACCCAGGCCGAAGTCGGCCGCGGTCTGCCTGCTCAACAGTTGGTGAAATATTTCCGCAGGGACCACGCCGAATGGCAAATCAAAGACGAAGTGCGCCGCCTCGTACGCTTCCAGTCATTCGACCTCCGCAGCCCCATGGCTTCCCTCGGCACCTTCGACTTTATTCTTTGCCGCAATGTCCTCATCTATTTCGATATCGAGACAAAAAAGCGAATCCTCCAGAGCCTCGAATACGTTATGAACCCACGCGCTTTCCTTCTGTTGGGCGGTGCCGAAACCACCCTCAATCTCACCGACGCCTTCGAACGCCGCGCCTTCGATGCAGCATATTTCTATCAAAAGCGCTAGCCGCGTCACCCTCAGTGACAAAATGGATCTGCCCAATCCGGCAACTGCTGGTTTTGGACAGCCGCTTTCGAAAGAGATCTCGATGAAAATGCACCTTCTGTTACCAGCCCTGTTGATCGGCGCTTCACTCCTCAGCGCCACCCCTTCCTGCGAAAGCCTTGCCTCGCTCGCCCTGCCCCGTGCAACCGTCACTTTGGCGGAGCCAATCGCAGCCGGCGCTTTCCCTCCCCCACCCGGGCGCGGACCCGCCGCCGGGACACTCTACAAATCTCTTCCCGCGTTTTGCCGTCTCGCTGCAACCCTGAAGCCTTCCGCGGATTCCACCATCAAAATCGAAATCTGGATGCCCGCAAATGGCTGGAATAGCAAACTGCAATCCGTCGGCAATGGAGCATGGGCCGGTACTATTTCGTATCCCGCCATGGCTACCGCGCTCACCGCGGGTTATGCCGCCGCCAGTACCGACACGGGCCATGAGGGCAATTCATCGGGCTTCGTTCCCGGCCATCCGGAGCAGCTGATTGACTTCGCATGGCGCGCCGTCCATGAAATGACGGTTGCCGCCAAACTGGTGACCTCTGCTTACTACTCGAGCGCCCCGAAATTCACTTATTGGAACGGCTGCTCAACCGGTGGCCGCCAGGCCCTCACCGAAGCCCAGCGTTTCCCCGCCGATTACGATGGCATCGTCGCCGGCGCCCCCGCCAGTTATGTCACCCGCCTCCAGGCTGCCCAGATCTGGATTGCCCAGGCCACTCATGCCAATGACGCCAGCTATATCCCGCCCAGCAAATACCCCATCATCCATCAAGCCGTCCTCGACCAGTGCGATGCCCTCGACGGCGTGAAAGACGGGGTGCTGGAAAATCCGACCCGTTGTAAATTCGAACCAAAAGTGCTCGAATGCAAAGGTCCGGACAGCCCCTCCTGTCTCACTGCCCCTCAGGTCGAATTGGTAAGGAAGGTCTATTCCGGCCCCGTCAATTCCCGCACCGGCGAAAGCATTTTCCCGGGCCTCGAGCCCGGCAGCGAACTTGGGTGGTCCAATCTCTCAGGCCCTAAACCGATGGATTATGCCGTCGATATGTACCGGCTGGTCGCATTCAAAGATCCCGACTGGAATTACCTGAAGTTCAACCCCGACACAGACGTCGAGCGCGCGGAGAAACAAATTGGCAGTCTGATGAATGCAATCGATCCTAACCTGCAGCCCTTCCTGAGCCATGGGAAACTGCTTCAATATCACGGTTGGGCCGATCCCGGCATTCCTTCCGAAAGCAGCGTCAACTACTACAAAGCCGTCACCACCAAATTAGGCGGCACAGCCAACGTGAACGACTCCTACCGACTGTTCATGATCCCTGGCATGTTCCACTGTGGCGGCGGCGATGGCACCAGTTCTTTCGACATGGTCGCCGCGCTCGATCAATGGGTTTCTTCCGGCAAAGCGCCTGACCAGATCCCCGCGTCGCGCATCCGCGACGGCAAAGTGGATCGCACGCGGCCGCTCTGTCCTTACCCGCAGGTTGCCATGTATAAAGGTTCAGGCAGTTCAGACGAAGCAGCCAATTTCAGCTGCAAAGTCCCTTAACAGCGCCTGACCTTGTCCCATTTCCGCGCGCGGCAACCGTACTCCAAAGGACGTATCGCAAACCCACGCGCGCCGGCAAAACCATATCATCAATACATGCCGTGCCTTCTCGTGATCGTCGCGCTGATGTTCCCGCGACTGATCCTTCTTCTGATGTGGCTCTTCTCGAACGTTCTCGATCGCGCCTATCACGGGTTGCTGATTCCGCTGCTTGGCTTTATCTTCCTTCCCATCACCACCATCGTCTACGCGTGGATGGTCACCAATGGAATGCCGCTGCAGGGCTTTAATCTGTTACTCCTGATTATCGCCGTCCTGCTCGATGCCGGCTCCCACGGCGGAGCGACCTACTACCGCCGTCGCTGAGCGTTTCTCCCGGCAAATACCGCGCTTGCTGCTGCGTATGAACCGGACGAGGTGCAGCGTGTTCTCGTCCGCCAGTTCCGCTTCGATCTTTTCAAGCGCGTCTTCGAGGCGCAGCCCTGACCGGTAGAGCACTAAATACGCCTGCTTAATACGCCGGATCTGCTCGCGCCCAAACCCCGCGCGCTTCAGCCCCACCAGGTTCAGCCCTTTCGCCACTACATCGAATCCCGTATAGAGAAAGAACGGCGGCAGATCGCTGTTTACGCGCGTATTCCCGCCCACCATCGCCAACCGCCCAATCTTCGAATACTGATGCACCACCACGCCGCCCGAGAGAAACGCCTGATTCTCCACTTCCACATAGCCCGCCACCAGCGCGCAGCTCGCGATCACCGTGTTGTTGCCGATCGTGCAGTTATGCGCCACATGACCCGAAGTCATGATGTAATTGCCGTCACCGAGTGACGTTACCGATTCCGGCTGTGTGCCCCGCGAAATCGTGTAGTGTTCCCGGATCTTATTGTCGTTCCCGATCCGCAGATAACTCCGCTCGCCCTTGAAGTTCTTGTCGAGAGGATCCGTACCCAGCACCGTCCCCGCCGAGACCTCATTGCGGGCGCCCAGCGTCGTCCACCGCTTGACATAAACGTATGGCTCGAGAATACAGTCCGCGCCGATCCCCACATCCTGCTCAATCACGCAGAATTCGCCGATGCGTGTACGGGGCCCAATGGAGGCTCCCGGATGAACCCGCGCCGTCGGTGCAACAACAACAGTAGGGTCAGTCAAAGAATTCGCAGTCAAGATAAATTTTCCCGTTTGGGGTCGGCCTGGTGCCAGTCACGAAGAGGCATGTTACATTGTTGAGCTTATCGTCCCCGTAACATTTATGGAACAGCGCAATTATCGTTACCTCGATATTCTGATCAATATCTTCGTCGTGGTTTTGATCGTATCCAATCTGATTGCGCCCAAATTCGTCGCCGTCGGATGGTTTCGTTTCAGTGCTGCTCAACTCCTGTTCCCCATCACCTACATCTTTGGCGACGTCTTCACCGAAGTCTACGGCTACAGCGCTTCCCGCAAAGCCATCTGGACCGGCTTCCTCGCCAGCATCATCATGACCGCCTTCGGTCTCTTCGCAATCTGGCTTCCCCCCGCCCCCGAATTCAAAGATCAGGCCGCCTACGCCACCATCTTCGGCGTCGTACCGCGCAATGTCGCCGGGAGCCTCCTTGCCTTCTGGGCCGGCGAATTCGCCAACTCGCTCACCGTCGCAAAAATGAAGCTCTGGACCAATGGCAAATACCTTTGGACCCGCACCGTCGGCTCCACGATCGTCGGTCAGGCCGTCGATACCAGCATCGTCATCTTCGTGATCTTCTGGGGCCAGCCGCTCGGAGTAATGTTCCGCCTGATCGTGTCCGGCTACCTCTTCAAGGTCGCCTATGAGGTATTAGCCACACCTCTGACTTATCTTGTCGTGAACTTCCTCAAGCGCACCGAAGGCGTGAACTTCTTCGATCGCACTACGAACTTCAGTCCGTTCGCGGTGCGTGAAATCGCTCGAAGTTCTCGCGCGTCGTAAACGTCCGCGAGTTCATCCGGTCGATATACAGATGGCCGTTCAGATGGTCGATTTCATGCTGAAGAATGCGCGCATACCAGCCCTCGGCGTCAATAGCCACCGGTTCGCCCCGCTCATTCAGCGCATCCACTCGCACCCGCAGAGCCCGTGGCACCACAGCTGTAAATCCCGCCACGCTTAAACACCCTTCGAAGAACTCCTCTGTCGCCGGAGTTTCAATCGTCAACCGAGGGTTAATCAGAACATGCGGCGCCACCGCCGATCGCCGCCTTTGCGCCGCCTGCCCCGCCGCCATCTTGTCGATGTACTCCTGCTTGTCCTCGATCACCGCGATCGCCAGCGACACCCCCACCTGAGGAGCGGCGAGCCCTACGCCTGGAGCCTCATACATCGTCTCGAACATCAAGCCAATCAGCTTCTGAACCGATTCCGATCCAATTTCTTCCACCGTCAGTTCCCGTGTTTTTTCACGAAGAGCCGGATCCCCCGCCTGAACAATTTTCATTGCCATCGGCAATAGTCTCGCTCAGAACACCATTCCGATGTGAGCCGTCAACGTGCGGGGCGGCACGAAATGCGTCCCGCTGAAAGTTGAGAGGAAATTGTAGAGCGCCACCTTATTCGTCAGGTTTTCCACTTCGAGTGACGCCGTGAACCGCCGGTTCCCTTCCCTGTGCGTCACGTTATCGCTGCCGATTCCTACATTCAGCAACACCCGCGGGTCAACCCGGTCCGGATTGTGGTCGTCGTTCTCTTTGCTCACAAAGCCGTCATAGCCGCCCTGCGGCAGCGTGATCAGTTTCGAAGTCACCAGCCCTTCGGTACCGCCCGGACCCAGACAATCCCGAATCGGTTGTGCCACAGTCGCAAAACCGCCGTTGCAAGCCAGCCCCAGCGTCACTTGTTGATTCGGCGTAAGCGCCAGAGCCGCACCCGCATCGGGGACGCCGCTAACCACTTCACCGCTGTCGAAGCGCATCGTAAATGCGACCCACTCACCGTTATGCGGACGCTGATACCGCAAACTTACAGTCGATTGAAATACCTGATCGTGATCGATTCGGAACACGCTGCCGCTCAGCGGTGTCCCCTGGCTGATCAGACCGCCGTTCTCCGGAAAGAAGTAGCGTGCCCTCGTATGCCCGAATGTCCAGTATGCCTGGAATCCATGCAGGTTGGTCGTACTCACCCGTCCCGTCACTCCATCCAGCTTGGAGTTGTGCCACGAAATAGGGAACGTGATCGTCGAATTCAGCAGCGTGCTGAAGTCGAATGCGTTGCGTGTGAACTTCCAGAAATAGTCCGCATCGATCAGCAGAAACTTGCCCACAGACTGCTGAAATCCCGTATTGAATTGATTCCGCGAACCCGGCTGAATCGCCACTCCGGACGATCCAAACACACTCTGCGCCGCGCCTCCGATTCCCGTCGCGCTCGACAGCAGCAGGTTCTCGTTGAACGGCGTTTCGAACGTCCGCGCATAGGCTACGCGCAGCACCGTGCCGGTCTTCTTGATGTTGTAAGCCAGGCCCGTTCGCGGCTGCCATCCGCTCTTCGCCACCAGCCCGTCGTAGTAGTCGTAGCGTAAGCCGAGGTTCACTTGCCAGCTACCCAGCGTGATTCCGTCCTGCAGATAGAATGCCGCCTGGTTGATATTCGCGGTCGCGTGGAAGTTGAACAGCTGCCCTCCGCGGCTCAGATCGTAAGGCAGCAATCCCGGCACAAACGGACTCCCTGTAACCAGCGGATTGCTCGCCACATTCGGACTGTCTCCGAAAGCCGCGCACTGTCCCGTAGACGTCAACGCGGGGTTCCCTACGGCCACGCCCTCTTCATTCACGCAGGGCGAGTTATACGCCGGGCTGGTCACGCCGAATTGAAAATTCTCCAGCAATCGCGTCTGCTTTACATCGATGCCCGCTTTGAAATTGTGATGCCCCGAAGAGATCGCGATATCCGCCTTCGTGCCCCAATTCAATAACTGCCTCTGCTGGCTCTGTGTCGCCGGTTGATCCAGCAGGCGATTCTCGCTCGGATAATAATTGAACTGGTCTTTTCGGATATAAGGATTGATCGTCAGCAGCGTGTGCGCATTGAACGTATGCTGATACCCCGGCGCCACGCTCCATGAAAGCACTCTCTGCTTTTGATCCTGCGACAACTGGTCGTAATCGTTCGGAATCTGAATCCAGTTCCGCGCCATAAAAAGGTTCAGATGAAATACGTCAGAACCATTCGGCTGGTAATCGAGCCGGTCAAAGATCGTCTCGTTATTCCCGACATCGTGTATCGCGGAAATCTCCGGCGTGTCCAGAAACCGTCCGCTGCGGTCTCCATCGATGGCCAGAAAGTTCCCGAATTTCGCATTGCCGTAGCCCAGACCGATCGTACTCCCCACCGTCCCAAACGAGCCATACGACGAATCCACGCTGCCGAACACCCGCCCCGCCCCCAAACCCGACCGCGTCGTCACTTCCGCTGTCAGACTTGTCTTGTCTCCGAACTCAGCGCCCGGCGTGCCCGTCGTCATCTCCATGCTCTGGACGGCGCTCAGAGGCAATTGCGTCGAATAAACTTTGCTCTGCTGGTCGCTGATCGGCTGCCCGTCGATGACAAATGTCACTTCCGCGTGGTCGCCCAGAGGATGGAATGAACCATTGCCGTCAGCCGCCACCGCGCCCGTGCTGTAGATAATCGCCTGACTCAGCCCCGAACCCGGACTGCTCGTCGGCAGTTTCATCAGTTCGTTTCTGTCCGCATCCACATGCGACGACGGGTCCGTTTCCAGCGCTTCCGCCGACCCGCCTTCCACGACAACCGACGTCGTTGCGCTCGCCACTTGCAGCATCGCCTTAATCTGAACCGGAATCGCGTTCCTGATATCAATGCTCTGCGAATACGGCGCGAATCCGGGCGATGTGATGTCGAGATGGTATGCGTTCGGCGGCAGGTTGTTCATGCGAAAGCCACCGTCCGCCCCCGTCTGAACGCTCTGCTGAAAATTGGTCACGGCATTATGTAATGCCACCTGCGCATTCGGAACTGCTAATCCCGAGGGGTCAGTCACCATGCCGATAATGGTCCCCGCATTGCCTAATGACTGCGCAGACAAAGCTCCGCCTATAACCAGGCTCAGCGCAACGACAAGCGTCGAACGAAGCAGTGACGGGTAAAGCGGCCGTGTAGGCACAGTTGCGCGCATAGTTCGGATCAAACTCGATTGTCTCCTCCTGCACGTCGAATTCCAGCCCGAAAATCGACGAACAGGCTAAGATTGGCCATGAGCAGCCTGGCAGGGCAGCCAAATGGTATCAACCCGGTCGTTTCCTACCAGTTCAGCAGCTCCCTGATTCCCTTCGCCTGCCCCTTACTGACGATAAATTCCAGCTTGTTCGTCAGCGTCACCAACCAGCGCTGGCTCGTCAGAGTCCCAATCGTCCGCACATGGTCAAGGTTGACCAGCGCCCCCCTGTGAATGCGCCGGAAACTGGTGCCTTTCAAACGCTCTTCGAGTGTTTTCAGTGTCTGGCTCGCCAGGAACTTATGCCGCGCCGTAAGAATCCACACCAGATCTCCTTCGGCCTGAAACGCAAACACTTCATTCGTGGCCAGCAGTACATACTCTTCGCCGCGCCGCCCTACGATCTTCCGTGCCGGACCCACCGCCGCTGGCTCCGCAATCTCGTTCAGACGTGCCAGCCGCTCCGCCGTTTCACCCTTCGACAGCCGCCGCGCCCGCTCCACCGCTTCCGCCAGCCGCTCCTGCCCCACCGGTTTGAGCAGGTAATCCACTGCGCCCGCCTCAAACGCCTGAATGGCATATTGGTCCCAGGCCGTCACAATCACGATCGCCGGAATCGGAGCCGAGCCCTTCAGCCGGCTCACCACGTCGAATCCCCCCAGGCCGGGCATCTGCAGATCCAGCAGCACCAGATCCGGCCGCTGCAGCCGAATCATTTCGAGAGCGCCCGCGCCCGTCTCCGCCTCGCCCACAATCACCACGTCCGACAGATGTTCCAGTTCTTCGCGCAGAATTCTTCGCGCCACCGGCTCATCGTCCACGATCAGGATGCGGAGCGGTGTCCTCCCACTCATTTGCGTAAGACGCGGCCCCGCGGCTGTCAGCGTACCGATCAAACCGCCACCGCGCTCACTGCCGTGCCCGGTACCCGAAATCCGACTGTCGTTACCTGCAACGCCACCTGCCCCGCTACCTGGTCCGCCACCGCGACATTGATCCGCGCGCTCGGTCCGTAACAAAGCTCCAGCCGCCGCCTCACGTTATCGAGCCCAATGCCCGCGCCTTTGCCCTCCGCCGCCGGAGCTTCGAACGATCCGGAATTCGACACGTCGATCCGCACTTCTTCGCCTTCCGCCGCCACCCGCACCTTCACGAATCCCGCGCCCGGCTGCGCCGATACCCCATGCTTCACAGCGTTCTCTACCAGCGGTTGAATCGAAAGCGCGGGAATCGACGCCCGCGCCGCGTCTTCATCAATGTCAAACTCGACGCGTAGCCGCTCGCCCAGCCGCAGTTCTTCTATCGCCAGATAGGCCCGCACAATGCGGATCTCTTCCTCGACCCGAATAAATGGCCGCTCCGTCTGCAGGAAATAGCGAAACACCTCCGCCAGATTCAGCACCAGCCGGCGCGCCTCGCTGCTCTCGCGTGGAATGGTTCCATACAGAGTGTTGAGCGAATTAAAAAGGAAGTGCGGATTGATCTGCGATTGCAGCGCCCTGATCTCCGCCTGCTTCACCAGATTCTGCATCTCCGCCGACCGAATCTGCTCGATCTGTTCCCCCACCGCTGCGGCCAGGCGCCCCAGGATCGCGTAGTCCTCGCTCAGATAACGTCGCCCCCCTCGCCGCGCTCCGAACATCAGAATCCGCCCTTCCCCGCGCGACAGGCGGATCGGCACCGATGCCAGCACCCAATCCGGCTTCTCATCCAGATAGGTCAGTCCGCGTTCTCGCACCGCCTCGTAAGTTTCCGCCCGCAGAAACCGTGCAATCGAGAGACACGCTTCTCCCAGATACGCGTCCTCGTCGTGCATGGCGCGACCCAGGTCGCGCAACTCATGGAATGCCCCGTCCACGTTCTCGCGCAGGAACAAGACTCGTGTAACCAACTGCTGAATCGTATTTCTCAAATAGACGAAAAGCACAATCAGCAGACACGCCGCTACAAATAACAACCCGACATCGAACGGATGCTCGTGATGCCTCGCCAGCAGCGGTGACTCAACCACAAAAACCGTCAGCAGCACAAAGCCCGCCGCCAGAGAAGCGTTCACCAGAAACCGTATGAACGTATCGAGCAACAGAAAGCGGTAATCCTGCAGCAGTACCAGCAGCGCTAGCGGCAGTCCCGCGTGGTGCAGTGCAATCTCGCCCGCCCACGCGTCGTGCGCGGCCGAATCGAAGTGCAGAAAGGAAATCGCGAAGAGAAACAGCACCATGCTCGCGGCCAGTCGTGAGCCGGTGTCTCGCCATGACTCGCGCAAAGACTCGCGCGATGATTTGCGTCCCAGCCCGATTGCCACGCTGAACGCCGTAATCGCCCCGAATCCCCAGATCACCACCAGCAGCCCGGCGTTGAATAGTCGGCCCGAGCCCGAAAACGGTTCCGCCAGATGCAGCAGCGCCGCCACCGTGCTCAACCCATATCCAGCCAACACGAGCGGCCGAGTGTTCTTCCCCAGTGCGATGTTCAGCAACACGGCCGGCAAAAAACTCATTACTGAAAAGCTCAGCGCCACTACGAAGCTCGCCCCGAAAACGCCCGCCCCGAACCCTCCGGAGGCGCCCAGCCCCAGCGCCACCAGCGATCCGATGTTCCACAGCAATGCCAGTCCGCAAGCAAACACAGGCAGAACGCTCTGCTTCGCTCCGGCCCGCCGCAGATTCAGAATGAACAGCGCTAAAAGAATCCCGAAAATCACCGCCGCGGCCGAATGACCGATCGTGTTGATCAGAACGGGTTCGTGTATGCTCAGATGCTCTGACATTCAAAACAGACCTGAACTCAGAGTATCGCTTTATCTCGGGCAGCCCTTCGCTTTGACACCCGCTTCGACCACTGGCTTCAGACCTGTCAGATTCGCCGGCACTTCCGCGCCGCCCGGTACGAACCAGATCTCTACCCGCCGGAACTGCGCCCGCTGATCGGAAGCGGCGACAGCCTGACCTGGCCGCTCCTTCACATCCGTCGAAGAACCGCACATCGTCGGCCGTGTTTCGGACCCCTGCTCCGTCCCCACCCAGTTCGCCAGAATCCGGCTGAGATCCAGTTGCGGACAGATCCCCTGGCCCGCGCTGAGTACGGCCGCGGCATTCAGAACCCGTTGCTCGTCTACGCCGTTGTTCTTCTCGCCCGTATCGCGGTGTCCAATCAGAATCACCTTCGCGTTGGGATCGTCTCGCAACATCGGCGTCAGTTCTTCCAGCAGCAGACGTTTGCCGCAGTTGTTCACTCTGGAACTGTTATTCGCGAACACCACATCGTCCAGCCGTCGCGCCTGCGGCGTTAAAGTGATCGTCACATCCGCCGGCGCACTCACCGTCTGCCCAATCTTGTCGGTTGCTGTCGCCGTCAGGTGAATCACCTTCGACTGCGGTTTGGCCCGGTTGTTCATATCGAACACCACACCCGCGGAATCGAAAGTTGCGCCGGCTATAGTGCCTTCACTCGCCGTATAGGTAATCGCCGGAGGCGCGGCGCACTCTGACGCCATAGCGGTGGCTGCCAGCGGCAGCTTGTCCCCGTAAACGATCTGGTTAGGCGACACCGAGAACCGTATTGTCGGCATCCCGATGCTCTTCACCAGAACATTCACCGTGTTCGAAGTCGCCGAAACGTCCCCGGCGCTCACCGTCACACGAATCGCTTTCATCCCGGAACCGTCCGCCGTGGGAACCATCAGCGTTGTCCCCGTCGCTCCCGGTACCGGTCGATTGTCAATGAACCACTGGTATGCAGGCGTCTGCTCCGGCAGCCAACCGTTCGCCGCCACGGAAACTCCCAGATTTTCTCCGGGACAAACATCATGCGCCCCGGTAATCGGAGCGATGCGGATGTTTGCCACGGGCTTCGGCGCGGGCGGAGGGGCCACCGGCGCCGCCGGAGCGCACCGGCAATCTACCGGATTGAACAGATTGAACATGTTCGACAGCTTGCTCGAAATAACGAAATACACGCCCTGCCGCACCGGATTGGTCAGGAAGTTAGCGCTGATTTCATCCGCCGATTTGAAGTTGTATCCGAGTGCGACGCGAAGATCGCTCGCCGGCCAGAAGCCCAACTCCGCTCCGGCCGTCCACTGATTGGTCGACGTGTCGGGTTGGCTCAACGTTCGCGCCTCGGCCGCGGCATCGAAGCGCCGCAGAAAACGGTACTGAAGTCTTCCTTGCGTAAGATAGGTCAGCGTAGATACGAAGCTGGTGCCATCGTAACTGTAACTCCGGTCGCTGAAAGCGAACTTGCCGTAAAACTCCAGCCGCCGCGTCGCCTGCCAGTAACCGTCTGTCGACAGAATCCCCACATGATCGTGCTCCGGAATCGACGATTGAGTTTGCGTCGCCGAAAGATCGGTATTGCGCAGCGTATAGGAGAACAACAGACCCGTCCGGTCTGACTTCAAGGGTCTCCACGCCAGGGCTCCCATGCCCTGTGTTGAGACACTCTGCTGCACGTTATAAAGGTCGATTGTCCCTGGCGCCGCGCTGAAATTAGCCGATGCATGCTGGAACTGTCCCAGCACCGTCACGCCGTCCGTCACGCGCCCCGCGGCACCTGCTGTAAAGATCTGCCCGAAGCCGCCGCGGTCCCGCACCTCGTACCGTGTCGATGTCTTGAAGCGCTTATTCGGCAGCCATGAGAAACCGACCGAGCCGCTGTTGAAGCTGCCGTCTTTCCCCGTGATCAGCGTGCCCCGCTCCATTCCCAGATCGAGGTTCAGGTGTTCCTGCAGAGGGATCCGATTCACCAGACCGATCACTGCATAGCTGTCCGATCCGTTGATCCCGTTCTCCACCAGATAACGGCCCTGGAATGTCGCGAATTTGTTCCAGCGGTCTTCAATCCCGATGCTCGTGTCGTTTTTGCTCGAGAGCGCGGCCAGCCCCGTGTTGCTCAGGTCGCCGATCGGAATAATGGGCGCCGACGACAGGCGCTGCGTGAGGAATAGCCGCACCGTGTCATTCACCTGGTAACGCGCGCTCAGAATGGTCTGGTTCGGATAAGTCGGGTCGGCCGTAGTCAGATTCTCTTCCCGGCGCGCCGATGCAGTCAAACGTTTAGTAACCTTCCAGTCGAGGCCCGCACTCACTTCATTGGCCTGATTCCGCGTCGAAAGCAGAGCATCCTGGAAGTCGCGGTAATCGTATCCCACCGTCAGCTTCAGATACTCGCCAAGTGACTGCTTCAGCTCGAGCGAGCCCGTGTTCCTCTGGTTGTTCACCAGATCCGTTTTATTGCGCTCGTCCGTGAAGCCTAACTTCAGGCTGGTTCCCTTGATAGGTACGAAGGTTATCGATGTCCGCGTGGTGCGCGACCCCGGCAGTGTCGTCACTCCGAACGGATTGTAGAAGTCACGGTCTGTCTCACTGAAATTAGCCTGGAACCGCGCGCTGAGAAACGGCAGCGGCTGCATTAACTCGGCGCGTATCGCCTTGCCGTTGACGTCCGATGGTTGCCCGCCTGTGCTGCTCGAACTGAATCCCGCCGCCAGCGCCGAGCCGTAGCTCAGCGGAAACTCCGCCTGCAATTTACCCTGCAAAGGCAGATTTTGCTGCAACTGGACTCCCCCGAGATAATACGAACCAACTCCGGATCCGCGCTCATTCGTCAATGACAATCCAACGCGCGTGCCGCTGGGAGTCAGCCCCGTGCTGGCTCGCAATCCATAAACGCTGGAGGAAAGCCCGATGGTTTTGTATTCATACGTCACCACCAGCTGATTCAGGTTCAGCGCCTGATCGAAAATATTCAACGACCGCAGCAGGTAGATAACGCCCGTATTCCAATCCAGCGTGTAATCCGCCGAGCGAACCAGCGGCTCCCGCGAAATAACGATTTCCGGGTTGTACCGGTCGCGCGTTTCGAGAGTCACGGTTTCCGAACCAGGCAACACATCGGGATGCGTAAGCTGTATCAGACCGAATGTCGATCCCGGGAATGAATCCCGCGCAAAGGCCGTGTTCGGACGTGCGCCTTCCAGCGTCAATCCATCGCGCTTTTGATCTTCGAGATGGAGTTGCACACCGGTCAGGTTGCGCGCAAAGTCCGACGCGCCGTAGATGTTCTTCTGCGCCGTATCCCCGCGCAAATCGCCGAACATGATGTACGACAGTTGCCGCTCGATCCGCGCATACAGATGCGAATTGGATTGAGCCGTCTGGTACTGCGTCGAGGAATCGCCGAACACCGGATATACCCGGTCCAGAGGATCCTGCTGGAACATCTGATTAACGCCGTTCAGATTATTGATCGGCAGATGGCTCGTGTAGGCTGCAGTGAACAGGTATTCGTCATACAGCGCGCGCATGAATACATCGCCGTGCCGCGCCACTTCTCCCGATTGTCCGTAGAGTTCGAATTCAGGCGCGGCTCGGCCAATCGACAGTTCCCCCACTCCCACCAGAATCGGCGACCGCTTTTCCGGCACAAATTCTATGCTTGAAAAACCGCTGATCCGGTGTTCCGGGTCGCCTGTCTCGGCTTCAAGATGGGCAAAGCCAGGCGTATGGGGAGACATCAGCAGGAACGTAGCCTCGCCCTGTGTCGGCCGCACCGTGGACACCTGCAGCCTCTCCGGCACCTGCTCCGTGGTTTGGCCCATTTGAGTTTCCGTGTGGGCTCCGAAAAGAAGCGCTCCCGGCTGATTCGTCGTTCCCGGCAAATTGGCGGGGCCGTTATTCTGTGCCAGACTCTTCGTTCCCGGGAACATCGGCGTCGGTCCATCGTCTTTCACAAACTGGCCAGCCGTCGTCTTAATGCGAATTTCCTCCACAGGCATCGGCGCGCCCTTCGCGTCGACTACGCGAACCTCAATCAGAGTAGCTGTGCGGCCGTCCGCCGAGACCGTGGTTTGCTGCGGCGTAATCTCCACTCTCGGCGATCCGGCCGCCTGCGGCGCTGCGCCGTTTCCGCCAACGCCCGCCGGTGCAACCACAGTCCCGCCCCCCGCCGACCCCGAGGGCGAAATCGGTGTGCCTGTTGTGCAACCGGCACAGGGTTTCAATACGAAATTCTGCCGCAGCATAATGCCCCCGCCCAGCGGAGTGCGCAGAAGTCGTGACCAGCTCTGGCCGTCTTTGAGGCCCTCGTCAGAGAGCGTATAGCCCTTCGGCAAAGTCGCGGGATCGATCGAGATAGTAACCGATCCCGGGTTGACGGAAGGAATGTTGTACAAACCCTTCGAATCCGTGCTTGCCGATTGTCCGTTGGAAATATAGACGCGTGCCCCCGCCACCGGCCGGTCGTCTTTATCGAAGATCCCGTTGCCGTTCACATCTTCGTAAACCCGTCCGATGATGAACTGCCGCAGCGAAAGCAGTCCGCTCCCCACCGTCACCCGCGCGGTCGCCGGCGGACTGTTCAACGGATTCCCTACCGAACCGAGGCCCGTCAACTGTGCCGTATTGATGTTGTCGCCCGTATGCGCCTTGGCGCTGATGCGCACCCGGTAAGTGATCGTGTCCGTCGCCTGCGGCGCCATCGTACCCAGGTTAAACGTCAAAGTCCCCGGTATATTGCCCGGGTCGATCGGCTGCGATCCCGCGGCGCCCGATATCAACTGCGAACTGCCCGCCACATAGTCGAATCCCGGCGGCAGTTTGTCGTTGATCACCGCGCTCAGGATGGCCGTTGCATGGTTGTTTGTGGCCGTAATTCGATAGCCGACCACCTCACCCGTGTCCGCCGTAGCCCGATCCGCGGTCTTGGTGATGACCAGAGTCGGATCCAGAGTCGTCGACGTTGCGCTGTCCGATGCCGATGCCGGCGCCGAGACGCCTCCGCCCCCTATGGCGGTAGCCACATTGACAACTGACGATGGGGCATTGCTCGCGACATTCACAATGAGCGAGATCGCGGGGAAACTCGCCCCCGCCGCCAGAACATCGCTTCGCGTACACGAGACCGAAGCCACCGTACAGGTCCAGCCCGAGCCACTCATCGTCACCGCCGTCAGATAAGAAGGCAGTGTGTCGGTTACCGTAACGGGTGCGCTGGTCGCCGTGGTCCCTGAGTTCGTGACAGTCAGAAGATAGTTGCCGGGGCTGCCTGCCGCAATCGCGCCCACGTGAGTCTTGCTGAGCGAGAGCGACGGCGCATCCACGATGCTGGTCGGATCGGTAGCCGTGTCATTCGCAGTGTTCGTCTCTCCGCCACCGCCCACCACCGCCGTATTTACCAGCGTCGAAGGCGCATTGCTCGCTATGCTCACCGTCACCGTAATCGGCGGATAACTTCCGCCAGCCGCCAGTACATCGCTGCGTGTACATGTCAGCATCGCCACCGTACAAGTCCAGCCCGTGCCGCTCATCGCCGTGCCCGTCAAACCCGTCGGCAGCGTATCCACCACCGACACCGCACCGGTTGTGGCCACTGTCCCTACGTTCGAAGCGGTAAGCGTGTATGTCCCAGTGCCGCTGCGGGTGAAAGTCCCCGTGTGAGATTTCGTGATGGTCATATCCGGCACAGCTTTAATAACCGTCGGATCGGTCGCCGTGTCATTCGAGGTGTTGGTTTCGCCGCCCCCGCCCACCACGGCTGTATTGATCAGCGTGGATGGCGGATTCGCCGCCACATTCACCGTCACCGTAATCGCAGGATAAATCCCCGCCGGCGCCAGCACATCGCTCCGCGTGCAACTCAGCGAGGCCAGCGTGCAGGTCCATCCCGTGCCACCGATAGCGGTCGCAGTCAGTCCGGTCGGAAGAGTATCCGTAACCGTAACCACGCCGTTCGTCGCCACCGGCCCGATATTCGATGCCGTGACGGTATAGACCGCACCCACCTGTCCCGGAGCGAAGTTGCCGACATGCGACTTGGTAATCGTCATGTCAGGCACCCCGACAATCACCGTCGGATCGATTGCCGTGTTATTGGAAGTGTTCTGTTCACCACCGCCGCCCACAACGCCTGTGTTCGTCATGGTTGATGGTGCGTTAATCGCCACATTCACCGTCACCGTGATTGGGGGATAAGCGGTGCCGGGCGCCAGCACATCGCCCCTCGAACAAGTCGCTCCGCTGCAAGTCCATCCCGACCCCGCCATACCGGTCAGCGTCAATCCCGTCGGTACCGAATCCGTAACCGTTACAGTTCCAACCGTCGGCCCCGTCCCAACGTTCGATGCCGTCAGAGTATATGTCGCGCCGATTTCTCCCAGTGTGAAGTTACCCGTATGCGACTTAGTAATCGTCATGTCGGGAAGCAGCTTCAGCGTTGCAGGATCGTTCGCTACATCGTTGGTCAGATTCACTTCACCACCGCCCGAAACCGTGGCCGTATTGATCACAGTCGGCGGCGCATTCAGCGCAACATTAACAGTCACGGTGATTGCCGGATAAGCCGCGTTCGACGCCAGTACATCGCTCCGTGTGCAAGTCAACGAAGCGAGCGTGCAACTCCACCCCGAACCGGCGATAGCCGTCGCGGTCAGACCGGTCGGAAGCGTATCCACCACCGACACCTGACCGCTGGTCGCCACTGCTCCAATATTGGATGCGACCACCGTGTAGGTAGCGCCAACCTGTCCCTGAGTGAAGTTGCCTGTATGACTCTTGGTAATGGTCATGTCCGGCACCGACACGATGACGGCCGGATCGCTGGCCGTGTCGTTCGACAAATTGGTTTCCCCACCTCCCGAAACCGTGGCCAGATTGACCAGGTATGCAGGCGCATTGGCAGCAATATTGACGTTGACCGTGATGGCCGGATAACTCGCTCCGTTCAGAAGCGTGTCGCTCCTCGTACATGTGAGATTGCCGAGAGTACAAGTCCAGCCGGCGCCGCTGATGGCCGTCGCCGTCAGTCCCGTCGGCAGCGAGTCGACCACACTTACTGTTCCGCTCGTCGCGATTGTGCCCACGTTCGAAGCGATCACCGTATAGACAGCCGTCTGGCCCTGGACGAACGCGCCTGTGTGGCTCTTCGTGATCGTCATGTCCGGAACAGATGGCGGAGGAGGCGGCGGAGCCAGCGTCACTGACACCGTATCCGGCGATGTATGCGTATTCGGATCGCCGCCACCCGTCTGTGTCGCCGTGTTCAGCAGATTCCCCGCAGGCGTACCTCCCGGCACCGCCACTGGCACCGTAATCACGGGATAGCTTCCGCCCGCCGGCACCGACTGCGTGATGGTGCAGTTCACCGTCTGCACAGTCGTCGTACAAGCCCACGCGTTCCCAGGCGATGTGGCATTACCCGGCGTCAACCCCACCGGAAACGGATCATTGACCGTAACTTGTCCATTCGTCGGTGCCGGACCCGCATTACTCACCGTCAACGTGAAATTCCCCGACCCGCTCGCTCCACCCGGTATAAATGTCCCGCTGTGCGCCTTCAAAATCGATAGCGATGGACCCGGAATCGAAACCGTATCCGGCGATGTATGTGTACCCGGATCTCCTCCGCCTGTCTGTGTCACCGTGTTCAGCAGGTTTCCCGCCGCAGTGCCCAGCGGCACCGAAACCGGCACCGTAATCGCCGGATAACTCCCCCCGCTCGCGACAGACTGCGTGATCG
>Ga0302320_10000755_pt1 | contig 76264 bp, 65 predicted proteins | sample Bog_T0_3_FD_202130 | JGI IMG/M metagenome (GOLD analysis project Ga0302320, IMG submission 202130) | Peat permafrost microbial communities from Stordalen Mire near Abisko, Sweden - Bog_T0_3 | ecosystem: Environmental > Terrestrial > Soil > Wetlands > Peat | place: Sweden: Abisko, Stordalen Mire... | reverse complement strand
TTTTTAGATTTATTCACTAGCAGGTAGGAGCTGTTTCACACAATGGAGCAAAGCTCCAACGAAGCAAAGGATTTAGGATTATTTCTCTGCAATGGCAAACCGTGAGTATTAAAAGCGAAAGTTGGATCTTAAAATGATTTCTTAGAAACCAAACAATAGAAGTTAAAACATTTCCTTCTCTCATTCGTCTGGCATTAATAGTGCGCAAAGATTTTGCGGCTGTTTACATTTGCATATTCTCATTTAATCATTACAGATGGCAAGGCCAAATTATAATAGCAACGGTTCGGTGAAAGATGAAACGCCTAAGGCGAAGTTGAATAAGGAAAATTTCAGACAGGCATTGCTGATTTTTGGCTATATAAAGCCATATCGCTGGAAGTTCGCCGCTGGCTTACTTTTTATTGCACTCTCGAGTGTAACAACCATGGCCTTCCCTTATTTATTGAAGCAACTGATTGACAGTGCCGGTCAATTGCAAAAAAATCATTTTCATTTTACGCCCGGAAATATTGCGCTGCTGATGATTGCGGTGCTATCCGTTCAAATGATTTTTTCTTTCATGCGGATTTATGTTTTCACTTCTGTCGGAGAGAATGCGCTTGCAGATTTGCGCAAAGATATCTATCAACGCATGATCACCATGCCAATGGAATTTTTTGCGCAGCGCAGGGTAGGAGAATTGTCAAGCAGGATCAGCGCAGATCTTTCGCAGATACAGGATGCTGTTACTAGCACATTGGCTGAAGTGCTAAGAGGCTTGCTGGTACTCATTATCGGTATTGGCCTTATATTTTATATATCGCCCAGGCTGACATTGCTTATGCTTTCGGTCGTGCCTGTGATTGTTGTCGCAGCTATTTTTTTCAGCAGGCGCATCAGAAAAGTTTCACGTCAGACGCAGGACCAGCTTGCAGATTCAAATACTATTGTGCAGGAAACGTTGCAGGGCATCAGCAATGTGAAAGCATTTTCGAATGAATGGTATGAAATAAAGCGATACACAGAAAGTTTGCGGCAGGTCGTGGTGATGGCGGTGAAAAACGGAATGAACCGCGGCTTGTTTGCCTCGTTTCTCATCTTCAGCGTCTTTGGCGCGATTGTGCTGGTGGTTTGGTATGGAGTCGGAATCCTGCAGTTTGGGGATTTAACAGCTTTTGTGGTGTACACTGCATTCGTTGGTGGAAGCATGGCTGGTTTTGCAGATTTGTACAGTCAGTTACAAAAAACATTAGGTGCAACACAACGCGTAAGAGAATTATTAAGAGCTGAACCTGAAGACGTCCATGTTGCAGACGAACCTGTTCAGGAAGCATATAGGCTCAGAGGAAAGGTCAGCTTTCAACATGTTGCTTTCAATTATCCGTCACGACCTGAATTACGTGTATTGAATGATGTTAATTTGGAAGCCGAACCGGGACAGCAGATTGCAATTGTTGGTCCGAGCGGAGCGGGCAAAACTACCATTGCTGCGATGTTGTTACGCTTTTATGAACCGGGTTCCGGGAAATTGTTATTCGATGGGAAAGATGCATCGCAAATACCTTTATCGCAATTGCGAAGGCAGATGGCTTTGGTGCCGCAAGATGTATTATTGTTTGGTGGCACCATCCGAGAGAACATTGCGTATGGCAAACCGAATGCTGCCGATGATGAAATCATTGCTGCTGCGAAACAAGCCCATGCTGATGAATTTATAAATAGCTTCCCCGAAAAATATGAAACAGTGGTTGGTGAACGTGGCATTAAGTTATCTGGTGGACAGCGGCAGCGAATTGCTATTGCGCGTGCTATTTTAAAAAACCCGGTGATCCTGGTTCTTGATGAAGCAACCAGTGCGCTGGACTCTGCATCGGAATCTATTGTGCAGGACGCATTAGAAAATTTAATGAAGAACCGCACCTCTTTGATCATTGCTCACCGACTTTCCACCATTCGGAATGCGGATAAAATTATTGTGCTGGAAAAAGGAGTAGTTAAGGAAAGTGGCACTCATCACCAGCTTCTCACTATTGAAGAAGGGTTATATAAAAACCTCAACAAACTGCAAACGGAATGGGTTTCTTAGCAGTGTTGTATTAAAATTTATTTGAATATTTTGCTTTATAAACTTGTAGCCTGAGCTAAAATTCCTTTTGGATTTGGATATGTGATGTTGTAATTTGTAATATCCCTTTCCTTAAAATAACCTGAATGACAAGGCTGACGGCTTCTGCAAGACACCGTATTACCTCTATCGATTTGCTTAGAGGCATAGTGATGGTTGTTATGGCTATTGACCATGTGCGTGACTTTTTTCATATTGAAGCCTCTACCGGGGACCCTACCAATATGGCAACTACAACCCCGCAACTTTTTTTCACCCGATGGATAACACACTTCTGTGCACCTGTTTTTGTTTTTCTTGCAGGTACTTCCGCTTATCTTGGTGGAACAAAGAAAACGAAACCTGAGCTCGCAGCATTTCTTATCCGGCGTGGGTTTTGGCTTATAGTGGTAGAATTTCTGGTTATGAGCCTTGCTTTCACCTTCAACCCTTTTTACAACGTTTTTATTCTTCAGGTAATCTGGTCAATCGGGATCAGCATGATTTTATTGGCCTTGATTATCCGGTTGCCCATCAACGTGATTTTAGCAATCGGCCTGATGATTGTTTGCCTGCATAATTTACTGGATTATGCAGAAACTGCCCATATTGGCAAATTTGGTTTTTGGTGGGATTTGCTTCATCGTGGACGATTTGCGACTTACATCATTTTCCCGAATCATTTCCTGATCATCCTTTACCCTTTTTTTCCGTGGTTTGGGGTCATGTGCTGCGGTTACTGTTTCGGAAAATTATTTGAAAAGGGAGTTGCGCAGGATGTAAGAAGAAAATATTTGCTACAGTTAGGTTTCGGGTTGATCATCCTTTTCACTGCGTTGAGGTTTATCAATGCTTATGGAGATCCGGCGCCATGGTCAAGGCAACGAAACGGGCTTTACAATTTGCTTTCTTTTCTGAACACTACGAAATACCCGCCGTCGCTGATGTATTTATGCATGACGCTAGGCCCGGCTGTTTTGTCGCTTGCTTTCATTGAAAACATGCAAAACAAGATCACCAATTTTTTTATTGTATTTGGCCGCGTTCCTTTTTTCTATTATGTGATTCATTTCTTTTATATACATGCGTTGTGCGTGATTGCTTTTTATCTTTCCGGCTATACTTCAAAAGATATCATTCCCAAGAACACTCCGTTTCTTTTTCGACCGGATGATTTCGGTTTTTATCTGCCCGCTATGTATGGAATCTGGTTGTTTGTGATCATTACTCTTTACCCACTCTGCCGATGGTATAATAAATATAAAAGCACACATAATGAGTGGTGGCTCAGTTATGTTTAATATCATTGCAAACCCATTGCCAAACCTTGACAATAAAAAACTATGATAGAAAACCTTCCCATTTACATAACGATTGTATTTGCATTGACAACAGTGCTTACACTGCTTCTCTTCCATTTTGCAGTGTTGAACTCTACTTCAGATAATTCTGTAGGAAACGCAAAGATCATCCTGAGTATTTTATCATTTTGGCTTGTTATACAGGCCGTGCTGAGCCTCAATGATTTTTATTCAGCAGATACAACCGGGATTCCGCCCCGGTTTGCTTTTGCTATCATACCACCTTTTGTAACTATCCTTGTTTTATTCATGACGAAAAGAGGGCTGGCTTTTATTGATAACCTGCCACTGCTAAACATCACCTGTTTGAATATGGTGAGAATACCCGTTGAGATAGTCCTTTATTGGCTTTTTTTGCACAAAGCGGTGCCCAAGCTAATGACTTTTGAGGGGAGGAATTTTGATCTTATCTCTGGTGTCACTGCTCCATTGATTGCTTATCTTGGTTTTACCAGAGAAAAGCTGAGCAATAAAATAATTCTATACTGGAATGTCATCACGTTGCTTCTTTTGCTGAATGTGCTTACCATTGGGGTTTTATCAGGCCCATTTATATTTCAGGCTTTTTCTTTCTTGCAGCCCGATATTGCCGTACTTCATTTCCCATTCGTATGGCTGCCTGCATTTATTGTTCCTCTTATATTTTTCGGGCATCTCGTCTCTATCAGGCAGTTGCTGAAGTCTATTAAGCAAATAGAGTAATAACATTTCTGTGTTTCGATATGAAACTTGACCTGGAACTCAAGGCTGAAAACTGTTTTCCGGCTCGCTGCAATTCGTTACCTTTGCGGCTTCATAAAAATGCAGCATGGTTAAAGTAAACAATGTTACTCTTTCTTTTGGCAAAAGAGTTTTGTTCGACGAAGTGAATCTGACTTTTACTAAAGGTAATTGTTACGGCGTGATTGGTGCCAATGGAGCGGGCAAGTCAACATTCCTGAAAATATTATCCAGGGAGATAGAGCCTAATAAAGGTTCTGTGGAGATTTCTCCCGGAATGCGCATGGCTGTATTGAATCAAAACCATTTTGCTTTTGATGAATCTACCGTGCTGAACACGGTGCTGATGGGACACAAAAAAATGTGGAGCACCATGCAGGAGAAAGATGCCATTTATATGAAAGAGGATTTCAGTGAAGAAGATGGCATCCTGGCAGGGCATCTTGAAGCTGAGTTTGGTGAGATGGGCGGTTACACTGCGGAAAGTGATGCAGCAGCATTATTAAGCGGGCTTGATGTCCCTGAAATGTATCATTCAACGCTGATGAAAGAATTGCCCGGCGCATTAAAACTGCGGGTGCTGCTGGCTCAGGCTTTGTTTGGGAACCCCGATGTCTTGATTCTTGATGAGCCTACCAATGACCTGAATGTTGAGACAATCAGTTGGCTGGAAAATGTGCTGGCTGAATATGAAAATATTGTTATCGTTGTTTCGCATGACAGGCATTTTCTGGATGCCGTGTGCACGCATGTGGCCGATGTTGACCGCACAAAAATTAAAATTTTTACCGGCAATTATTCTTTCTGGTATGAATCATCGCAATTGATGGCAAGACAGATGGGCGATAAGAATAAAAAGACGGAAGAGAAACGTCAGGCATTATTGGATTTCATCGCCCGTTTCTCGGCAAATGCATCTAAATCCAAACAGGCAACTTCAAGAAAAAAGGCTTTGGAGAAATTAACGATTGAAGAAATTGAGCCATCCAATCGCCGTTATCCCGGTATTATATTTAAGCAGCAACGTGAGGTGGGGAATCAGATTTTGAATGTTGAAAAGCTTTCCAAGACTGCTGAAGACGGTCGTGTTTTGTTTTCCAATGTAAATTTCAGTATCAATAAGGGCGATAAGATCGCTTTTGTGAGCAAAGACCATACTGCATTGACAAGTTTTTTCCAGATCATCAATAAACAAATGCAGGCCGATAATGGGAAATATGACTGGGGAACCACTGTAACAACAGCTTATCTTCCAAACGATAACAGTGAATTTTTTACTGATAAAAATATCAACCTGATGGATTGGCTGCGCCAATTTGCGCCGGCTCACGTAACGGATGTTGATGAACCATTTCTTCGCGGGTTTTTAGGGAAGATGTTATTTAGCGGTGATGAAGTGATGAAGAAGGTCGGGGTCTTAAGCGGCGGCGAAAAAGTGCGGTGCATGCTTAGCCGCATGATGCTGCAGGATCCGAATGTGGTAATATTAGATGAACCAACAAACCATCTTGATCTTGAATCAATTCAGTCGTTTAATGAAAGCATGAGCAATTTCAAGGGGATTGTGATGCTCACTTCTCATGACCATACTTTCCTTCAAACAGTTGCCAATCGTGTGATCGAATTAACACCGAATGGCATTATTGACAGATTGATGTCATTTGATGAATATCTGGAAAACGATCGGGTGAAGCAATTGCGTGAAGCGTTATATGCCAATGTCAGGTTTGCGGCAGTCTAATTGAAAATAGGCACTACTCAGGCAAAAACTGATTACATTGTTTGTGCTTTTTTCCCAATTTGTAATATTCCGCTCCCTGCCTCGATTTGGCAATAGTATCAGTGAACAATCCGATCGTTTCGGTTACATTTTCCCGAAAACGCAATCGAACGGGAATTGTTTTTGCATAGATGTCTAGGGCCCTGTTGCTCTCCATTTACCCCTTCCTTAGAGTGATACTACCACATTGATTACTCGTTGAACACATATAAACCAAAAAATTTGTTCGATGCATAGGTTTGACAATTGGTTGGTAGTAAGGATGATATGGATGACCAACGTTATCAAATTCTGCGAAATGATATTTTCCGGAGGATACATTAGGTTCATAGTAAGTTTGAAGATTGCCTGCGTTGTTGCTTCTGTGAACTCTTTCTGAAATGAATACACACCGTCCCGACCATCGTCATTAGCTCGTCCTCTTACAAAAAACGCTGTTCAGGCAGGTTGCGCTTTTCATGGAATCTAATAGTAAGCGGGATGGTAAGGAGCTATGCTGGCATATCCAAGGCTTTACAAATATGCAGTTAAAATGCAACTGCTAAAGAAGAATAGCATTGAAGTCAACAGCAGGATAAAGCTTGTTTTCCTAAACAGCTTTTTGTCCTTTAGGTAATGCCAATGATCTCTGACAAATGTCATTTTCGGGTTGTTGCAAATGAAATGTTGGTAGTCTCTCAGTTTGAAAATATTTCACGCAAAGAACGCAAAGGCAGAAGGGGTCAATTTGCGGCTTAATTTCATTGTGACATTGCGTTTGTTGAATTTGATACGCTACCGAAATCTTAAGGGGTTTAACAAAAAAATTACTTCTATTAGAATTTATTTCAAAATGCTTTCATTTTTTTAAAGGCGATTGCTACATAACTTGCTGATTTCGTCCTTGTTAATACAATAAATTGGCTGATTTCGCATTTAATAAAAAACTATTCTTTGCGATACAGGAGGCTGCTTATATACGTTATTGTTTTCTGTGGTTTGATTGCGGCAAAGGCGCAGCGACCGCTGTCAAAAGCCCCTGCATCAAATCTCCATCAAAAATTCATCCTGGTTAAAAAAGGGCTGGTTCAAATTGATTCTTTAAGCATTATTCCCCAAACTTTTTCAGTCACGGGTTTTTCAGACAGTTCTTTCATACTGGATTTTGTGAACGCGACCATCACATGGAAGCAAAGACCAAACGTAGACAGTGTGCTCGTTTCATACAGGACATTTCCTTACAAACTGAATGCTGTTGCAAAAAGATTGAACTACGACAGCATTGAAGGAAATTTTTTTGTGAAGCCATCCACTTTCCGGAATGATAAATATGGGAATGATAATTTTTTCAATTTCGGTAACATTACTTACAACGGCAGTTTTGGGAGGGCGCTATCTTTTGGTAACAACCAGGATGCAGTAGTTACTTCCAATCTTAATCTCCAATTGAGTGGTTATCTTGCTGACAGCATCCAGATATCTGCCGCTCTCACGGATAACAATATTCCCATACAGCCCGACGGTAGCACAGCGCAGCTCAGCGATTTTGATAAAATATTTCTTCAGTTCAAAAAAAAGACATGGTCTTTGAGTCTGGGGGACATTGATCTGAGGCAAAGTCAAAATTATTACCTGGGTTTTTACAAACGATTGCAGGGCGCATCCTTTGAGACGACTGAGCAAATTTCAAAAAGCATAACTAATAAGACCTTGGTAAGTGGCGCTATCGCAAAAGGGAAATTTAACAGGAATGTTTTTCAAGGGCTGGAAGGCAATCAAGGCCCTTACAGGTTGCAAGGCGCAAATAACGAATTGTATTTTGTTGTGCTGGCAGGAACCGAAAAAGTTTATATAGATGGGGAATTGATGCAGCGAGGGGCTGATCAGGACTATATCATCAATTATAATACCGCTGAAATCACATTCACCCCCAAGCGCATGATCACCCAGGACTCAAGGATACAAGTGGAGTTTGAATACTCAGATCAAAATTACCTGAACTCGAATCTCTATTTGTACAATGAAACAAACTTTGATAAAAAATTGAAATTGCGCTTTGCTGTTTTCAGCAATAGCGATGCGCGAAATTCACCTATTAACCAGACATTAGATGCTGACCAGAAGAAATTTTTATTTGGAATCGGAGACAGTATCAATAAGGCATTTTATCCGGTTGCTCCTATAGATACGCTTGGCCCCGGAAAAGTATTATATCAAAAGATAGATACAACTTATATCGCTGCAAATGGTTTTGTTGTCAATGATTCCATTTATGTCTATTCAGTGAACCCCAATGTTACATTGTATAATCTTTCTTTTGCTGATGTAGGAATTGGCAACGGGGATTATGTGCCAGACCTGAACGGCGTAAATGGAAGTGTTTATATATGGGTAGCTCCGGTAAATGGCCAAAAACAGGGACAGTTTCAGGCAGCACAATTTTTGGTAACACCTAAAACACAAAGGGTAATAACACTGGGCGCAGATTATACCATTAACAAAAATACCACGCTCACCACCGATCTTGCAATGAGCCATTACGATGTGAACACCCTTTCGACGATCGGGAAAGCTAACGATGACGGTTCCGCAGCAAGACTGCTGCTAAAGAATATCCATCCATTTACATCGTCAAAAAACGGATTGCAACTGACAACTAATCTGGGCTATGAGTATGTTGATGCGAGGTTCAATCCTGTTGAGCCTATCAGACAGGTAGAGTTTTACAGAAACTGGGGTTTGCCTCTGCAGCCAGGGGCTCAAAACGAATCGATTTACTCTTCGTCATTTGAATTGGGCAATAAGAAAAAAGACTTTTTGAAATATGAATTCAATGGTTATGACAGAGGGACTAGTTTTCATGGGATACGAAATACCGTTTCCAGCAATAAAGAAATAAATGGCTGGCATATCAATGATGTAGTTAGCCTGACGACGAGCAAAAGCGATACAGCAAATGGATATTATGTTAAGCCGGGCATTGAGATTTATAAAAAATTTTCAAAACTTGCTGATTACACTTTTGGTGTAAATTATAACGTGGAAGATAACGTAATCCGAAATAAGCTTAATGACACAGTTTCTTCTTCAAGCTTTGCCTATCAAACATTTCAGGCTTACATTAAATCCCCCGAGAAGAGCACAAGCCACTGGGGTATCAATTATACCAATCGCGACAACTATTATCCCTATGGCAGGAATATGATTAAGGGAGACCGGAGCAATAGCATAAATGTGACTGCACAGTTCCTGAAAAATAAACATGAGCAGTTGAGAGTGAATGCCACATACCGGGATTTACAAATCCTGGATAGCAATGTGACAGCCCAAAAACCTGACAAAAGCCTTGTTGGCAGAGTTGAATATTTAATGAATGAATGGAAAGGGCTTTTCAAAGGGAATGCATATTATGAAGTTGGTTCTGGTCAAGAGCAGGAAAAGACCTATTCTTATTTGCAGGTGCCTGCCGGCACAGGGCAATATGAATGGATAGATCTGAACAAAGACGGGATTCAGCAATTGAACGAATTTGTGTTGGCTCAGTTTCCTGATCAGGCAAATTTCATAAAAATATATACTCCGACAAATAATTACATAAAAGCTAATTATAACACTTTTAATTACAGCTTTACTATCGCTCCGCAGGCGATTTTTAGTCTGCAAAAAAGTGAAGGCCTGGAAAATCTCCTGGCGAGAATGACATTCCAATCATCTTTGCAATTGACTCAAAAGGAACAAGCTACAGGATTTGTCCAATTGAACCCGCTTAAAAAAACTGCGCTTACCGATACTTCTCTGATAACTCGCTCCTCTATTTTCAGTAACACTTTTTCATTTAATAAGGCAAGCTCTAAATGGGGATTTGATATTAACAACTCCCAGAATACCGGGAAAACTTTATTAACTTATGGCTACGAAAGCAGGGCACTAAGAGAATGGACGCTTCGTGGAAGAGCGAGCCTTTCAAAGGCACTTGTGCTGAACGCAACATTGAAACAAGGCACAAATCAGTTATTCAGTTCCAGTACAGATATTGATAGCAGCAATTATAATCTGCAACAATATTCCATTGAGCCAGATATCACCTATACGCGCAAATCCAATTTCAGGCTTATGTTGGGGTATAGGGTAAGCAGCAAAAAAAACGTCGATGCCTATGGTGGGCAGACATATTCATCGGGCTCAATCAACACTGAATTGAAATATAATATTCTTCAAAGCACATCCATTCTGGTAAAATTTACTTCCACTGATATTTCGTTTTATGGAAAAAATGGCCCGCCCAGCACAGGTTCACCCGTTTCTTATGTGATTTTAGACGGGCTATTGCCCGGAAAAAATTACTTATGGAGTATTGACTTTACAAAAAAACTTGGCGGCAATCTTGAAATAGGGCTTCAATACGAGGGTCGAAAGCCAGGTGAAGGACCTGTTGTAAATACAGGAAGGGCGTCTTTAAGGGCAATTTTGTGATAGCAAACGAGATCAAAAGTATAATAGATAGAGTTTTGGCTAGATTTCAGGCTGCGCTTCTTTATTTTTTTCTGCAGATCAAATAAAAAACCCCGCACTAATGCGGGGCCATTATTATATCAGGTTTTTCAGAGACTGCTACTTGGTGTTTAGCTGAATAGTCCGCCTTTTTTCAATTCTTTTGTAGCTTCCCCAATTTTGAATCCGTTGTGGAAGATTGATATTTTATATAAGCCTTTCTGAAAGTCAGTGCCTTGTTGTTTCCATGCAAACTGAACAGATTTTGTTTTGCCTGCTTCGATATCAACCGGAACTTTAGCTGTATAAGGTTTGTCACCTTCTTCACGTGAAGTGAAAGTGCCTGAACCTAATGCAGGTACTGAAATGTCTTTACCATCCGGGCCGGTAATGCAAACATATACATCTGTTTGGCCAGATTGAGCAATACGATTATTTACATCAAAGGAAATAACTAATTTGTCAACTCTTTTTGCTGTAGTTGTGATTTTTTCTTTGCCATTCTTCTTTTCATGAACGGGAGTGATAGATATATTGCTCGCATTCAATGTAGAAGCAATATCCACTTTCTTTTCGAGGTCTTGTTTAGCACTGGTTGTGGTTTGCAGATCCTGAGTCAATTTTTCCTTATCTTGAGTCAACTGAGTTTTATCAGCAGTCAACTGTGTGTTCTGAGCTGTTAATTCCTGAACTTGTTTTTCGTAATCGCTGATTTTGTTATTCAGGTCATTGATCAACTGCTTGGCCTTTGCCAATTCGGCTGCAGTTGCATTTTTCTTATTCAGGATGCTGCGGATTTCCTGTTTCTTTTTTGCAATGTCAGAATTTGCGCTCGTCAATTGCGCCTGTAGCTTATTGTTAGTTCCTGTCAATGAGTCCAGGCGAACCAATGCATCATCAAAATTTTTCTGCACTTGTCCTTTTTCGTCTGTTACTTTTGCAATTTGTGTCTGATCAGTTTGATGAACTTGTTCATTCTTGTTGTTGTTGTAAAGTAAATAACCCCAGGTGCCCAAGAAACCTGCAGCCAGAAGGCCGATGATGAGGTTCTTAAAATCCTTTTTTGGGGGTTGACTCTGTGGTGTTGCCGATGGATAGTTGGTCGTGCTCATAAATTTTATTTTTTTCTGAAAGTTTAAAAAAGATTCCTACAAAATTTTTTAAGGTGTTTTCCGTTCTATCCTCCGTTTGTCTAAAATCGTGCCAAATATTTTTCCCTGTTCTTAAATTTCTATCTAAGTCATTGTTTATTAACATACACCAGCAGCTATGAAATGAATAGGTATGCGTTCTCAGTGGGAGGATTTATGTAATATTGCGGCATATTATTAACGTCATGCCTGTTGAAAAAATTATAAATAGCTGGAAGAAAAAAATTTTCAAGCCTGTATACTGGTTTGAAGGCGAAGAAGAATATTATATAGATATGCTGGTTGATTACGCAGAGCACCATATTCTTTCTGAAGCAGAATCTTCATTCAACCTGAGCGTTTTTTACGGAAAAGATGCTGACTGGGCCGCTGTGATAAACGCTTGCCGGCGCTATCCGATGTTCGCAGAGCGTCAGGTAGTGTTGTTGAAAGAGGCGCAGCAAATGCGCGATATTGATAAACTGGAGCCATATATTGATAACCCGCTTTCGTCAACCGTGTTGATAGTTTCTTATAAGGAAAAAAAAGTGGATGGGCGCAGCAAACTGGCTAAGCTGCTTAAAGAAAAAGGCGAGATGCTAACCACAAAAAAAATGTATGACAACCAGTTGCCGGAATGGGCAAGAGAACTGGCACAATCAAAGGGATACGACATTTCCCAAAAAGCAGTTATGCTTTTAGTTGACCATATTGGAAATGATCTTAGCCGGATAGATAACGAGATTGAAAAGATATTGGTGAACCTTGGCGGCAGAAAAAGCATCACAGAAGATGATATAGAGCAGTTTGTAGGTGTAAGCAAAGAATACAGTGTTTTCGAACTGCAGGATGCACTTGTTAAAAAGGATCTTCCAAAAGCCATCCGTATTATCCAGTATTTTGAAGCAAACCCAAAAGCAGGGCCGGTACAATTGGTGCTGTCTTCCGTGTATAATTATTTCTCAAAAATATTTTCCCTGTACGGCATGAGCGACCTGAGCGAAAATGCCGTCAAATTTCTTTTCTATAATAATGTATTTGCTGCCAGGCAGGCTTTGGAAGCCATGAGAAGTTTTGGCTATGAAGGAGTAGAAAGCGCTTTGTTGCTGTTGCATGATTACAATCTCAGAAGTATCGGGGTCAATAGTATTGCTCAGGAAGATGCATCATTGATGAAAGAACTGGTTGTGAAAATGATGAACTGATTTCGGGACAAATATTTTTCTTATAAAAGTCGCGTATTTAGTATATTTTTTTAGTTTTTTACGAAATCTTGTTCAAATGCAGGAAAAGCTGACCATATTAATTTCGGCAGAGCATTAACGGTTTAAAAAAAGGGATGCTCGTGATATCAATAAAAGTGTATCAAAATTTATAGATGACTTTCTATCGTCTTTGCGGCGTGAAGCTTATAAAGCATTAGACAATGACTAATGGGTGGAAGAAACAGCAGGCGCATTTAAAACCGGTAAAAAGACATGCTCTTCGATTTATTCGAAGGTATCGTGTCAATGAAGAAGACACTCCTGGATGAGAATGTAGTGATTGAATATATGGATGCGTCTTCAAGAGATCATACTATTGTTGTTGAGTGCATAAAAATCATCCGCTGGCATTTTGGAAGGCCTACAATTTCGCCAATTACTTTCATCATTTCCTTATTTTTGCTTGGGAAATTCGTTAAGAATAAAGAATGGCATAAAAAGCAAATGCAGTTTACTTTCACGGGGTTAACACGTCTGATGTAAAGGCTTCGTCTATTGATAATATTTTTACCACTCATTTTGTTGATATAGAAGACAGGCTTCAGTACCAATGGGCTTTGCATGAAAAGCTTTTGTAATGATAACCAGAGATATCAATGACTTTTTGGATTCAAAAATACCTGTTGTCCATCCAATAGATTTTGAAGTGACGTATAATAATACTTTTGGGTGGAGAAATTAACAAACTCAGATCAGCATATGTTTTTTATTTGGATTTTGAGCTTAAATAACCCAATGCGTTTATCTTGTCTTTTGCCAACTGCTCTTTCAATGCATCCAGACCGCTGAATTTTTGTTCGCCGCGCAGATATTTTTTTATATAGACGCGCAATGTTTTCCCATAAATGTTTTTGTCAAAATCAAAAACATTCACTTCAATTATTTTTTTTGTACCGTCAACCGTCGGGCGGTTGCCAATATTCATCATACCTTTTAGTGAATGGTGAATGGCGAATGGTAAATGTATTTCCTCATTAGAAGCTTTTTCTATTGACAATTGATCATTAGCGAGTGACAGTTCCACCACATAGACCCCATCTCCGGGCACAATCTTTTCTTCATCCTGTATTTTCAGATTTGCTGTCGGGTAACCAATTGTTCTTCCCAATTTATTTCCTTCGATAACACTGCCTTCAAAAAAGAAATCGTATCCTAACAGCCTGTTTGCAGACTCAATGTCGGAATTGATGATTGCCTCGCGGATGCGGGTAGAACTTACTGAAACCGCATTCAGCACATGAACCGGGATTTCTTTCAAAACATACTTATATATGCCGCTGCTGTCTTCCAGCAAATGATAATCCCCCTTGCGTTCTTTTCCGAAACGGTGGTCATAGCCAATGATAATGGTGTGCGGATGGAATCTGGCTATCAGAAAATCGCACACATATTCTTCTGCACTGAATGCAGCAAATGCCTGCGTGAAGGGCACGATGACCAAATGGTCAATTCCTTTTTCTTCGAGCAGTTCTGTTTTTTCTTCCAGCGTATTTATGAGCCTGATTTCTTTGGGCGAAGCGCCGATGATTTTTCTTGGGTGCGGGTGAAATGTGATGATGACGGTTTCGCCATTTATTTTTTCTGCCTCTGTTTTTAGTTGCTGAATAATCTGCTGATGCCCGACGTGCACGCCATCAAAGGTTCCTATGGTGACTACTGCATTCCTGAAAAGCGGGAGCTGTTCTAAATCCTTATGTACCTTCATTTGTTTAAACTTTTGCGAAAATACGATAGAAGTCCGAAAGTCCGGCAGTCAGTAAAACCCGCATGAATTTCGGTGCTTGAGAGCTTTCTTTTCCGACTTTCGGTCTCCCGGACTTTCGGACTAAATCATTTAGCTTTGCGGCAATCGTAAATCGTTTTTTGTAAATCATAAATAATTCATGTCTCTTTATTACCAGCGTGGCGTTTCTGCTCAAAAAGAAGAAGTTCATAAAGCAACAGAGAAACTGGACAAGGGCTTATATCCTTTCGCTTTTTGCAAAATATATCCCGATTACTTAACAGGCGATAGTGACTGGGTGAACCTGATGCATGCCGACGGTGCAGGCACAAAGAGTATTTTAGCCTATTTATATTGGAAAGAAACGGGAGATATTTCTGTGTGGAAAGGCATTGCGCAGGATGCTATCGCGATGAATCTTGATGATTTGTTGTGCGTCGGGATTTGCGATAATATCCTATTCTCATCAACCATTGACAGGAATAAAAAATTGATTACCGGCGAAGTGCTTGAGGAGGTTATTAATGGCACACAATATTTTTTTGATGACTTGAAAAAATTTGGGGTAAACATCCATTTTCTTGGTGGCGAAACAGCAGATGTCGGAGATGTGGTGCGCACTATAGCCGTTAACGGAACGATGGCCGCCCGCTGGCAGAAAAGCAAGCTCATCACCAATGAAAAAATTAAAGCCGGAGATGTGATCATTGGCCTGGCGAGCTATGGGCAATCAACATACGAAAGCGGATATAACAGCGGCATCGGCAGTAATGGCCTCACCAGCGCAAGGCACGATGTGCTTCATAAAATTTATGGTGCCCGTTTTCACGAGTCTTATGATAATTCTTTAGCCGATCATGTTGTGTATATAGGCCCGCATAAAATGACTGATGAGATTGGTATTGACGGCCATCTGCCATCTGTTGTCGGCAAACTTTTATTAAGCCCGACACGAACCTATGCTCCGGTTGTCAAAATATTGCTCGATGAGCATTTCGAAAAAATTCACGGACTGATACATTGCAGCGGCGGAGGGCAAACCAAGTGCATGAAATATCTGCCAGGCAATTTTAAGATCATAAAGGACAATTTATTTCAGGCACCAGTTATTTTTCAATTGATAAAGCAGGCTTCTAAATCAGATAACCGCGAAATGTACCAGGTATTTAATATGGGTCACCGGTTAGAAATTTTTACTGACCCAAAAGATGCTGAAAGTATTGTAACAGTTTCAAAACAATTTAATATTGATGCACAAATTGTAGGCAGGGTAGAGGCAAACAATAAAAAGGAATTGGTCTTGAAAGTGGGCGACGAAGTAATTGTTTATTAGTGGCGGCTAATTGCTGATTTGGAATAATCATTTCGGCGGTGGACAACGTGATGTTGGCTACCACGCCGACGGCTGATGCAAGAACAGATTGCCCTGCGACATTTCGTAAACATATTTTCCCTAACTTCCGCTATAAAACCAAAACTACATGGCGGGCTCTCTCTTCAGGAAAAAATCATTGTCAAAAATTATTGCGGATGCGGAATCAGGATTGGGTGATGCGCATGAGCATGGTATGAAAAAGGTGCTAGGCGTGCGCGACCTCACTTTTATGGGCGTGGCTGCGGTGATCGGCGCGGGTATTTTCTCTACTATCGGAACGGCGGCTTATCATGGTGGGCCTGGTGTTATTTTTTTATTCATGATTACTGCGGTGACCTGTGGGTTTACGGCCTTGTGCTATGCGGAGTTCGCAAGCCGCGTGCCGGTTTCGGGCAGCGCATACACTTACTCGTATGTAACTTTTGGCGAGATGATCGCATGGATCATTGGCTGGGCACTGATCCTGGAGTATGCCATTGGCAATGTAGTGGTCGCTATTTCGTGGAGCGCTTACTTCAATAATATCTTAAATGCCATTGGCATTCACCTGCCCGACTGGCTCACCATAGGTCATCAAACAGCAAGAATGGCTTATGATGAAGCGTTGAAAGCAGGGCAGCCTCTCACTGGGTTGATTTATACCAATGCACCGGAAATTTTTGGTTTCAGATTTATCATCAATCTGCCTGCATTTATTATCGTGGGGCTTATTACTATTCTTGCATATATCGGCATCAATGAAAGCCGCAAGAGCGCAAATTTTATGGTGGGATTGAAAATCGTGGTGCTTGCATTCATTGCGGTGATTGGCTTTTGGCTTATATTTTCGAACGGCACTACGGGAAATTGGAAACCGTTTTTACCTGAAGGTATGGGCGGCGTGCTGCAGAGTGTGTCTTCTGTGTTCTTTGCTTATATCGGCTTTGACGCGATATCTACAACTGCAGAAGAATGCAAGGACGCGCAAAGAGATTTGCCGAAAGGGATGATCTATTCTTTGCTGATATGCACGGTGATTTATATCATCACCGCGCTGGTGATCACTGGCTTGGTGAATTATAAAGAATTCAAAGGCGTGGCTGATCCCCTCGCTTATGTGTTCGATAAAATAAACATGCATAAGATAGGGTTTATCATTTCCATCAGTGCAGTGGTTGCGTCAACCAGCGTGCTGCTTGTTTTCCAGATCGGACAGCCTCGCATCTGGATGAGCATGAGCCGCGATGGTCTGCTGCCAAAGCGTTTCAGCAAACTGAGCCCGCGGTTTCAGACGCCGGCATTTGCTACATTGATGACAGGCATTCTTGTTGGTGTTCCTGTTTTGTTTGTTGATGATAAACTGATGACTGACCTCACGAGCATAGGTACCTTATTTGCGTTTGTGCTTGTTTGCGGTGGCGTTTTGATTTTGCCCCGCTTGCAAAAACAGGCCGGGAAATTTCAAATCCCATATATCAATGGCAAATTTATTACTGCCATACTGGTCGCATTATTTATTTATTTATTCAGAAGCAGATTAACAGATGCTTGCAGCAACATTAAATCAGAAGGTTATCAGGAGGTTTTGTTTCTGGTTTTCGTGCTGGTTGCGGTTGTGCTTGCATTGATGAGTTTCCTTCGCAACTATTCGCTGATTCCTGTACTTGGCGTGCTTTGCTGTATGTATCTGATGATTGAGATACCAGCAAAAAGCTGGTTGGTCTTTTTTGGCTGGATGGCTTTCGGGTTGTTGATTTATTTTTTGTATGGATACAGAAAAAGCAAATTGGCTTCTTAGGTTTCCGTTTGCGTTTAAGCTGGTTTGTGGAGTTTGATTTTATTTCCCCTGAGATATTTTTATTTCGGAACAGTGTTGAGTTAAATCACATTGACCAACCTCATCATTTGCGATGATGCATGTTATTTTTTATGCTTGCCATTATAAAGATGTTTGCTGTCTAAATGATTACTTAACGGGAATTAAAATGTAATCTTTCATCCAAAAGAAGTCATTGTAAAAGATGAGAAGACTGGCTTCCCTTAATAGCCTGCGATTTGAAAAATACTACATATTGGTTATTGATTGAGATGCCCAACAGGTCTAATTTTAAACATTATTTAGCTGCTACCGTTTGCTTTACCATTCAGGCAGTAACGCTTTGCCTCTGTAAATATTAATTTAACTCTCATTAAAAAAACTTATGAAACATTCATCTGTCGTTTTGACTTCATCTCTGTTTTTCGCGTTTTCTCTTTTGCTGCTTGTCGAAGGTTGTCAGAAAAGCGCTTCCAAAAGCACGACTACCACTACGACCACTAAACATGGAACAGGCTGGACGGGCACTGACAATCCCGCAACAGTTCCTCAGGCCGTAAATATTTCCGGGCTTGCGGGGGCTACATCATTGCCTTCTAAAGTGGATCTGACGCCTTTCACCCCACCGATCGGGGATCAGGGGCAAACTTCTACATGCGTTGGCTGGTCAACCGGCTATTATGGAAAAACGATTTCAGAGGCTGTAGCGAATAATTACAATCAATCTTATGTTTCTTCTCCTACTTATGAGATGAGCCCTAAGGACATGTTCTTATCTATTGCTGATAATCTAAAAGGCAGTACGGACTGTCAAAGCGGTACGCAAATAACAGATGCATTGGATGTGCTCGTGAACAATGGTGTTGCGACCATGGATGTGGTGCCGTGGGATCCGAATATTACAAATTGTTCGCAGTCGCAGGTGCAGGCTTCATGGAATGCCGATGCTGCCAATCATAAAATTGTTTATTACCGGACTATTGCATCGACTGTGCAGGGCATCAAGGAGCAACTGGCGGCAAACAATCCGGTTTTGATGGGCATTAAGGTGAGCAATGAATTTGAAAATTATTCCGGTGGCGTGATCAACAGTGCTACATTTCCAAATCCGGTTGGCCTGCATGCCCAATGTATAGTAGGATATGATGACAGCCAGGGATCTGGTGGAGCATTTCATGTGGCTAATTCATGGGGCACATCATGGGGCGAGGCGGGTTATTACTGGATTGATTACAACACGTTGGTGAATCAGTACATATCTGGTGGCAATGTATATTATATGTCGACTTCCAGTTCGAATAATAATGTGACGCCACCCACTACAACTACAACCGCAACTGTGGATATTGTTCCCTGGGTTTTTTCCGATGTGTCAACAGTTGGCGATGCGACAGATAATCCAAACAATGATCCTACAGCTAGGAAAATGTGGTTGAATATCTATAATATCGGGCAAACCGATGTAGATCCTACCAGTGACTGGAGCTATTACTACATATACTATAATGCTTTTAATGCCAGTGATTACGGTGTCATTTTTCATGATCAGTTTAATACAACAGTGCCTTCCGGCTCTGGATCCTGCGCTAACAATAATGATTCATGTACTTTTAATATCTCAATTCCTGCAGGCTCAAATTTTGCCGCAGCAGCCTACCCTGGTGCGGGATACACTGAGATATACAGGAATTATGTGGTTCCCGCCAATCTAAATGGATATTATTATTTAGTGTTGGTTTTGGATCCGCAGAATGTGCTGAATGATGTGAACAGGCAAGACGAATTATTTTATACTACAGGTCAGTTACCTGCCACTTTTGTAAATGGCGTCGTTAATAGCTACGACCCCAAATCAGGGGGCATACACGATAATGTCAAGAATACATTGGAAGTGAACCCAACGAACTTGCGCAATTCCAGGTTTAACTCCGCTGTAGGTGAGCACAACAAAAATGCCTATACTCCGCAGGAAATACTTTCTTTTTTAAAAGCGAAATTCAAGAGCGGGGAAATGAGGCAGAAGATCAATGCAATGCAGCATCAGAAAAAAATAATCCCACAGATCCATTAATAAAAGCTTAAGGGTTACATAGCAGTTAGTTAAAGGTTTTTAATCCGATGCCTTTTCAATATCAGCTCCGGCTTTCGTGCCGGAGTTTTTTTTGTATCAGTTTCAATGACTAATCATTTATCAGTTAGCAGGGAATCTCTTGCTATTTTTATTGTATGAAATTTCAAATTGGCGATATAGTGACCGTGCTTCACTCGAACGAAGAAGGAGAAGTAGTTGATGTGATCAATGATAAGATGGTGATGATAGATGTGCGGGGAGTTAAGTTTCCGGCATACATCGACCAGCTTGATTTTCCTTATTTCAAAAGATTTTCGGAAAAGAAACTCTTCACCGGAGACAAGAAAAAGAAATACATCGATGAATTGCAAAAGGAGAAAAAGGCAGGCAATTCCAGACCTCCGGATGGGGTATGGCTTTCATTCCTGCCTGTATCAAGCACGGATGAATTTGGCGATGAGATTGTTGATAGCCTGAAAATACATTTGATAAACAACTCACTTCGGGGCTACCATTTTAATTACCACCTTTCTTATCTGCGTGGAGAAGGTTTTGAATTGAACAATGATATTCTTTCTTTTAAAGATTTTTATCTGCATGATATACCTTTTGAAAACCTGAATGACAGCCCGGTTTTTCAATTTGAATTCTCCCTCTTAAATCCTGATAAAAGGAAAGCAGATCACTATGAGGTTTTTTTGAAAATAAAAGCAAAGCAGGTGTTTGAAAAGATTGAAGAAATAAAAAAGAAAGGAGAAGCGACTTTTCCATATAAATTATTTGATGAATATCCGGACAAAATGGAGGAAGAAAAAATAGGTGTGGTAAATAAATTGTCTTCTCACTATAAAGTATATGAAGCATCCAAAGCCAGGCAGAACCTGCCACCTGCGAGGTCTGTGGTTGATTTGCATATTGAGAAGCTCACAGATGAATGGAACAGGATGAGCAGTTTTGAAATGCTGACCATCCAGCTAAAGGAGTTTGAAAAATATTATGATCTTGCTGTCGCGCATCGTCTTTCATCTGTCATTTTTATTCACGGTCTTGGCACAGGCAGGCTGCGCGATGAGCTTCATGAATTACTGCGATTGAAAAAAGAAGTGAAGACTTTCGTGAATCAATATCATCCTTCCTATGGCTATGGAGCAACGGAAGTTTATTTGCAATATTGAATTATCTAAAGACTCAAATTTTTAAATGCGGTAAGTTTTGTATTTTCTTTGTGTCTTCGGGCCGCTTTGCAGGCTTTAATAAATTATCTTTGTAACAACTACCAACCGAGCTATCGTGGCGCTTTTAGCGCCAAGGAAAGTCCGGACAGCACAGAGCAATGCACCGGCTAACAGCCGGGTGGCGCTCAGGCGTCAACAGATAGTGCCACAGAAAATTACTTTCCTGCTTTTAGCGGGATAAAGGTGAAAACGTGAGGTAAGAGCTCACGGCAATTATTGGTAACAATAATCGTGGGTAAACCTTGCATGCTGTAATGCCACATAGGCAAGCGTTTGAGGGCGGCTCGTCCGAGCTTGCGGGTAGGCAGCAACATTTTCGCAGTAATGCGAAGAGCAGATAAATGATAGTTTAGAAACAGAATCCGGCTTACGAGTTGGTAGTTATTTGTTTTGAAAACTTGTCTTCATCTTCCCGAGTAAATCGGTCTCGATCATTTTTTGCGCGAGAACAATCATATTCTTGAAAGCTTTTGCTTTCGAGATGCCGTGTCCGATGATGACGGGTTTCGCTACACCGAGCACGGGTGTGCCGCCATAGTTTTCAAAATTGAATCGGTCGAAATATTCGTGATGGATGTTTTTATGTTGGGTTACTTCGAAAAGGGATTCTGCCATTTTTAGAATGATATTTCCGGTAAAGCCATCGCATACCATCACATCCGCTTTGTCCAGGAGCACATCGCGGCCTTCAATATTGCCAATAAAATTGATCTCAGTATTTTCTTTTAGTAGCGGATAGGTTGCCTGAGCAAGGAGATTGCCTTTCCCTTCTTCTTCGCCAATGTTCATAAGCCCAACCCGTGGTTCTTCGATGCCCAGAATATGTTGCGCATACAGAGAGCCTAAAATAGCAAACTGATTTAGCTGTTCGGGCTTGCAATCGGCATTCAGACCGACATCCAGCAGCATACCGGTTTTGCCATTTTCTTTTGGCATTATGGTTGCAATGGTTGGGCGTTGCACACCTTGTATCGCTTTAATACTGAAAAGAGCCCCGATCATCATGGCTCCTGTGTTGCCTGCGCTTATGAAAGCTTCTGTTTTCCCGGTTTCCAGAAGATGAAAGCCGACTGCTATAGAAGATTGTTGTTTTTCTTTAAGTGCTTTGGTGGGATGCTCATTCATTCCAATCACTTGCGGAGCATGAATGACAGATATCGCTGAAGAAGGTATACCGTATTCCTGCAGTAATTCATTTAACAAACTTGCATCGCCTGTTAAGAATAGGAATGCCGGGGATGAAGTTTCTTCCAGATATAATTGAATGCCTTTCACGGCTTCCCGCGGTGCAAAATCACCACCCATCATATCTAAGCCAATATTCATCTGCGGCAGGCTTGAAAGCGGCAGGTCATCAGCAGCAAGTGGTAAATTCTCTTATTCACCATTGACCATTGACCACTCACCAGTTAATTAATAGGAGATTTTTCTGCTACCACTTTTCCTTTGTAAAATAACTTGCCCTCGCTTACATGCGCACGATGACGAACATGCAACTCACCAGTAGTGCTGTCTTTGCTCAGAGTCACTTTCTCTGCTTTATAATGTGTCCGTCTTTTGGCGCTGCGCTGCTGCGAATGGCGCCTTTTGGGATTTGGCATAACGCTTTTTTTTATTTATCTAAATCTTTGAATTTTTCCAACCCTTTCCACAAAGGGTTTTGTTGATTATTGTTTGTTATTTCTAATTTCTTGAGCATGGCCAGCACTTCTTTGTTGCAATATGGTCCGCCAATTTCTTTGCACATTCGTTGGTTGGGTATGCTCAGATTAATGAATTCATAAATCCAGTCTGAAATGTGCAAATGGCTTTCTCCTTTTGAGATATAATACACATCAGGATCCTCTTCCTGCTGGTTCATGATGTCAGGTTCTTCAACCAGCTTCACCAGCACTTTGAACTCATCCCAAAGCTCTATTGGCAGCATATTGCCACAACGGTCACAATTGATTTCCACTTTGCCGCCTACTTCAAACGAAAGCATCATAAAACCGTTCTTTTTATCTAAAACTAGTTTTATGTTTGCTTCGCAATTGCGAAAATCCTGCTGTTGATATGCCTCAAAGAACTTATCGTCTATCCTGTACTGAAACTCATGAATTCCGGGCTTCAACCCCACAAACGCTATTTCAAATGCCCTTTTGCCCATGAGCGGTTTTTAAAGAGTTTGCAAAGGTAAGGAAAAACAGCAGAAAAGCTGAAAAGTTTAAGGTTTAAATTTCAGCAAGGTTCCCCGCATTACAATTGTCTCACCCATATGTTTCGATAGCTGATCGGCTCGCTTTTATCCCCATGGGCCTGCAGCTTGATCGGGCAGGGGCCATGCTTTTTGTAGAAGGGCTGACCGATGTACACTGTTTGCCCTTTTAGCTCGGTATGGTTTTGGACAAGCACACCATTATGAAAAACTGTTGCGTAAGCCGGCGTTTTCAGTGATCCATCATCATTGAATCTTGGTGCGGTCCAAACCACATCATAACTCTGCCATTCGCCGGGTTTTTTGCAGGCGTTTGCCAGTGGGATAGATTGCTTGTAAAGGCTGCCTGCCTGGCCATTTACATAAGTGGAATTGTTATAATTGTCCAGCACCTGGAGTTCGTATCCGCCGTCGCCCGGGCCTGTTGAAGCAAGGAACACGCCGCTGTTGCCCCGTGCCTGTCCCTCTCCGGTTATATTTTCAGGAATACGCCATTCTATATGAAGCTGGTAATCTGTAAAAGACTGCTTGGTCTCGATGTTGCCGGCAGATTTATTTACCGTAATGATTTTATGGGCAACGATCCAGTTTGCAGGCTTCGTAGTGTCTTTTACCGAGCGCCATTGATCCAGATTTTTGCCGTCAAATAGAATGATGGCATCAGAAGGTGCATCGCTGTTGACTTTGCCAGGCGTTACTACCGGAGGTACCGGGCTATACACCTCTGTTAATTTTGGGTCTCCTTGTTGTTGCGCTTTGAGTATTCCGCTAAAAACGAAAGTTGAAATTGCTGAAAAAAGGACGATTTTTTTTGAATAGCAATAAGCAATCCGTATCATGTTCAGTAAATATTTGGGTGATAGAAATGAGACGGTAATTTAGGCAAAAAAAGAGAAATGGGCAGTAATTAGCTGTTGAAGTTGTTTTTTGCTTTTGTAAGGGAGGGTCTCTCGGCATATTGCCAAAAGCCAAAGCAGGTTAGCAAAGATGACAACAGCAACCCGACATAATAAAGAAAAAATTCATCAGGATCGTTTGTGGTTGCAATATTAAGGTAGTTTAGCACATACATCATCGTAGTGCCGCCATATGCGAACAAGAATGCGGCATATATAAAAGCCATTGTATTGTCGAATGAAGAATGATCTAAGTTTTTGAGGTAGTTGACAAGGCCAGCAACGCTGAAGATCAGTATCAGCATCGAACCCAATCCGATAATAATGATATTTGAAGTATTGTCCACGCCGTTCCAGATCATCATTACCAGTTCGAGCAGAATAAAAAATAACAAGGTATAAAGAATGGCTTTTTTCTGAGCACCATCCCCACGGACGTAAAAAATAATAAGGGCAAAATGAATCCCTATCAGATTGCGGATGAACATTAATTCAGCCTGCAAATGATTGCTATGCGCGGTGCCAATCCAGTTATATTGATTGAGGAGGCCTGTTACGAGCCAGTATAGGCCAATTAAAGTGTAAGTTCTTTCATATTGCAGTTTTTTCCAAATAACCATTAAAAACGGGGCCAGGCAAAAAACAATAGCAATGTTAGAAACAAGAGTCGTTAATAGGGTATAAAATCCTGTTTTCACAAATAAAGGTTTGCTTACTATAAAGCGGTTAAAACGGGGTTTTATTATAAGTAAAACTACTTTGTTTTGTACTTAAATTACTAATCGCTTTAATCCGTATTTCTTTAAAAACCATGACAAGATAAAGTCTTTATCACTGGATAGCAAGGGTGGGTAAAAATAAATTTTATCGTTGATGCATAACCGGAAACACAATATTGAAAAACAGCATTTTCTCTATTGATTTAATACTGGCATCAAAACACTGTAATAAAATTAAATCAGCAACACCTGTATATAAATGAAAATAAATTGAACCCGGGTTGCCCGATTATGTGGTAAATTGCCGCAGAAAAATAAACGCTTTGATTTCTCCGGAAACGATACAACAAATACTAAGCCGCATTGACATCATCGATATTGTGGGAGGGTTTGTGAAGCTCAAAAAAAGAGGAGCAAATTACCTTGGTCTTTGCCCGTTCCATAATGAGAAAACTCCGTCGTTCACAGTCTCGCCTGTAAAAGAAATTTACAAATGTTTTGGTTGTGGCCGCAGCGGTAACACTATCAGTTTTCTGATGGAGCACGAAAAATATTCCTATGTAGAGACGCTGCGATGGCTGGCAAACAGATATAATATCGAGATCGAAGAGACGGAAGCAAGCCCTGAAATAAAGCTTCAGCAGCAAGTTGCCGAAAGCCTGTTCATCATAAATAATTTTGGTCAAAAATATTTCAGCGATATTTTATTTAACAGTGAAGAGGGGCGGAATGTCGGGTTAAGTTACCTGAACGAGCGGGGGTTTAGTGAAGACATAATTCAGAAATTCCAAATTGGTTATTGTCTGGAGCAAAGAGATGCCTTTGCAAAAGCTGCGTTGGCAAAACAATACAATCCCGAGTTTCTGCAGAAGAGCGGGTTGGTTGTGATGCGTGATGAAAAGCTGCTTGATAATTATCGCGGTAGGATTATTTTCCCTGTGCATAATCAAACAGGAAAAATAATAGGCTTTGGCGCACGAATTATCAGGAGTAATGATAAAGCGCCTAAATACATCAATACCCCCGAGAATGAAATTTATGTAAAAAGCAAAATTTTATATGGCTCTTATTTTGCGAGGCAGGCCATTGACAGAAGTGATGAATGCCTGCTTGTTGAAGGATATACTGATGTTGTTTCACTCCATCAGGCTGGCATTGAGAACGTAGTTGCGAGCGGCGGAACGTCTCTTACGCAAGACCAATTGCGGCTCATAAAAAAATATACCAGCAACCTTACTATCATTTACGATGGTGACTCGGCAGGTATAAAGGCTGCGCTGCGTGGGCTTGACATGGCTTTGGAAGAAGGGCTGAATGTAAGACTTGTCCTCATTCCCGGCAAAGAAGATCCGGATAGTTATGTAAATAAAATCGGTGCATCTGCATTTCGCGATTTTGTTTCAGCAAACAAAAAAGATTTTATTCTTTTTCAATTAGAAGTATCATTGAAAGAAGCTGGTGCCGATACAACAAAAAAAGCCGGGGTTGTGAACCAGGTTGCTGAAACCATCGCCAGGATGAATAAAGTTGAAGACTTCACAAAGCAACAGGATTATATTCATCAATGCTCACAGATATTAGGGATAGAAGAAGCGGGCTTACACACACTGGTGAATAAATTCATCAGAGAAAAAATATCGAAAGAAGAGGTTAAGACTTCACAGAAATCAATCGAAAGGAAAGAGATGTTGCCGGCTCGGACTGCTGAAACTGCCGACCTTACAGATGAAGCTTTCAGCATTCTTTTTCAGGACGAATTGCAGGAGCGTGCTATTGTCCGCGTGCTGCTCTCATATGGCAATAAAAAATGGGACGATAAAAGAACAATCGCAGAATACATTTTTGAGGACGAAATGGATGAAGAAATGTTCAAGAATAAAAAGGTAGCTGAGGTTTTAAAAATATATAAGAATAGATATCAATTGGGTCAGCAGTTATCCGTTTCGGATTTTGCCTATTCTGAGGATAACGAAATAGTAAAACTGGTTATAGAAGCCACCAACCATCCTTATGACTTAAGCTTGCGATGGAATGATGAAGGCCGGGCCAGTGCGGTTAATAAAAGAATTTGGGATTTGAATTATGAAGATTTTAAAAGACAGATCCTTGACAATAAAGATGCAGCCGATACGGTCTATCATCATCAGATAGATGATAACTATAAAGATGAAGTGGATGATGCATTGATTTATCTTAAATTGAAAAAAATAAAAAGGCTTATACTGCTAAATGAAGAAGATCTGAAAAATCCTTTATCAACCTTAGATGAAATAAAGCATTATCAGGAAGTGCACATGCATTTGAAGCAATTACAAATCGAGCTTGGCAGAAAAAAGGGAATGGCATTTTATCCATTCTGAATTTGCAAAACTGTATTCATCATTCTTTGTGCCTGCAACAGATGCCGCTCATTGTGGGCAATTAAGAAACGGAGCGTGTCTCCGAGCCTGAATTTTAACGTCTTTGTCAGATAAAATGGCACCCTGATGCCATTAACATCTTTTGTTGCTGCATGAAGCAAGACGTCATGTGTCTCATTCTGGGTTTCCATAAACTGTTGAAGTACTTTATAAGCATCTCCACAGCCAGGGGGGTGAAGGAATTTAGGGGAACTGACCTTGAAAACAGATCCGTCGGCTTTTGGCATCAGTTTTTCATAAACCCAATCTCCCAACCAACTGCTTTGATAACGATCAGATGTTATGTCAGGCACAGTTTTAACTCTTTCGAGTATCGCATGAATGCACTTTGTATTGCTGATGTTAAGATGCTCAAAGATTTCTGCAATGCTCCAAATTTCAGGACTGGCTTTAAACTTGAGCTGAGTCTCAGAAAGCCGAAAGAAAGGATGGGTGTTTGAAGTGATTATGACAGTTCTGTCTGTCAATCCAGATAAAAGGGTTTGTTTGCTAAAAACATTCATAGAATAAAATCTTAGTTACGTCTAAAATAATATGAGTTTAATGACTTAAAGTTATTTAAGGAGGCCAAAGTTAACCGTATTGAAAATAGAAGGTTATAGCACCTTAAAAAAGAGGGAAAATACTCGTTGGTTTTTTCTGATAAACCTTGAATCATAAGCAGAATATGAAAGAGCGATATTTTTATTATGTATGACTTTTTGAATACGTGTGTGATGGAAAGGCATGGCAGTGGTAAATAAAATTGTAACTTCATTTCATGAGTTTTTTTGAAGAGCAAAAAGCATATCAGTCTGGCGATAATATTAAACCTTCAAGGAAAAAGCCCATTTTCCAGGTAGAGGAAAAGTTGCGGAATTATTTAAAAAATCAGGGCCGCGAAGTAAAGCTTCCCGTTGCATACAGAGATCTGATCCATTTTGTTTCTTCAGTGCCATTAAAAGACAAAAATGGCAATAGTACTTTATGGGAAACGGTTGTATATGACTTGAGGCATTGGGATTTTATACGAGAAGGGTTAGTAAAAATATATGCGGTATTAAAAACAGAAGGCGATCTCACTTTTACCAAACACCTTGATGTTTCCAGGATAGATTTCTGCAGTTTTGCTAATTCAAATCCTTTCCGCATTCGCATCGTGAATAAATTCAATGACAATTACGATCACTATTATATCAAATTAGCAGATGCATCGCGTGTGTATGGGCTTGAGCTTGAGCACTTGCTATCGCCGAATCGAATCACTTATCACACGCACAATAATACCTTGGTAGAAGAACATATACCGGGAATACCGGGTGATGTTTTTATACAAAATTATCTGAATGATACTAGTATTAACAAAATCAGGCTGGCAAAAGAATTTGTGAAATTCAATGAACGATGTTTTGTGCGACTGCTTGGCGATATGCGCTCATACAATTTTGTTGTTAATATCACCCCGGATATCGAAGATTTTCAGTACCGCATACGGGCTATCGATTTCGACCAGCAATCTTATGAAGGGAAAAAGAACTTATATCTCCCTCAGTTTTTTAAAGAGAATATTGCATTTGTTGATCTCTGTATGCAGCACCTGAACAAAGACTCTATTGAGCAATACCAGACAGAGGAGAGAACGATGATGGCTTTCCGTGTTGCGTCCTCGCGTTTCCGCCTGATGGAATTGCTGAATATTATGTCGAAAGATAATATAAGCAAGCCGGAAAAGCTGGATCAGCTAAAAAATGAATTGAGTATTTATTTCAATGCGCCGATTTTTAAGAAGTGTAAATCGATGGGGCAGTTGGTGAAAAGACAGCTAAAACAAACGCTTCAAAAGAACTTAGCTCTGATTCAAAAAAATTTGGGAAAATTTGAGGACTGATTGCTCCGGAGAGTATTCATGCAAAGTTATTTCATCGCCTGCCTTTGATATTTTTAAACTAACTGTATATTTACAGCCTTTTAGTAACCAAATAAAGTTTCAATAACATGAAAAAATACCAGCCTGGTGTATTGTTCGGCGAAGAATTAGAAGCACTGTACAAAGATGCCAAGGACAATGAGTTTGCGCTGCCTGCAGTCAATTGCATAGGCACAGACAGTATCAATGCAGTTCTTGAAACCGCCGCAAAAGTAAATTCGCCTGTCATTATCCAGTTTTCCAATGGTGGTGCGCAATTCATCGCGGGCAAAGGGATGCCCAATGATCACTTGCAGGCAAATATTACCGGTGGTATTTCTGGCGCATTGCATATACATCATGTGGCAAAATATTATGGAGTGCCTGTTATCGTCCACACGGATCATGCAGCAAAAAAATGGCTTCCCTGGATTAGTGGGCTGATTGATGCAGGCGAACAATTTTATAAGGAAAAAAAACAACCCCTGTATAGCTCGCACATGCTGGATCTTTCTGAAGAGCCAATTGAAGAAAATATACATACTTCAGTTGAATTCTTTAAGCGCATGCAACCACTTGGTATGGCTATTGAAATTGAACTGGGAGTTACGGGTGGCGAAGAAGATGGTGTTGATAACAGCGGAGTAGAGAATGATAAATTGTACACACAACCACAGCATGTCGCTTTTGCATTCACTCAATTAAGCAAAGTAGGAAGGCTGTTCAGCGTAGCCGCAGCATTTGGCAATGTACATGGAGTTTATAGCCCGGGTAACGTAGAGTTGAGACCTGTTATTTTGCACAACAGCCAGTTGTTCATTGAAAAAGAATTGAAAACTGTTCCTAAGCCCGTATACTTTGTATTCCATGGTGGCAGTGGTTCTCCGCAGCACCAGATACGTGAAGCAATTGGTTATGGGGCTATCAAAATGAATATTGATACAGATATGCAATGGGCATTCTGGGAGGGGATTCTGAATTATTATGCTAAAAACGAAGCTTATCTGCACGGCCAGCTTGGAAACCCCGATGGGCCACAAAAGCCCAACAAAAAATATTACGACCCGCGTGCATGGCTGCGGAAAGGGCAGGAGAGTTTTATAAAGAGACTTGAGGTTGCATTTGAAGATCTGAATTGCATCAACAGGAATGCATAACCGAAATCATGCTACGGCCAGCGGCTATGGCAAGGTTTAATTCCCTGGAATTTTGTCTTATCTCAATTACAGTTCAGGAGGGCTTTCCAAATCGATCGCATCGGTATGTCAAACCGCATTATTGTTTGCTTGATTTGGTACATGGATTTGCTGATCACCGGTGCTGTGTTCCGCATTTAGATCTTTTGTATCATTCTCCCGAAATGCCAGAGAATATCTTTTCTTCTAATGGCTTGATCTGATGTCTGCTAAAATTATTATTAATTTGATAACTGCAGATTACTTTATTGAAATCTTTCATTTCATATAGCTATTCTTCTTCTACTTCATCGGTTCTTTCCTCATCACTCGCAGCTTCTTCATCTTCTTCTGCGTATTCATCCGCAGCTTTGGCAAAATCAGCAAACCACCCTTGTTTCAAAATCAGTTCATCAGGACTGCCTTCTTCAATTACCTCGCCATCAGCAAGCACGATTACATAATCGGTATCACGCACCATAGAATAGCGATGAGCAATGATTATGACGGTATTTTCCTTTCTTATTTCATCTACAGTTCTCTTGATTTCTGCTTCAGTTGCATAATCCAGATTAGCAGTCGCTTCATCCAAAATCAATACGCGGGGATGCGCTATTAGCACACGCGCAATTTGGATACGCTGTCTTTCCCCGACGCTAAGGCCAATGCCACTCTCCCCGACTTCAGTCTGTAAGCCATCAGGCAAGCGCTTCAAAGTGTTCTCCATGCCAGCTTCAATCGCAGCTTTTTCTACCTCTGCATCAGTAGCATCTGGCCTTTTATAGCGGATATTATCTGCAAGTGTTCCGCTGAAAATCATACCATCAGTTGCTACTGTTCCTATTTGCTGTCTCACAGAAGATGCGTCAAGGGTAGCAATGTTTTGTCCATCAATCAGGATTTGTCCCTCTGAAATTTCATAAAGTTTTAATAATAGGTCTACTGTTGTTGTTTTGCCCGCCCCCGAGCTTCCAACCAGTGCCGTTGCTTTGCCTGGCTCGCACACAAATGAAATGCCTTTCAGTATTTCGCGTTCTGGTGTGTAGCTGAAATGCACATCCTTAAATTCAATTTTGCCTTTTTGTATTTGTAAATCTTCGGCGGACTTTTTTTCTGTTTCGCTATCGAGCAATTTGAATGCGCGTGCAATGGAGGCAATATTTTGTTGCAGCGCAACCCACAAGCTTGCTAAGGAATCTATGGGGCTGTACAGTCTGTCAAGATATGCGACGAACATCACCACATCACCTGGTGTTAATTTGTTTTGCAATGTTAAATAACCGCCATAGCCCAACACCAATGCCGTTGCCAGATGCGTGAGCATGGTTTCCCAGAACACATATTTGTTTGAAAGCTTAGACCGCAGAACGTAGTCCTTGTATGCCTCATCAGAAATTGCCTGCAGGTTTTCAACTTCTCTGTCTTCCGCGCCTGAGAGTTTTACTGTTTTAATGCCTACCAGCGCATCTTGTATTCTGGTGGAAACATCTTCCCATCTTTCATAATATTTCGAAAGACCTGATTCCAGTTTGTTAGCAGAACGCCATGAAATCAATAAATAAAAAGGGATGATGATGAGCGCAACCGAAGTCAACGCAATATTTTGCCAGAACATGATGGTGAGTATGCCAAGCAGCCCGATTATTTCAGGAAGTATTTGCTGCGCAAATCCATTTACGATCCCTGATACTTCTTCCGACTGGTCTATTTGCTTTGCTATGGCTGCACTGGAACGTTTGCTGAAAAAGCCAAGCGGCAAGTTAAGCACGTGTGAAAAGGTGTTTTGTATGAAGCGCTGCTCGATCAGGCATGAAAGCTTTACGTTTTTGTTTTCTCCGATGCGCCAAAGTATGGTGCTCACCAGATTGATGATGAACAGTAGCGCAACGGACCAGAGCAATGTGTCCAAAGCCTGCTCAGGGGACCGGGATGCCACATGTGTCTGTGTATGTGGTTCTTTTATCTTCTTCTTTTTTGCTTTTGCGTGTCTTGCTTTAACAGGGCTTTTATGTGAATGAACCGTATCTTTTACGAGGGGTTCAGGCTCGTTCTCATCACCCGGAGAAACCAATGCATCTTCATCTGTAACGGCCCCTATTTCTTTTCTCACATCCTCCTTGGCCTGCTTCACAAATAAACCTGCTACGTCATTGATAGCTTCGCGGTAAATCAAAGGCTCGACAAGGCTTGCTCCTGTGCTTAGAAGGCTCAGCAATACCACCCAGAAGAATTTTTTCTTATAAGGAAGAATGAGATGGAATATGTTTCTCCATACGCTTTTTTTTATATTTTTTTCAATTGCCATGCTTTACTGGTTAAATAGAATAAAATAATCGGCGTGAATATAGGAATTACTTAGAAAACCGCATGCTATATGCTGACTGGCTGCCTTTTGACGGCAGCCCCTGAGGCTGAATTAATTATTGCATATAATTTGGATGGCACACTTATAAAACAGACAATTTGTTTTTCGCTACGACGCAAAACTTTTCCCCGCGCTTTCGGGAGAAATCTATTGATTTAATTCTTTAACTAATTCCTGAAAATATTCCGGCGCATTCAGCAACCTGCTGCCGTACCAACTGAACATTTCTCCATCAACAAGAATGATTGTTGTTTTTGGCAATTGCAGTTTTAATTCTTGAATATGTTTTTGTTTGAATGGAAAAGGTTCCGATGAAAGCAAAAGCAACTCGCAATTTTTATCATTAAGTTGTTTTGCGTCTGTTTCCGGATAGCGGGTAATTTCTTTAAAAATATTTTCAAACCCGCAATGGTTTATCATATCGTTAATAAAGGTATCGCCACCTGCGGCCATGAGGGGATTGCGCCAGATGAGGTAAGCAGTTTTCGGTTTCGGCTTTTGAGAGCCCGTTTGCTTGTTCAGGCAAGTGAATTTTTCTTTGATCTGATTTGCTAATTGGGTTGCTTTTATGGTTGTGTTCGTTAACTTCCCGATTTCCTTTATCATTTGCAACGCATCATCCAACGTCTTAATATCGGTTGTCCATACTGGGTAGTGTTTGCTCAATTCTTCAATTTGCTCCTTTGTATTTTCTTCTTTATTTGCAATGATCAGATCAGGCCCGAGCTGATGGATAATTTCCACCTTAATATTCTTTGTCCCGCCCACTCTTGCTTTACTCCGGAACCATTTTTCAGGGTGTATGCAGAATTTGGTGATACCAACCACTTCTTCATCGAGCCCCAGATCAAATAGCAATTCTGTTTGCGAAGGTACAAGTGATATAATGCGCATTTAAAGTTTACAGTTTGAAGTTTCGAGTTTGTAGTTCCGCGAATTCGTAATCTAACATTATTGGGAGAAAGTTATTTAGTGAGGAAAAAGGTGCATTCCAGAATGGCTGTAGTACGATAAAAACTCGCGCACTGCCAGCGGTATGCCGGCCCGGCCAAGCCTGTAACAAAATAATTATCTGTTCCTTTTTAATACATGTTACAATAATAACCGCCTGCCACAATAAAGAACTGCAAACTATAAACTGGAAACTAACCTAACTCCCCAGTGCTTGTATCACGTCATACTTGGTAACAATATGATAATCACCTTTGTCATCTTTTGCAAGCACGGCACCATTCTCTTTGGTGATCAGGCTGCTCAATCTTTCCATCGGCGTGTCGTAAGAAACAATAGGATAGGGGTTTTCAAGCACGTCATAAATCCTTTTGTATTTGATGTCCTGCCCATCTTTCATCATTTTGCCGAAAAGTCCGCCCTCGCTGACGGCACCTGAAACTTCTTCATTCTGCATCACCGGCAGATTTTCTATATTATATTTCTGCATCAGCTCAAATGCATCGCTCACAGTGCGTTCTGCAGTTATAGTGATCAGTTTTTTTGTACCCCGGCCATTCACAATGTCCCGGAATGTTTTCACTTCCAGGAAGCCACGCTCCATCATCCACTGGTCGTTATATATTTTACCTACATAGCGGCTGCCATGATCATGAAACAGACAAACTACTAAATCATCTGCTTTCAATTTGTGCTTCAGTTGCATCAATCCCTGCAAACATGAGCCTGCACTGTACCCGCAGAACAATCCTTCTTCTTTTGCAATTCGCCGGGCCATTACTGCTCCGTCTTTATCCGTGACCTGTTCGAAATAATCAATCACTTTCATGTCGTAATTTTCCGGCACAAAATCTTCGCCGAACCCCTCAGAGATATAAGGGTGTACTTCTCCCATATCGGTTTCGCCTGTACGAAAATATTTCGTGAGCAATGATCCATATACATCAATCGCCCAAATTTGTATAGAAGGATTTTTTTCTTTGAGGTACATTGCACTGCCGGTAACTGTGCCGCCAGTGCCGGCAGTGCAAACAAAATGCGTGATCTTCCCATCTGTCTGTTCCCATATTTCCGGGCCGGTTGTTTCGTAATGCGCAAGGCGATTTGCGAGATTATCATATTGATTGCACAAATATGAATTTGGAATCTCCTTGTTCAATCTTCTTGCCACAGAATAATAGCTGCGGGGATCTTCAGGCTCTACATTTGTGGGGCAAACAATCACTTCAGCACCAAGCGCTTTCAGTATATCCATTTTTTCTTTCGACTGTTTGTCTGTTGTTGTGAAAATGCATTTGTAACCTTTTACCACAGCAGCTAAAGCCAGGCCCATGCCGGTATTGCCGGATGTGCATTCAATAATAGTGCCACCGGGTTTTAATTTCTCTTCCTGTTCTGCAACCTCTACCATCTTCAGTGCCATGCGGTCTTTGACAGAATTGCCAGGATTGAAATATTCCACTTTTGCCAGCACAGGACAAACCAGGTCTTTGGTAATCTTGTTCAACCGGATCAGGGGCGTGTGGCCAATGGTCTCAAGAATATTGTTCTTTATGTTCATGTTATTTTGAGTTGACACAAATGTAATAAATAACACGTTGTGCCATTAAACAAAGCATGTTGCCGTTTAAGAACCATCAGGGAACCGCTGCTGTTAACTACAGTAGCACATAGCCCAATCGTCCGCGACGGACCCGAAAACAGTTTATCCCGAGGAAGGCGGGACGATGTACATCCCTGCCGGACGCAGACTTAGGAAAGAGCCAAGACACAGATATGGAAAATTTTTGTGGCTTGCCTTTTTTGCGTGAAATAATTCCCGATCTTCTGATTGAGGTTGCCTGTGACTCATAGAATTGAACTTTCTTTATAGCTTAGCAATATGAAAGTATATTTTATCAGCGGGCTTGCGGCCGATAGCAGGGTGTTCAAGTACATACAGTTACCATCAAATTGCGAAGCTGTTTTTTTGGAATGGATCACACCGGTGAAAAATGAATCCTTGCACGATTATTCGCTGCGGCTCGCCGAAAAAATTAATACGAATGAGCCGTTTTCCATTATTGGCCTTTCGATGGGCGGTATGATGGCTAGCGAGATTGCAGGCAGGCTTAATCCGGTTCTGACAGTTCTTATTTCAAGCGTTCCGTCATCAGCTCATTTGCCCTTTTATTTTAAAGCTGCAGGCACTTTAAAATTGCAAAAGGTAATTCCCATTTCAGTAGTGAAATCTGCTGCTATGATAAAGCGTTTTTTTACTGCTGAAACGGATGAGGATAAGAAAATGATAAGGCAGATCATTAAGGACAGCGACAATTCTTTTATACGCTGGGCAATGAATGCTATTCTGAATTGGGAAAACGAAACATTGCCATTCCCATATATACATATACATGGTACAAAAGATGAAGTGCTCCCTGTTCGTTTTACAAAGCCTACCCATGTTCTTTCCAAAGCCGGCCATCTGATGATTATGACAAAAGCAAAAGAGATAAATAAAATTCTGGAAGAAGTGTTATCGTGATTGCAAAAAAAGCCTCCCTGGAAAATCAGGGAGACTTATCGCACTTGAGCGATATGAAATCATCAGGCTTCTTTATGTTGTTGTTTTTTGCGGGTTAGATAAATGTCCAGCATCATTAACCCCAGCACCACGCTCACCATTATGAAAATGTTTGTATATGTGCTGCTGACGAATTTGCCCCAGTTAACTTTATTCATTGTGCTATTATATTCTGTCAGCAGCTTTGGTGATGTGCCGCCTGCAAAACTGAATTGTGAAAATGCGTAAATCAAAAATCCTGTAATCATTATTATAAAAAAACCGCCAATCCCCCAGATGATTTTTTTGTTGATATATGAACGTGTTGCCGGAGCAACGTGATATTTCGCGATTTCTTCCATCACGTTTTTTGTAAAGCGCATAGACGGTTCTTCCAGTTCTGCAGTTTCCATCAATTGGTGTGCCTCCAGTAATTCATGGTATTTATTTTTCCATTCCAAATTGCTTTCTAACATCTTTTCAATCTTGGATTTTTCATTTGCACTGCTCAACCCGTCAATATAATCCCACAGACGTTCCTCAATATTCTGTGTCTCATTCATAAATTTATTTTTTTTGTGTTCAGTAATATTATTGTAAAGTTCCTGCCAAGGATCTCCGCGATCTGTTAATTTATTAATCGCCCTGTAATTCACGTACTTCATGGCTGAAATATTTTTCCATTTTTGTTTTTAACCGCGCCCTTGCCCGGTGAAGTTTTACCTTTACCGTATTCGGCTCTAATCCTAAAATAATGCCCATCTCATCCAGCGACTGCTCGCCTTTGTAAAACAAGGTGATCACTTGTGCGTCGTCCGGGCTCAACATTTTGATTGCTTCGTTCACCATGGCGTGACGCGACTTCTGTTCTATAAGATTTGCCTTAAATCCAGATTCCCGATTTTCTACCTGTAAGAATGTTTTTTCACTATCGATGGATGTCGTATCTGGTTTCTTCTTTCTTAAAAATGTAATACAGCTCGTGCGCACGATGGTGTAAAGCCAGGTGCTGAATTTGGAATCGCCCCGGAAATCTGCCAGCGAGCGATAGGCTTTTACAAAAATATCTTGCGACACTTCTTCTGCATCTTCGCGGCTCTCTACCATACGCAAAGCCATCGTGAACACATAGCTTCGGTACCGCTCAACCAATTGCGAAAAGACTTGTTGCTCCCCTTTCAGGACTCTGCTGATGATTTCTGTATCTGTCAGTCCGGTATGCATGACGATAGTAAGACTACCAGTTAAGTTTGTAGGTTACAAGTTAAGCCGGTTTTCTGCATATATTCAATCAGGTTGAAAGCCTGAATAATGAACAGGCTAACTTCTTCGGAACTTTACCGGCTTTCCGGCATACCTTTAAAACCCTTAACTTTAAGAAATAAATATATTATTATGAATAACCGCGACAAAGGCATTGTCTATTTCCTGTTGGGATTATATTCATTGATGGTCAGTTGGTATTACAACCACTCCATTTTGTGGCTCATCATTCATTATATTTTCTGGCCAATATACTTGTTGTACGAGCTTCTTACCGGCCATCTCTCGCATGGCATGTGGAAGGGTATTCCTGAATCCTATTTTAAGTAAATTCTTTGGACAGTTCAAAACGCTGCAAAGGATTAGTACAGCGATCAAAGCTGCATTAATCCGCCGTTCAGTATTAGTGCTAACAGTTGTTGATGCGGTTACTTCAACTTCGCAGCTTCAATTGGCGAAACTGGTGCGGGCACCTTATTGCTTATTGGTGGGAGTGCCTGTAAATAGGCAAATATGGCTTTCAAATCCTCATCATTGGCTTGTGCAAAATCAGTCCATGGCATGGGAGGCAATATAGGCCTGCCACCATCTTGGCCAAGATGCTTGCCTGTGCGCAGTGTTTTTATGAACTCATCTTCGCTCCAGGAACCAATCCCAGTGGCTGTGTCGGGAGTGATATTTGCACTGTAGGAAATGCCCCACGGGCCTACTGCAGCAGTGAGATCTGGTGTGAACAGTACCCAGTTGCCTGGTTTTAATGCAGCTTTGTCAATAGGAGGCAAAGACATTCCGCTATGATAGCCAGAGAGAGTCTGTGTTGAGTCTATCGCGGGACCTTGGGGAGTCATTTTTTTAGGCGAGTGGCAGTCGTTGCAGCCCATTGTTGTCACAAGGTACTTGCCACGCTCTACCTGTGCTCCATGAGTTAATTCCTTTTTTGCCGGCTCTGTAGTTTGCCCGGCAGGAGAAGTATTGTTACAGCTTGACTGGAAAAAAATAGTCCATGCGATTGCTACGATGCACATAGATAATGAGTACTTTTTCATATTGCAGCATTTTGGTTGTTAGGGAAAAATAGATATGACCTGTAAAAGTATTGTGCTTTTAAGCAAAGCATGTTGCCGTCTAAGAACCAATCAGGGAACCGCTGCTATTAACCACAGTAGCACATAGCTCAATCGAAGCTCCTTCCCGAAAACGCGATGTATATCGTTTTCGGGTCGCATTTTTTGGTACTTTTTTGGCGAAGCAAAAAAGTACAAGAAGTGGTTCGAATCAAAACTCGCTTTCATGTTTAATTATTCGATATTTTAATAGCACAACATGTCATCTGTAAAGTAAAGAAATTTTTAAATATTTTTTGGAAGAAAATAAAAAAGGAACAGCAATGCTGTTCCTTTTCAATCACCAGGTATTTTAAAAACTATGCCTGCTTAATCAACTCAATCGCGCAGTGTATTCTTACATCATCACTTACAACAATGCCGCCGCCTTCAGTTACGGCATGCCATTGAAGGCCAAACTCCTTTCGGTTCACTTTGCCATTGATTTCGAAACCGGCACGGGTATTGCCCCATGGGTCTTTCACAATGCCGCCAAACTCAACATCCAGTTTCACTTGTTTTGTCACATCTCTTATGGTAAGGTCTCCATACAATTCGTAGCTGCCGTCATCGTCAACGCTCTCATAGTTGGTGGCAACAAATTTGACTTGCGGGAATTTTGCCGAATCGAAGAAATCCGGCGCCTTCAGATGTCCGTCCCGTTGCTCATTGCCCGTGGTAATTGAATCCACATCTGCACTGAAAGAAATTTTAGCAGTAAGAAAATCCTCTTCTTCTGTTTCCGCACTCACATCGAACTTAGTGAACTGACCGGTAACATTGCTTATCATCAGGTGCCTGATTTTAAATTGAATTTCTGAGTGTGTCGGGTCAAGTGCCCATTTTACTTTAGCCATATAATAATATTTAATGTTTAAACAACGAAGCTAAGAGTATTCTACTTTATGACCAAAAATTAAGTAATGGTTTCTACACGATGTTTATGTTTTCTTTGCTGCACGCTTCATACACCTTTTGGAGTATGTCGCTTTTCATCTGAACCGATTTGTTGATATCATTAGCCCAGAATAGTATCTGGAGTTCTGCCCCGGTTTGAGTAATGTTGTTATACAGAATTTGAGGCTCCGGGCTCTGCAGAACGCCTGTGTTTGATTTCAATATTTCCGTTATGATTTCCTTTGTCCTGCTAAGTCCATTGCTATCAGATAATTTGATTGTGGCTTCAACGCGCATGTGCGTATTGTTCAGCGTCCAGTTTGTCAGTTTTTGTGAAAGCATATCGCCATTCGGTATGATTACTTCTGCGCCATCCGGTGTTACTATCCGGCTCGAGCGTATGCCTATTTCTTTTACCCTTCCGGTATTGGATCCGATTTCGATGATATCTCCGACCTGAATGGGTCTCTCGATGGCAAGTATCACACCCGATACCAGATTGTTCACGATATTCTGAAGCCCAAGCCCGATGCCTACTCCTAATGCACCGATGATAATGGTTACTTTATCAAGAGGAATCCCCGATGCAAGTATCCCAAGAAAAAAGCCGGCAGTTAATATCAACAGCCGGATCAGTAAAACGGACGTGCCTAGTTTAGTTTTCTTTTCGGGCATGATATCGTCGTTGCCGGAATCGCCAAAAAAGTAGCCGATATATTTTTGGCAGAAATTAGCCACCCATATCACAAAAAAGAAAACAACCACGCTGCCAATAGTGAAAGAAGTATTGCCGACGGTCCTGTCTGCATCCATGAAGTCTGAAATGTAGTCGTATGCAATATCAAACAGATTAAGGTTTTGCGCAAGGTTAATGAACCAGAAAATCCCTGCAACAACTGTAATCAGCCTTCGCAGCCGCAATTCGACATTTTGATAATTGAGATAAGCTGTAAAGCGGGTTGATTTTTTATCTGCTTCCAGTTGAAGGTTTACTGCGTCAAGGAATATCTGGATAAAAACAATCAGGCCGATGGCTTCAATATAATTGAGAATCGCCGTTGTTTCCAGTATGTGCGCCAATGTAGCGCGGCCAAATAAGTTGCAACTTGCTGCCAGCGTATTTAAAAAAATATAGATGCCCGTTATAACGCTGAAGTAGCCGGGGAAAAGATCGGGGTGCTTCCTGATGATTTTGATGAAATACAGGCCCAAAATAGCAGACCCGAGCGTTATAAAAAAAGTAACTAACCTGATGTAGTAAGTTGAGTTTGACAACAGGCTTTTCGTGCCGAAAAAAATAAAAGCCGCCCCAAAGAGAAGCCAGAAAGAAAACGCTTTTTGAGGCCATTTTTTCGAGAGCAGCACTGTAAGAACTGCTACCAGCAGCAATTGAAGAAATTCAATATACACGGCAGGCGGATGCTGCAGGTCAAGATAGGGCGCTATGATCAGCGTGATGATGAGCGAGGCCAACAACGGGAATGCCTGTACGTATTTGAGGCTTTTTAAAAAAGCAGGATTTGATTTTTTTACTTTGTTGATATTGGCAAAAACCCATAAAAAGAAAATAAAAAATATAGGAAGATTGAAAATGTATTTGCCCCAGTTTGAGGACAGATAGGACACAAATATCCTGCTGTTCCTGGAGTTTGTGTTTCGTAAAATAGTTGCAATCGAAGCGGTGGTTGTATCTGTGGAAGCCCCATCCCACAGGTAGCCGGATTCTTTGCTGAAAGCCTTTATCCGGTAGCTCTTTACTAATCCTTTGATTTGTTTCTGCAGGGCAATCACATCCAGATAATCGTTAGATACTTTGCCCTGAAGCAGATCTATTTTCAGCAAATTTTTTTTGGTTACGGTATCAGTGCTTTTCAGCCTTTTTTTCAACTCGTTCAATTGCCGGATATATAACAAACGCAAGGTGGAATCTGTGGGCATGGATTGAATAGAAGAGTCCTGCAGTATCGTGTGCATCTGAATATTCATTCCAACAAGCACCGTATAGTACTCCAGTAATGACTTTTGCCAGTCTTTCAGGTCCTCCGACATATCGTCGAGGCTTCCCTGAATAAACGAAAGCCGGCTCAGGTTCAGGTTATTATTGGCACTAGAAAAGTTTACCTGATAAAATTTTATCTTTCTTTCATAACTCGGCAAGTCTTCTACGATGTCACTGGAGTCGTAGCCATTATCAACGATATCATTGAAATCGTTTAACGTGTTATTGATGTCTTCTATTTTGCCAATTACCTTTGCAGCAGAAGTATCAGTGATGTTGATTTCTTTTTCCCATACGGAATCTGATTTATGCCTCAGCGCAATTTTTTTATGATGAGATTTGGATTCCTTTTTTTCAAATTTGTTTTTTTGGGCAGCACTATGCAACGTGCAAAATGACATCAACGTAAATAATGACAAAACGAGAGCGCTTTTTTTACACATAATATTTTTGCACTTTTCTTTCATCAAAGAAATTCAGTTTTAAACTTACATGACTGGTATTTTATTTCTTCAGCAGTTTCAGGCAAACCGGATTTGGCACATTTATTTGCTTGCCTGTATCTTTCAATAAGCCAGTTACCGGATCAATTTTAAACACGACTATATTATCTGTATCTCTGTTGGCAACCAGCAAAAAGCGGCCTGTTGGGTCTGTTATGAAGTTGCGGGGGTGTTTGCCAAGTACTGGCTGAAATCCTTTTGAATATAGTTTTCCCGATACCGGGTCAATAGAATAAATCGCAATGGTGTTTGCATCGCCGCGGTTAGATGCATATAAAAACTTTCCATTGGGAGTGATGTGTATATCGGCGCTGCCTTTCTGCCCTTTGTAATCTTCAGGATGCGTGCTTATATGCTGAAATGGTTTTAGCGCACCATTTTTGAAATGAAAAGCATCAATAGTGCCTGTAAGCTCTTCAACAAGATACACATCTTGTTTGTGCGGGTGAAATGCGATGTGCCTTGGCCCTGCACCAGGCTCAACAGAAGCCACGGAATCTTTGCCTGTTGAAAGGGGTAGCTTTGCTGACGAGTTAAAACGATATATCATTTCTTTATCTGACCCGAGATCTGCGCAAAGCAGATAATGTTCATCGGGGGAAAAAATGGCCGAATGTGCATGCGCTTTTTCCTGCCTTACGGTATCAGGGCCCCTTCCCTCCAGTTGGATGATCTCTGCGGCAGGTGCTATTGTCCCATCTATATTCACTGGCAATGCTGAAATAACGCCGCTGCTGTAGTTAGCCACCATCAGCCATTTGCTGTCTTTGCTTTCAGAAACATAGCATGGGTCAGTACCGCCTGTGAGTTGTTTGTTCAGAAAAGAGAGCTTGCCTGTTATTTTATCAAATCTGTACGCACTCACTTCGCCTTCCTGGCTGCCACCATTTTCATTAACAGCGTATATATAGGTCCCGATAGGAGAAATTGCCAGATAAGATGGGTTTTTTGAAGCAATGGAATCTATCGGTTGTGCATCTCCGGTAGTGCTGTTGAAACGGTAAACATAAATTCCCTGACTGCTTCCGCTGGTGTACGTGCCAATGAACAAATAATAATCCTGTGAAAAGGACTGGTTTGTTATTACTGCAAATAAAAGCAGAACGATTAACCGCATAGATAAAATTGATTTGTAAAGAATGGATGCAATTTACACATTGCAGGATATTTTCAAGAAGCAGAGTTGATTATCTGCCCGCAATGGTTCAATTCAATGGAACTGGCAATACAATCAATTTTCCGGAGACTGGGGGGATAAATAAAAAGTAAAGGCTACGCGCCTTGCGTAGCCTTTCAGCAGTATTATTTATTATTGTATTTTACGGATTATAATTTAGTCACTACTACGTCTTCTGTAACTTTTCTCTCTATTGAGAAGCTGCGTTGAACAAGCCTTTTGCCCACAGTAACCGAAAAGGTTGGATGTATGCTCCCGGCATTATTCTCATCTTTCAATATTGATACAGTTTTAGCAAAATGCACGTCATTGAATTCTTTGCTGTAAACTACATCGCCTTCATCATTCCTGATTACAAGAACAAATTTTTCGGCGGCGCTGTTTTCGAATTCAACCCTGAACTGGAATTGGCTTTCATCAGAGCCAAGATATTTAATGTCTATCTTAGATTCAGAAGTGCTTGCTGTTTTTGAATGGTTTGTTTTGATAGGATTAGCGAAACTGCTGATCGGGCTGCCTGCAAATAATACTGCTGCTGTTGCTGTGATTGCAATTGTTTTTAAAACTGAATTGCTGTTTGTTGTAGATTTCATGAGTGTTGCATTTTAATGTTAAGAAAAAATTATCAAATTATTTAGGCTGGCAGGCAACTGTGGTAGGCGAGCAATATGTGGGAAGCAATGTAAGAACTTAGAAAATTATTTTTTATTGTTCTTCTGTTTGATGATGTAAAAGTAGTGCGCACAGAATTGCTGCCCAAACCATGTTTCAATTGATTCCATGATGCCAAACTTATATTACATAACAATGAAACCCTTTGCAGTAAAGCATTTTAACAGTTTATATGCATGATAGCCAAGCACTTTTTCGTAGCCTGTAAGTGTTCAGTTCAGCCTTAGATAATTTGGGCGGAAGTATTTTTGTGTGTGCGTGGACAGGCGTATGTTGATTTTTTTTATGAAAGGAATTGCCGGATGAATTGTATAGAACAAGTTTTTAAAAATGTTTCTGATAACCTATCATAATAGTAGGGTATTACAAAGCGATGCTGCTATTCAGGTATCTTTTATAATTGCTACTCTGTTTAGCCGGGATCTATTTGCTGCTGGGCTCATTACACGAACAGCTTCTTCTCTTAGGCCGGCTTTCAATGGACTACTTGCTCAGGCAACACGATTGCTATCCACCTTGCTTAAGGCAGAAAAACATTATTGATTATTTATTGTGCGTTTCTTTTTTGGTTGAATGTAGTAGCCAGAAAGCTGCCTAATATCAGAAAGAAAAAGGAAACACTTTCCCACCGCAGCAGCTTTCTCGGTGCAGAAATAACATCCGGCAAAGTCAAGAGGATAATCATTGCCCAAAGAGACATGACGAGAAGGAGGAGACCCATGAAGTACAACAGTCGTTTGATGATCAGGCGCATAGAAAAAGCAATAAGCTTTAGTCCCGCGGGGTAGATCTTTTTCTGAAAAAAGCCTGTTTACAAGGGAAGTGATTGCAAAAGCAGTTTTAAAAAGCAGGGTAGCTGGTATTAAGTTTTAAAGAAGTTGATGCCGTGAGACCGGATTAAAAGCAAATGGTTTAATCGGTAAAAAAATTTATTTAAAGGCACGCAATACAATCCCATCAATATGCCTGCCCTGCCAGCTTATGCATTGGTTTTCTGCACGAGCGCCGATGGCGTTCTCGCCATGATCCACAAATCGTATATCAGGTTGTTGTTCTCTGCATAGTCAATGTCCAGCCCGATCCTTTCTTCTGCTGACATATCTTCTTTCCCTCTTTTTTTTATCTGCCATAAGCCCGTGATGCCGGCAGAGGCCATAAACCGCTTAGCCCATTCGTCGGAAGTGAGTGTCTCTGCTTCATACAAAGGAAGCGGGCGGTTGCCTACCAGCGACATATCCCCGAGCAGCACATTCAGGAACTGAGGCAGTTCGTCCAGGCTGGTGTTCCTCAGGAAACTGCCCACCCTGGTGATCCTGGGGTCATTATTGATTTTGATAAATACCGGGCCTCCGTTATCAGTGCCGTACAAATTCAAATGCGCAAACTCGCGGATCTTTTCATCGGCGCCTGTATGCATAGTCCTGAATTTATAGAAATCAAAGATTTTATATCCTCTTCCGGCTCTTTTGGATATGTAAAAAACAGGCCCCGGGGATTCCAGCTTAATTGCCAGCGCGATCAATAAAAACACAGGGCTCAAAATGCTCAGCACCATGACAGACACTGTGATGTCAAGTGCTCTTTTGAACAGGTACTGAACGGATGCTGAAATCTTTTTTTCATCATCTTGCTTTGCAGCTTTTGGCAGTGCTTTTACTTTCTTGATGAACCTGATCTTTGTGCCAAGCTCATATTCATCTGCACTGCTCAGGAAAATGATCTCATCGAAAAACTGATACGCTTTGTATTTGTTCAGTTCATCTGCCGATAAACCAGACCCATCTAAAATAACGGGTATTGCACCTAACTCACCACGGCTTTTAAGAAACTTGCTGAACTGTTTTATATGATGATGCCCGGCGCCTGCCTCGCAAAAAATGATCTCGGGCAGCAACCGGTTTTCTTCCTTCAGTGATTGCAGCAATAATGATTTTGCATTTTCAAATGATGCGCAGCAATGGGTTTCCCTGAATGAGCTTTGCAGCTTTTCGATAGCATCTGTTTTGTTGCCAATGTAATAGAAACCGCTATGTTTGCGGGCAGTTTTCCCATTTGCATGTTCAAGCCTGGGGCTAAACATATAACGGCTGAAAACATTGTTATTGAAAGCAGTTTTGGGTAGAATTATAGAGTTCATGCTATACTTTTAATATGACATTACTGTCCATAGACTTTAAAGGATTGCTTTTGTTTAATGATGTCGCAAAAAAAATAGCCATCTTCCATTTTAGCTTTGTCAATATTCGTTGCAAGGATGAAAAGGATAGTGCCTGTTTTGCGTATGTTCCTTTCCGTTAATTTGTTTTTATAGGCCAGCTTGTCAATGCCATGTTCCTGTCCTGAGGAATCGAAATGAATATCAGAATATAAAAAAGGGCATGATGCGGCACTCGAAATGGCTTGAAATTCGGGCGTAACGGTTAGCTGCCCCTTTTTGATTCATCAGCAGCTCACAAACTATTCATCGTCATTTTCAGCGGCGCCAACGGAGACTTGCATCTGCGGCAATTTGCGGCGAAGCGGGAAATCCCCTTTTGTTTCACGCAACGGGACAAAGAATACAACGGGACAACAGATAGAGTTCGTTGCCTCCGTTGCGTGAAATCTTCTGCCATAGCAGCGGGACAGAAAATTCATTTTACTGCTCCGGTTGCCCATCGCCGTTACGGCAAGTGCAGGCGTGCCCGGGGTTGTTTTCCCTTTCGTATTCTTCTTTCCACTTTTTGTACAGGTCCACCAGCAGGTCGGCATCGTTGCCCTGCCGGTTTTTGAACATGGTGAGGAGCGCTACCGTCCAACTGTACATGATCTTGCCGCCAATGAGGGTGTGCACCACCTGGCCTTTTTGCCGCCAGCCCTGCAATCCCCTGGGGCTTGTCTTTACCCGCTGCATCATTTCCTGCGCGTCGATCCAGTCGAATGAATGGAGCAGTGCCCATTCGAAAAAATCGTTTTTCATAATAGCCAATTTTAGAGTGCCCCAAAATTCTGTATTTTTCCTTTACAAAAAATACCACTTTAGTAGTATGCCACTGGCACTTGCTCTAAAAAGAAACTACGTATGAAAACAACGCGGCTTTATGCCGGAGGGAAGCAAAGCGCTTTTTTATTACATCACAAAAGCGGTAGCTACGGGGCTATAGCTTTTCTGCGCTCTGCTGCCGAGCGCTATCACCCGCACCCAGTATTGCTTGCCGGGCACCAGGCCGGTGAACACAAACTTAGAAGGGTTGCCGGGGAAATCCTGCCACACGGTATCATCGCCGGGCAGCGACGCCGACAATTGGTGAACATATTTACCGGCGCCATACAATGCTTTCACTTTGGCTGTCAACTCGCCCGAGTTGACGCCCTTTGACAGAGTGACATTGCCAAGCGCCCCAAGGGTCCGCGGCTCCGGTATTTTAGTAAGCGTGTAGCCGCTGCTTTGCAGCATGGCCACATCGCCCTTTGCTACCATCATAATGCAATTGCCCAGCGTGACGAGCAGCAGCTCAAGCGACCTGCGCGCAGCCACCTTGAGCGCCACATCGTTGCGGTCGCCATTGCCGGCAGCCTGCAAAGCCGAGCTGTAGTCCTCAATTGCCGCCTTCAGATCGGTAAGCGGCGGCGTGAGAGTGGGGAAAAAAGCGTTGCCTGTGAGATTGGTCTCAATGTGCTTTGCCTTGACCTGGAAATTTGCATCACTGTAAGCTGAGAAATTAAGAGAGATTCTTTGGACCCGCATAAAATAAAGTTTTTAAAATGAATGCCACAAAATCGTGACGCCATTAAAAACAATGCTCGGGAAAAAATATTTTAAGGCGAAAAAACTATGCACAGGAATGTGCGATTATGTATTAAAATATGTCGTTTTGATATCCGATAAAAACGGGTGAAATGATTGAAAGATGGTTTTCCCGCATCAAAAGACCGGCCTCCCGCATCGAAAGATGCCTTTCCCGTGTCAAAAGACTGGTCTCCCGCATCGAAAGATAGCCTTCCGGTGCTAAAAGACTGGCCTCCCGCATCAAAAGATAGCCTTCCCGTGCTAAAAGACCGGTCTCCCGCATCGAAAGATAGCCTTCCCGTGCTAAAAGACCGGTCTCCCGCATCAAAAGATAGGCTTCCCGTGCTAAAAGACTGGTCTCCCGCATCAAAAGATAGCCTTCCCGTGCTAAAAGACTGGTCTCCCGCATCGAAAGATTGGCCTCCCGCATCAAAAAGATATGCATCGGCAACAGCATAAGACATGCCAAAAGAGGAAGAGGCAAAGGGCAGCGGAGAAGCGCAGGTTTTGACAGGATTTTTATCGGGAAATAAAATGCGGATAGATGTGAGCGTGTTTCAAAATGCATCCGAAGTTTATAAGCTTCGGAAGTTTTTGCATTATCAAAATGAGCAGATAGAATTTTAAATGCGTCAGAGTGGATTGTCCTAACGACAACTTGCCTGCCGTAGGTAGGTGGAAATGTATAACATCAAAAGATTGATTATCAATAGCGATTTTTTTAGGGCAGTAGCGTCTAATAGCATAAATTTACGTGTTGCCTGCTATTTTATTTGACACTCTCAAAACTTTGAATAACTGTGAAATATTTTATTTATTTTATTTTGACATTTTTAAATTTGACTTTACTCGAAGCACAACAGAAAAGTTCAACAAGTGAAATATTATCAACCAAACAAGTACAGACAATATTTACAGACTCTGAAAAAAAAGAATTCAAAATAAACTATCCAATTTTTCGGGTTTACAATTACACAGACAAGTCAGGCGAATTTTTTTGTGTTTTGACAGAGAGCAATGATTCAATCACAAATACTAAAGACACATTTAATCATTCTATAAAAGCAATTGACCTAAAAGTTGACAAAGGCAAACTTGTTAAAGTTTGGGAATTAAATGATAATATAATCAAGAATGAAAGAGAAGAAAATTCCATTTGGTTTTGGACAAGTTATTTTGACTTCATGGACTTTAATGGTGACGGTTTGATTGAACCAATTCTTGTTTATGGTACAAGCGCAATGAATGGGTATGACGACGGACGAATCAAGTTTATCATTTTTTACAACGGACAAAAGATTGCTATTCGACATCAAAACGGTGTTTTAGACAACGAAAGACAAACCCAAATTGACAAAGCATTTTATTCATTACCACAAAAATTAAAGGACAATATAAAATCGAAAATGACTTTGATGGAAAAACAGAATAAAGCCATTTTCACAGCAACTTGGTAGACAAAACAGCAGGCAACATTAGGTTTGGCGTTATTGGGGCTTGACGAATATTACCTCAACATTCGTTATTTATTGTACTTCAGTTCAGGCTGGACATTATAAATTTGGCTTATGAATAAAACATCAGCAATATTGCAATCATTGGGCTTTGGTTATGGGCAGACGGAATGCTAATTCCCCAACAACGCCAAGCCTTTTTCGTTGCCTGCAACCAATTCGACCAACATTCTCTTTTGAGAAACTAATTTTAATAATCACGATTTTTAATAGCAATGACGACAATTGAAAATATTTACAATGATTACAGAACTGCGAATGAGTATCCATCTTATTATACCCTTGACTTTTTTGCGAAAAACGCGATTCCACTAAACAATCTCGACTCCTTTAAGGACGACAATGAACTGAAGCTTTTTATTGAACTCTCATGGCAACATTTAAACGCATTGTACCAAAAAGACAGATATAACGACACAGCCGACAATGCTATAAAATATTTAAAAACCATTGATAGTAAAATCAACCAACACAACCTGCCATTTATTAAAGACGACTGGTATTACGGTATTCTTCTGTTTAAAGGAATGGCGACCTACCGACTTCGTGATTACAAAACATCAACTCCTATTTTTAAAGAGTTGACCGAACATGATTCCAAAAATGAGAATTATAAAAATTGGTTACGCTATTCTAAATATGGACTACACTTGTGGATTTCAAAAACAATAACAGTTGTTTGCGGACTTTTGCTTTTAATAGAAGTTTTCTTCAAGAAATATATTCCATCATTTTTTATACGGATTTCACTTGACAGTATTGCCCTAATCGGTTTTGTGGGGACTTTAATTTATGATTATTACATTAAAAGAAGTTTTAGGAAATCAAATCAGAAATAAGTTTATAAGATTTTGGCTGCAGGCAACATTGCATTGGCGTTATGTCGGCGGACAGATTAATAAATTTCAACTTCAACTATCTATCATCTTTTGTTCGGGCTGGACGTTATTAATTTAGCTGTGGTTATTATCTTCATCTTTTGTAATTTTATTCGGCATTGGTTGTCGGCTGACGTTTTCCAAATGCCGCCACAAAACGCCAAGCCCAGGCCGTTATCGGCAACCCTCCAATGCGACAACAAACACATCACCGGCAGACAATGAAAATCAAATCTTAAAACCAAAATATTAAGTGGACACTTCCTTTTACATGGACAAATTTCAAGAAGCTGCCGACAAGCTTGACAAAAGACTTCTTACCAAAAAGCAAGTTGAAAGTGCAGTTGTCATGTATGGGAAAGACTGCGTTGTTTTGAAATTATATAAAAGGTCATGGACAAACCAATTTCAAGACCCATTGGCCTCTGAATCACGAATTTTCTTTTCTATCTGGATAAGCAATTCATCTGTTAAAGAACAAAAACTTTTATACAATATACATGCACTCAAGCTGAGACACCTAAAAGGTTATACCATACAAAGCAGAAAATTTGCAGACATTTTTAGAGACAGTTTTAAGGCGTTTGAACATAAATGGAAAAATGTAAGTGTAGATTTTGGGCCATTGACATTAATGGAAGGTTGGCTAAAAATAGATGTGGAAAATTTCCAAGATGAGATTTTAGAACTTGCTGATAATTTTTTAGAAATAGAACATTTGGTTGACGACACGCTTGCTCACTTTAAATAGGCAGACGACACAAAGAAGAACAACGTATCTTTAATTCATGGGCTGGGCAGCCGGGCTTCGATTTCCCCACAACGCCTAACGTCAGCGGTAATGGCCGGGAGTCACCACATGTAACAGCAGACAAGAAACAAATGACTAAACAAACCAAACTAATTATTTTCATTTTTTGCTTGGCAAAGTTGACACTTCATTTAATTGCAGATAGTCATTCAGGTTTTCAAGGAGATGAATTAATGCATATTGAGACAGGCAAACATTTGGCTTTCGGCTATATGGAGTTTCCGCCGATGATAGGTTTGTTAGCGTTTATTCAAAACTTGTTTCATTCTCATTCTGTTTTCGTTTATCACATCTTTCCGCATATTGCTATGCTGCTTATTATTATTTATGTGGGCAAGATTACAGCGGAGCTCGGAGGCAAAAGCATTGCGGTATTTATTGCTTTGTTTTGTCTTTTGGTTGCACCCGGATTTGAAGGGTCTCAACAACCATTTGGGCCTGTCGTTTTCAGTCAGTTGTTTTGGGTGCTTTGTTTTTATCAACTCACAAGATTCATAAAACACGGGGAAGGAAAATACTTATGGCATTTGACCATATTCATCTCTCTGTTTTTTCTGACTAAATATGACGCATTGTTTTTTTGTTTCGGTTTATTGTCATTACTGCTCTTTAGGAAAACAAGAGTTGCATTGGTCAAAAGTAAATACTGGCAATGTTTGATTGTCTCATTTTTGATTTTACTGCCGAATATCATTTGGCAATATGTAAATGATTGGCCTGCGTTACAAATGTTTCACCGGTTGTATGAAACCCAATTGGATGATTTAGCGCCAATGCACTTACTGCACGATTTATTTTTATCAGTCAATCCGATTGTATTTATCCTGATGCTGCCCGCACTTGTTTTTATGTTTGTTGATAAAAGAAACAAAAGCCTTTATTTGCCACTTGCCTGTTCAATTTTGTTATCTGTATTATTTCTCACTTATAGTAAAGGGAAAGCCTATTATTTCTTTCCGGCAGTTCTTACCATACTCCCATTCTGCGGTATCTTTTGGGAGGGTGTCTTACTGCCGAAAAGGAAATGGTTATTATATCCCCTGGGCTTTATTTTATTTATCAGCGCAGTACTGATTCCTTTCGGAATGCCCGTATATTCTTATCATCATTATTTGAATTCCGTTTATAAATATTCCCCCAAAGAAATAAAAAATGGCAAAGAAGTACTTCCTATTCAAGAATACAATGCAAAAGAAAAATGGAAAACGGTGATGCAACAATTGCAATCGGTGTATGACAGCCTGCCCGAAAATGAAAAAAAGACTTGCTTAATCTGGGGGAAACATTATTCGCAAGCGGGAGCAGTTGAATTGTTTAAAGACGAATATAGGCTTCCAAATGCCTTTTCATATCACGGAAGCTTTTATGCATGGGCACCGGCGGGCAATATGCCTGAAACGGTTATTGCTTTTTGCTATAACGATGCAGGTGATAGTTTTTTTAACCCTTTTTTCGAAGAAGTAATTCCTGTAAGAAAAATTTACAGCGACTATGCAAGCAGTGAAGGCTGGGTTGTGCAAACAATGTACGTTTGCAAAAAACCAAAGCAGAGCTTTGACAAAATGAAGGAGTTGTTTAAGAAAAGAATATTTGAATAAACAAAGTCATTACCGCTAAGATGAAACTTGCCGCTATGCTGCCACAGAGGAGAGCAATCGGCATTTGAAAAACGATCAGCTAATATCTGTACGGAATTCTTTTGAGCATTTCTTGTTAATTTCACCAAAAGCAATTTTTTTCGGCTTCGGTTCCAGGCTGGATATTATAAAATGCACCACAATCTGTACCACTTAAAGCGGGAGCAGTAATCAATTCCCCAACTATTTCAGGCGGAAAGCCCGGTAAGGATGGATTAGCTATTTTACTTGCTGTCGGCAATGGAAATTTTTCTATAATGAAAGGTTCCCCGTTTGAAACAGGGCCTGGTGCGACAAGAGTTGTAATAGGCGACTTAAATAATGACAGCATCAATGATATTGTAGTAAGCAATTACAAAAGTAATTTCGTGTCAGTTTATTATATGAATAAGAACGGGGTACAATCAACATCGCAATTACCAATTGGCAAAGGTTCAGACGGTGATGCTATTTACGACCTGGATGGAGACGGCAAAAAAACATCATTGCAACAAGTTCAAACGAAAATAGCGTTTCAATATTTTTTGGCAAATGACGAAGACAAGCACTAATGGCAAGATTCGTTTTGCCCCGCCTTTGTTGGTGTTCCGATAGCCTTGTGCTTTAACCGTGTCAACAACAAAATAATGGCAAGTGGCCGTTGGTGAGCCGCTCACAAAACCAATACACAACACCAACGGTGGCAAAAAGCGGGTTTTCCGCATCATGGACTTAAAATATCAGCGATCAACAAAGAGACCCCACACAGTGGATATTTTATTACTTTCAACGATTAATTTGTCAAACGGGGTCGGCTGCGCCAGACGCGCTGAGACCCGGATCAACAACAACATAAACGGTATAAATGCAAAATAAAATTTGGGGCAATAGTTATAGAGACTGGGCCGACATACAGGAAGAAAAGAGTAAAGATGGATATCATTTCGTTCTGGATTCTTTGTCGCTAAAAGATTGTGTCAGGTTACTTGATGTTGGCTGCGGTACAGGAGTTTTTAGCAAATTGGCAAGCGACATGGGTGCAATTGTTACTGGGATCGATGCATCAACAGTATTTATTGAAGAAGCTGGCATACGGCTGCCAACGGCCTCTTTTTTATTTGGCGATATGGAAGACCTTCCTTTTGAAGATGGCTCATTTGATATTGTATGCGGATTCAATTCTTTTCAGTATGCTGCCAGCATAGAAAATGCGCTGATAGAGGCAAAAAGGGTGTTGGGCCGAAACGGTAAATTAGTCATTATGGTTTGGGGCAAAAAAGAAGACTGCGAATGCACAGCACTATTGAAAGCGGTAGGCGCCCTTTTGCCTCCGGTGCCAACCGGACATTACGGGCCATTTGCCTTGTCGGAAAATCAACTGCTTGAGCAAACTTTATCGAAAATCGGTTTCCACAAAATAAAGACTACGGACATATCATCAACATGGGATTATGCTGATACAGAAACGGCATTAAAGGGGTTGATGTCATTAGGTGCCGTATCTAAAGCCATCGAAAATGTTGGGATTGAAAAGGTGAAGGATACAATCTGGAATGTCATTCAACCTCATTTGCAGGACAATGGCCACGTTATCTTCTATAACAAATACCGCATTGTAATGGCTGAAAAGTAAGTTATGTACCTTTTCTCAGCGGTGTGTTCCGTATCATGGATTTAAAATAGCAGAGATCAATGTGGAGACCGCGCAATTGAGCAAGCTTGCATTTGCTTACGCTCTCGCCGTCATGCCTGCGAAAGCAGGCATCCCACCGACCTTGTCAGCAAGATATAAAATAGGATCAAGCTTGTGGCGTAATGAAGGGAACACCAAAAGCTCTATCGATCAACAAACATTTTGTAACATATATATTCCGCGGCATCATCAGCATCATGAATTTAAAATAACGGAGATCAACGCCGAGGCCTCGCACCTTGATAATTTTACAAATTTCATTGTTTAACTTTTCCGAGTTCAGTTGCGCCTGGACTCTAAGTAAATGCAAGCGTCCGCCGTTTCGGGCAATAAATGCTCATAGCAAAGGTTTTTTACGTCACGTTTTGGCTACAACATAAATCGTTTTGGATACATCCCTTTGTTTGTTGCTGCCGAGCTTTGCCTAAACAAATAAAAAATAACAAAATGAAAATTATTGTAACCGGTTCTTTAGGGAACATCAGCAAACCACTAACCATAGACTTAGTTCAAAAAGGTCATCAGGTAATAGTAATTACCTCTAAGCAAGAAAAGAAAAATGAAATTGAAGCATTAGGAGCTACTGCTGCTGTCGGCTCCATAGAAGATGTCGCCTTTCTCACAAAAACCTTTACGGGAGCAGATGCAGTTTACACAATGATGCCTCCTTTCAACTCCAAATTTGCAGAGCTGCCAAACTTTAACGCACGAGAAGAGGCAAAGAGACTATGTGCAAATTATGTAAATGCCATTAAGGCTTCCGGTGTAAAAAGAATTGTTCATTTAAGCAGCATTGGTGCTCATCTGGAGAAAGGAAACGGCGTTCTTGCATTTCATTTTTATGCAGAGCAAACATTTAAACAATTAGCTGCCGATATCGCTATTACTTTCATGAGGCCTGTAGGGTTCTATTATAACCTGTATGATTTTATGGACATTATTAAAGGACAGGGCTTTCTGAAAGGGTTTGTTGGCAAAATAATGACATTGCGCTTTTATGGTTTAAAAGGGCTGATACAGGGTAAAAAAGGCTTAATCCTGTCTAATTACGGAGCAGAAGATAAAATGCCCTGGGTTTCTCCCCTCGATATTGCTGCAGCTATTAGTGAAGAATTGGAATTAGCTGCAACTGGCATAAAAATACGTTATGTGGCAAGCGAAGAACTTACCTGTAACCAAATAGCAACTATAATAGGCGAGGCTATTGGAAAGCCTTACTTAAAATGGGGAACTATCAGCGATAAACAAATGATGAGTGGTTTAAAGCAATTTAAAATACCCATAGACATTGCTGCTGATATTACAGAGATGAATGCAAGCATGCGTAACGGTGGCATTTTATTTAATGACTACTACAAAAACAAACCAGTGATGGGCAAGGTAAAAATGAAAGATTTCGCAAAAGAATTTGCAGTAGTTTATAATCAAAAATAATTACATTGTAACATGGCAAATCAACAGCCTTATAGAATTAAAACAATAAGCCGGTACCACCAGATTCTTGGGCTTCCAAAGCCTGAACATCCGTTAATAAGTGTGATAAATTTAGACTCGTTTAAACAGGTCTCCATGAATGAGCCAATGAGTATAATCTATGATTTTTATTGCATTTCGCTTAAAAGGGATCTCAACTTCAGGCATAAATATGGTCAGCAGGAATATGATTTTGATGAAGGGGTGATGTCTTTTATTTCCCCCGGTCAGGTTTTTGGAATCGACATGGATGAAGATTCAAAGTTAAGACCTTCAGGGTGGATGCTGCTTATCCACCCCGATTTTCTCTGGAATACAGCTTTGGCAAAAACGATAAAGAAATACGAATACTTTGATTATTCGGCAAATGAAGCCCTGCATCTTTCTGAAAAGGAAGAAGCCACCATTGCAGGCATTGTAAAAAATATTGAGCAGGAATATCACTCCAACATTGATAAATTCAGCCAGGACATTATTATTTCACAATTGGAAGTATTGCTCAACTATTCGCAAAGATTTTATCAGCGTCAATTTATCACCAGAAAAATAAGCAATCATAAAATCCTTGATAGGTTAGAGAATATACTGAACGAGTATTTTGACAATGATGATTTGATAAAAAACGGATTGCCTTCGGTTCAGTATATTTCAGAAAAGTTAAACGTCTCTCCAAACTATTTGCGTGGTTTGCTTAAAACATTGACAGGTCTGAACACACAGCAGCACATCCACGAAAAGCTAATTGAAAAAGCAAAAGAGAAATTATCCACCACCGATTTATCCGTCAGTGAAATTGCTTACGAGCTTGGTTTTGAACATTCGCAGTCATTTAGCAAATTGTTCAAGACAAAGACCAGGCTTTCGCCTTTAGAGTTCAGGCAGTCATTTAATTAACCTATCTCTCAGACTTCGGTTCTCAGGTCTTCGCCACGACAACCGATGCTTTGATAAGTCCGGCGCAAGAGCCTGGCCATTTGAGAGTTTGAAGCGGAAACTGGCCTGACAACCCAGGTCTTTGCTTTAGTGACAACCAAGTCTTAATTATAAAATTTACCTTCAACCCCGGGCGGGCAATTGGTCAGTTCCTGACTGCATAGAGCGTTCACGTTTTGTGCCAATCGCAGTTAGCTAAATCATTCTACAATTATTAAAATAATGAAAAGAAGAACCTTTATTAAGGACACATCTTTGACAGCTTTAAGCATCGGCGCGTTTAGGGCAATGAATGTTGATGGCAAAGGGTTTGTAGTTGGCAGCAACCTAAGTGTAAACGGGCAGCGCATTGCGGATCGCATTGCAGCGCTATCCAAATTTGGCATGGATGAAAAAGGGCATGGCCACAGGGTCGCCTATACCAAAGCCGACATTGAAGGAAGGGCCTGGTTTATAGAACTGATGAAAAATGCAGGGCTTGAGACAGGCATTGATGCGGGCGGGAATATTACAGGAAAAAGAAAAGGGAAAAATCCTTTGTTGAAACCTATTGCTTTTGGTTCGCATATTGACATGGTGCCTGATGGAGGGAACTACGATGGCGCTTTGGGCTCCATCAGTGCCCTGGAAGTAATTGAAGTGCTGAATGAAAATAAGATGATGACAGATCATCCGCTGGAAGTGTTGATTTTTGCAGAAGAGGAAGGCGAAACGATTGGGAGTAAAGCGATGACAGGACAGCTTTCTGCCGAAGAGCTAAAACAAGTGAGCGAAACCGGCCTGACCATGGCTGAAGGCATCAGGGCTATTGGCGGAAATCCTGACGACATCAGGTCCTGCATCCGCAAAAAAGGTGACTTCCGCGCATTTTTGGAGCTGCATATTGAGCAGGGCGGCATTCTGGAAAATCAAAATATACAGATCGGCGTGGTAACGGGAATTATCGGAAGGATGGCCTGGGACATAACGGTGGAAGGCGTTGCCAATCATGCTGGTTCAACACCGATGAACATGCGGCAGGATGCGCTGCTGGCAGCATCGAAATTGATCATAGCCGTGAATGAAGTCATTATCAGCGTACAAGGGACGCAGGTAGGCACCGTTGGCAAAATCAATGCCATGCCGGGCGCATACAATGTGATTCCCGGCAAGGTTACACTGGGTTTGGAGATCCGTGATTTATCTATGGACAAAATTAAAATGCTGTTCAGCGAAGTGGAAAAACGGGCGGCTGTGATTGCTGCGGATTCAAAAACAAAAATCAGCTTTCAGCAACAGGCCATTGTAATTGAACCAGCCTTGACCGACAAAGGGCTTCAGCAAACAGTCAATGCCGCTGCAAAGGGATTGGGGCTTACCACAAAACCGATGCAAAGCGGGGCATTCCACGATTCGACGCATATGTCAGTAATCGCGCCCATGGCAATGATTTTCGTTCCAAGTGTTGGTGGCATCAGTCATTCGTTCAAAGAATTTACCAAAACAGAAGACATGGTCAATGGGGCCAATGTGCTGTTGCAAACAATATTGGCAGTTGACAAGAGTTGATGGGAAGTCTTTGGCGGCAACGCTTGTGGCAAAGCAAATACCAGCATGAAGAGAGAAGGCGCAATAACTGTTATCATTTTGTATCATCAACATAACTGGCAGCTTTATGAATTGTAAGATTACCAACAACACAAAGATTGTTATTGTAGTGCTGTGTTTCATAGCTGCTGTAATTGGCTTTCTTATGAAACTACCATCAGCCTTCAGGCATATTGATAAGGAACTGCATTTCTCATTTTATTTTTTGGCGGCGGCATTTCTTAATATGCTATTCAATATCAGAAATCTGGCAAAGCATATTTTAGTCTCAGGGCTTCTGTATTTATTTGGCATAGGCATTGAGTTTGCACAGGAAAAATACAATAAAGTGTTTCATGTACATTTTCACGGACGTTTTGATCCTGAAGATGTGAAAGCAAACCTTAAAGGCTTAATAGCTTTTTCAATCGTTTGGGCAATAGTAATGATATGTAGGTATGCATTGAGGTCTGTTAAAAAAACTTCTGCTTAATAAATGCAATAGTCTCAGTTTCTGCCGCAGCCGAACCCTGCAAGACAGATCAGTCATTTCATTGCGCGGAATCTCGCTCAATTGAGCAAGCTTGTAATTGCTCGCGCTCTCGCTGTCATCCCGCCGCGGAAGCAGGCATCCCACCGACCTTATCAGCATGATAGTAAAATGGCATCACACTTTTGGCGTGATGACGGGAATACCAAAAACAAAATCGCTCAACAAGCGTTTCGTAAGATATCAGTCATGGGCGCAGCATCATAAATTTAAAATAGAAGGGGTTGGTCTAAGGTCTGGCAGCAAGTGCATGCACTGAATAATTAAACCCATTCTGAAAATTCTGTAAATCCTGATTCAGACAATAAAGATGCTGCAACCCAAAGCATTGCGTTATAAGATATGCATTCACGTTAACCTGTTAGTTACGCCATGATTTCTTTGATGCGCTCTCCCTTGCCATCGGGTGTGGTGTAGAATGGCCTTTTTTCTATTTCATATTGAGTATCCTGCGGAATGCCCAATGCGTGATAAATGGTCTGATGTATCTGGTCTATCTTCACGGGAGACTCGATAGTTTTGCAAGGCCGCTCATCTGCTGTCTTGCCATAAGCGAATCCTTTCTTGATTCCGCCGCCGAACATCAGCATGGAACATCCATCGGTAAAATGGCGGTGCATACCGTAAAATTTCATATCGGATAATACTTCAGGCTGCTCCACCTGCTCTTTCACGGTGGCACCGGGTCTTCCTTCCACCATCATGTCCCTGCTGAATTCACTGGCCAGTATGATCATGGTGCGGTCCAGATGGCCGCTCTTATCCAGATCCTTTACTAATTGGGCAACAGGCTCGTCAATCATCTTCTTCATGCCCACCATCCTTGTATGCCCGTTCTCATGTGTATCAAAACCCTTGAATGGCTCATACTCCGTGGTGACACTGATAAAGCGGGCGCCTTGTTCAGTGAGGCGGCGTGCAAGCAGGCAACCGAGCCCAAAACGACCTGTATTATAAATATCATACACTGCCTTAGGCTCCAGGCTCAGATCGAATGCCTTTGCTTCCGGAGAGTTGAGCAGCATATAGGCCTGCTCCATTGAGCGGCGCAAGGATTCTTTCTGGTAGTCGCTTCCAAACTCTCCGATGGGGCTTTTGCTGATCAGTGAATCGTAGAGCTGGTTGCGGCGCTCGAAGCGTTTCGCATCCATGCCCACCGGCGGCCTTGCGCACTCCAACCCCTGTGAGGGATCAGGGATAAGGAAAGGGCCAAACTCATTGCCTAAAAAACCGGCGGTATGAAAAGCTTTGAGTTCTTCTGCTTCACCTACACTGAAGCGTTGGCCGATATCTATAAAAGCCGGGATCACCGGGTTCTTGGGCCCCAATTGGTTTGCTATCCATGCACCGATATGCGGAGCGGCAACTGTCTGTGGTGGTTCGTAGCAGGTATGCCAGTGATACTGGTGACGGGAATGCAGGATAAAGCCCATATCAGCCGCTACATAAGATCTGATCAGGGTGCCTTTGTCCATCACGCTTCCAATGGACTGCAATCCTTCGGAAAATTTGATGCCATCGAGCGCTGTGGGAAATGAAGGGAAAGTGCTCAGCACCCGTTTGCCTTCCATTCCTTTTTCGTAGGGGGTATAAGCTTTTGGATCGAATGTTTCTGTATGTGCCATACCCCCTCCCATCCAGAGCAGGATGACTGTATCAGCCGTGGGATTGATCTTGGAGCCTTTGCTGCACCCGGTGAGCAAGCTGGCAAGTGGGGCACCGGCAGCCAGAGCCGCCAATGTAGCAGCACTGGATTTTTTCAGAAAATCTCTTCTGTTCCAATTTGCATTCATATGGTTTAATTAATAATTCATGCCTAAAGTTAAACCAATCCACGCATGTTCACATCTCATCATTTCCATATTTTAATACACCAGTTGAAATTCCGGGTGCAGGGTCATCGCCCATATAAAATCCTGCACGGCCTCATCCGTCGGCACATTTCCCAATGCGAGCTTTGCAGTTTGTGCTTCCTGCGCATTGGGCAATCGCCCGAGTGTATTCCGGTATATCTCCCTGATCATCTTATCCGGATCGGGATATTGCTCCTTCCATTTTTCGGCTCCGCGTTTCGTGACCTCATTAAACAGCGACCCATTAGTGAGTTCCAGTGCCTGCAACAAATTGGCCTGAGATGCCCGGCTGGTGGAGACGGTCTCCCGGTTAGGTCTTCCGAGCGCAGTTAGAAAAGGATCATTTTTTACCAGCGAAGCCCTCGGGAAAGGCATCTTTCCTTTGATGTCTTTGGGCAACAGGTCATAAACCACCATGCTATCAGCATACACAGGCGCAATGGCCTCGCTGACTGCATCGGAAAACTGCTCTGCAGTAAGCCTTTTGCGCAACATCCCTGTAAACTTAAACCCCGGCGCACTGATCAGCCCCGCATCTTTTACCGCCACAGAAGGCAACTGATAAGTCTTGGAAGTTACGATCTGGAAGATCAGCTTTTTGATATCGCACCCATTGGCCACAAAATCGGAAGCCAGCCAGTCCAGCAGATCCTGGCTCCATGGCTTGTTGTCCATCACGTCCACCGGTTCTACAATGCCACGGCCCATTAGTTGTGCCCAAACCCGGTTTACCAGTGTGCGGTATAATCTGCCATCTCGGGGTTGCACCAGGCTATCTGCCAGTTGTTTTAATCTTTCCGGTTTGCTGGCAAGCGGATTGATCAACCCCAGTTTTTTATAAAGAATCCTGCGGCCTGCCATTTTCCCGGTAGGCTTATCGCAGCGGTTAATCTCCAGCAGGCTGTCAGAAAATATATTGGCAAATGCATAAGCTTCATCGAGTTTCCAGTCACTAATAAAACTATCATGACAGGAGGCGCATTTCAGGTTCAACCCCATGAAAACCTGCGATACATTTTGGGCGGCCTGCATTTCCGTTCGCTGGCTGGCATTGACCACGCCTCTCCATTCAATACCGCGGATGAACCCGAGGGAACTGCTATCCGGGTTTATCAGTTCTTTCACAAAAACATTGTAGGGTTTATTGGCTTGCAGGGAAGCATACAGCCATTTGGTGATGTCCGATCTGCCTCCTGTGATATATCCGGTGCCGGTATAATCATTGCGCAGGGCATCGTTCCAGAAAGAAAGCCAATGCTGGGCGTAATCATCCGGCCGCCTCAGCAATGATGCAACCAGTATCTCTCTTTTTTCAGGGCGGGGATCACGGATAAAAGCATCTACGCTATCTGCTGGTGGCAGCAGGCCGACAAGGTCAAGATATACCCTACGGATATAGAGCCGGTCATTAACCTGTGCGCCCCATTTGATATTATTTTTTTCAAAGTAGACATTCACGAAACGGTCAACCGGGTTGATAAGGTCTCCGCTTAGGGCGGGAATCTCAGGGGTTCTGGGTTCAAGCTCTGCTTGTCGGTATAAACTCTTCTCCGGCCCGTTAGGCCATGGCGCTCCCTGGCGTATCCAGTAGGTTAGTGTCAGTATTTCATTTTGCGAAAGCCTTTGCCCTTTGGAAGGCATCACATCTTTATCAGTGGGAGAAAGGCTCACACGCCGGATCAACTCGCTTTTTTCGGGTCGGCCCGGAGTGAATATAGAACCATTTTTGCCACCTTTGAAAATGGCGTCTTTGGAATCCAGGCGCAGATCTCCTTTCATTTTGAGCGGGCCGTGGCAGCTATAACAATGGTGCGCGAAAATCGTGCGCACCTGTATGTTCAGATCCTGTAATTGCGATTCCGAAAGCGGTCCTTTTTGGGTGGCTAAAATAAAGTCGGGAAGGTTTTCATCATCGCTGGCATTTGCAGCAACAGGCTTGCTGTCAGAAAAAGCACTGCTCAGGTAATCCTCTCCATGTGTCAATTCCGCGCCGTAATGCCCGGCCACGGTTACTCCCAGCACGGTTGCAAACAACATTGCGTATTGGGCTTTCCTTGAACCTTTCTGATAGCAATAAGCGGTGACAATTGCAAAGACCATGGTGGCAATCCCGATCCATTGGTGAAGCGATAGCACATTGCTTCCATAGCTGTCCGTATTGGATAATATCAGTCCAAGCACCACAGAAATTATAGCAGCTAAAGCACCTGTAAAAACAAGGATTTTAGTGCCGGCAAAAAATTTGCTGGCATTGCTCTTCCAGGCAACAAACTCAAATAGCAGCGCACCGTAAAGCAGTCCGATAGGGAAGTGGACAATCATCGGATGAAGCCTTCCCAGGAATGTAAAGATGCCCGAACCATTTCCCTTGACGGTTTCATTTTCTTTAGCTGATACGGTAGTAAGCATGCCACATACAAGCAGCACGCAAAACGCCATTGCCAAAAAACGGATAGTCTTATGAAATGCTTTTCTGATTTTCAAAAGCGCTTTATCCTTCAATGTTTGAAAATTAAAATGATGACTAAACAATATTAAGGTAAAAAATGATATTGATTATAACGTAAAATATTCTTTATAGTCAAATTAGCGGTAACGATCATGCATATTTTATGATGAAGCGATTGCAGTTAAGAATCTTTCTTTCAATAGTACATTGAAGCAATATGTTTTACTTTCATGCTTATAAAGTAGGTATGAATAATAAATCAATTTGCATTGCAGGGATAGGGAATACCTTGCGTTCTGATGATGGGGTGGGAGACTATGTTTGCCGGTTGATGGAGGAAAAAAACCTGGACGGGGTTTCCACCATCATCATGCAGCAGCTTGATATCGGGATGACAGAAGATTTTATAAAATATGACATAGTGATATTTGTGGATGCATCTATAGAGGAGAAAGCATTTTCTTTTCAACCATTGGCGGTAGAAAACAATCAACCGCAATCTTTCTCCCATCACATCAACGCTGCGATGCTGGTCAGCCTTGCACAAGTATTGTATTCAGCAAGCACACGGTTTTACATTTGTGCAGTAGGTGCGGATCAATTTGAAATGGGCAATACTATTTCTGAAAAAACAATGGGCAATGCATTGGCATCTGCTGCATTCCTTACAGGATGGATAGAAGTGAATCACTAAAACCTTTTGATTGCTTTGACGATGTTGCCACCGGCATCATAAACTTCTGCAATCAACGGCATAGCGCCTATGGCATGCGAAGAACAGGATAAACAAGGGTCATAGCAGCGGATAGCAGATTCAACGCGGTTCAACATACCCTCTTCAATATTATTTCCTTTGACATATTGTTTTGCTACTTCGAAAATCGAACGGTTCATGGATGGATTGTTTTGCCCTGTTGCGATCAGCAGGTTAACCTTTAATAGTTTTCCGGTCTCATCTGTTCTGTAGTGGTGAAACAATGTGCCGCGGGGAGCTTCTGAACTTCCGATCCCTTCAGCATAATTCCATTTGCCATGATGCTGGATGTGCGGGGAAGTAACCTGAGGGTCATTTAAAATTCTCTGAGCATCTTCTATATCACTGAGCGCTTCTATCAGGCGTGTGTAATGAAAATAAAAAGCTCCGTGTACAGGCTTGCCGTTATGTATTGATTTGAAAATTTCAAACTCTTTCTGCGCTAATTCGGTTTTCATTTTCTTCGCTACGTTCAATCTTGCTAAAGGGCCAACGCGATAAAACCCTTTATCAAAACCATAGGGTTTGTAATACGGATATTTCAGAAAAGACCAGCTCACAGAACGTTCAGCAATATAATCCAGATAGTTTGCGGGGTTCAACTGATCGTGTAAAATAGTGCCATCTGCATCTATGAAACGCAATTTGCCATCGTACAATTCATGTTCGCCATCGGGCCCAACAGTTCCTAAATACAGTGTGGGAGATATTGCAAAAGAATTTACCATCTCGGCATTTTCATCCTGAAATTTTTTGATAATGCCAATGCCGGTCTGTACAGTTTCTATTGCTTCGGGTATCCATTCCAGCAAAGCCTTTCGGTTTTCTTCGGTAAGCGGAAAAGCCATACCACCCGGCACAATGCCCATGATATGGATTTTTTTCCCGGTGATCCGCTCGCTCATTTCCTGCCCGAATTTTCTAAGCCTTATACCGCGAATGGCGATATCAGGATATTTTTCTGCAACGCCAAAAATATTTCTTTTAGCAGGGTCGCTATCATATCCTAATAAAATATCGGGGGAGGATAAATGGAAAAACGAAAGTGCATGCGAAGAGAGATTTTGCCCGATATGCATTAAACGCCTTAACAGGTTTGCTGTGTAAGTCGGTTCAATTCCCTGAATCATTTCGCAGGCCTTCACGCTTGCCAAAGTATGGCTGGTGGGGCATATCCCGCAGATCCTTGGCGTAATGGTCGGCATCTCAGTGTACATTCTTCCCTCACAGAATTTTTCGAATCCCCTGAATTCATTTACATGGAACAATGCATCCTGCACATTGCCTGCTTCATCTAACTGAATGGATATTTTTGCATGTCCTTCAATTCTGGTAACCGGAGATATTTGCACCGTTCTTATATTAGTATTAGCCATATTTTATTTTTTTTGCTTCGCCTAAATTGGGCACGCGGTCATTTAAAAATTCGAACAATACATAGAAGATCGTATCTGCATCAGGCGGACAGCCGGGTATATAGAAATCCACCTGCACCACTTCCTGCAGGGGCACCACTTTGTTGTTCAGCTTCAGCAATGCCGGATCATCAGGAATACTTCCTTCTGCATCATTGCTGATAGCCGTTACATATGCGGTATCAATTACCTGCCTTAGCGGAAAATAGTTTCGCAAACCGGTTACATTGGTCATGATGGCGCAGTCTCCAAACGCAACCAATATTTTTGAATTTTTGCGGATATGTTTTATTTCGCGCATGTGCTCATCACTGGTGATCGCTCCTTCCACCAAAGCAATATCCACGCTGGGAAATTCTTTCTGATCTACAATAGGGCATTTGACAATATCAGCAAGCTTTGCCACATCCAGTATTCGTTCATCAATATCCAACAGCGACATGTGGCAGCCGGAACATCCGCCTAACCATACAGTCGCTAATTTTTTTCGTGTATCCATTGACGTGTTTTTTATAAGCCCATCTTTCTTTTTTCCATTAATTCGCCGATCATCTCAGGATGTTTGTTCATTTGCCCCTGCACAATATCCTTGGGCCATATCGCCCCGGTTGGGCATGCATGCATGCATTTGCCGCAGGAAGTACAAGTAGTGGATTCTCCCCAGGGTGTATTAAAATCAGAGATGATCCTTACTTCGTTCCCTCGATTCATAACATCCCAGTTATAGGCGCCTTCCACTTCTGCGCAAACCCTTACACAGCGGGTGCACATGATGCAACGGTTATGATCGAGCACAAACAGCGGATGTGATGTGTCTACCTCACATTGCGGCACTAAATGAGGATAACGGATATGATCCAGTTCCACTTTGTATCCGAGATCCTGCAATTCGCAATTTTCATTGGCCACGCACACGGAGCACATATGATTTCTTTCCGCAAAAAATAACTCCGTGGTAATGCGCTGATAATTTTTTAATTTTTCTGTTTTCGTATGTATCACCATGTTGGCCGCTACCTTAGTAGTGCAGGATGACTGTAGTTTATTGATGCCTTCTATTTCAACCAAACACAAACGACAGGCACCGATATCTTTCACGCCTTCCAAATGGCACATGGTCAATATCTCGATATTGTTTTCCCTGCATACTTCCAGGATGGATTTGCCGGAATCAGCTTCCAATTTTTTGTCATCAATATAAAGAGAAATAGTAGCCATTGGATTTACCTCCTCAGGAGATTTATTTGATAGATTAATTTCCTACTGTTCAATTTTATTATCATATTCATGCCTGAAATGCCTGAGCGTGCTCAATAACGGATTGGGGGCAGAAGCACCCAATCCACAGAGGCTGGTTTCTTTTACATAGCCTGCCAGTTCTTCCAGTCTTTGCACATCAATGGTAGTCCCGTTGTTGTCACAGATTTTCTGCAGCAGGTCATGCATCATTTTAGTGCCTACTCTGCAAGGCACACATTTGCCGCAACTTTCATCCATGCAAAACTCCATAAAATACCTTGCTACATCTACCATATCAGAGCTCTCATCCATAATGATCAAACCGCCTGAACCCATGATAGAGCCGAGGCTGATCAAAGATTCATAATCCATTTTTACATCAAGATGTGCCGGGGGTATGCAGCCTCCTGATGGCCCTCCGGTTTGCGCTGCCTTGAATGCTTTGTTGCCCTGCATCCCGCCGCCGATTTCAAAAATAATTTCTCGCAGACTGGTGCCCATCGGTACTTCTATCAATCCAGAATAATTTATTTTTCCAGCGAGCGCAAAAACTTTTGTGCCAGCGCTTTTGGGTGTCCCGATCTCACTATACCATTCCCCGCCATTATTGATGATGGGAGCGATGCCCGCGAAAGTTTCTACATTATTGATTAAGGTGGGCTTTCCCCATAAACCCGATTCAGCGGGGAATGGAGGACGTGGTTTGGGTGTGCCTCTTTTTCCTTCAATGGAAGCGATCAATGCAGTCTCTTCGCCACACACAAATGCGCCGGCACCAATGCGCACTTCTACATCAAAAGAAAATGGGGTGCCTAAAATATTGCTTCCTAAAATACCTGATTTTTTTGCCTGTTTTATGGCCAGTTCAATCCGCTTGATAGCTAATGGATATTCGCCGCGGATATAAGCATATCCTTTGTTGGCTCCTATGGCATAAGCAGCGATTGCCATTCCTTCCAGCACGCGGTGTGGGTTTCCTTCCAGCACACTTCTGTCCATGAAAGCACCGGGGTCGCCTTCATCTCCATTGCAAATGACATACTTCTGATCGTTTACATATTTATAGACAGTCTCCCACTTCAACCCGGTTGGATAGCCTGCTCCGCCGCGGCCGCGCATCCTGCTTTGTCTGATCTCCGCTATTACTTCTTCCGGCGACATCTGAAATAAAACTTTATCCAGGGCTTTGTATCCATCATGGACAAAATAATCTTCAATTTTTTCCGGGTTGATATCGCCGCAATCTTTCAAAGCGATTTTCATTTGCTTTTTAAAGAAGGGATCTTCCTGCGCATTGATAAAAGGCTGAGGGCGGGAGTCGGAAAAAAGCAATAAGTTTTCAACTGGTTTTTTATCAATAAGCTGGTTTTGCACAATATGCTCAACATCGGTGCTGTTTACTTTTTGATACATGGTATAATCAGGCAAAAACTTAACAAGCGGCCCCTGATTGCAAGGCCCCATGCATCCGGTAGGGATTACTTCAACATCGGCATTCATTCCCTTTATAATAATTTCTTCTTGCAATTTTTTTATCACTTCCTCCGACCCGGATGAAATGCAACTGGCGCCGCAACACACGCATACCTTATTCTTATTTTTGTTTGTCTGATCTTTTTCTTTTTCTGCAGATATGATGGTTTGTAAATCCTGCCTGTTCATGGTGCAACAATTTTAGCGTTGATTTTATTGATGATATCTCCTGCATTTGCTTTGGCCTGCACTTCATCATCCAGCACCACTGCGGGAGCTAAACCACAGGCGCCAATGCAACGTGCCACCTGAACACCCAATTTATTATCTGCCGATACCTGGCCGGGCTTCAGGGCAAATTGTTTTTCTATTTCGTTTAAAATAAGCTGAGCCCCTTTCACATAACAGGCTGTGCCGGTGCATACGAGACAGGTGTGCTCACCTTTTGATTTTAGCGAGAAGAAGTGATAGAAAGTGACGGTTGAATAAACACGTGAAGGAGGCAACCTGAGCTCCTTGGTAATATACCTGAGGACATTCATAGGCAGGTAACCATAAGCATTTTGAGCACTGTGAAGAATTTCAATTAAAGCATCCGCTTTATAATTTCCTTTTTTTATTTTTGCTGCAATAAGTTTTACCCTTGGATCCGTTTTAGCCAGCTCTTGATTCAGCATGATTGAATATGTTATAATATAAAATCTTGTTACAAAATCTGAATTAAATCAAATTAGTACGGCTGTATATACACATGAACAAAATCAAACCTTGCCTCTTTACCTGTAAATACGTGTCAAAGCTATCTGTCTCAATTTTTAAAAACCCTGCTGCTTATTAGTATCTGATATGAGGAGAATCATAAATTATTATTTGCAAATAATTTTAAATTCACCAAAATATGATTGAAGGTAAATTACTTTCTCGTGATGCCGTTTCGGTTTTATCACATAAGCAAAAAATTATAAACGAAATTGAGTTATATCATGCGCAATGAGCCTCCAGATGAAGCAAAAGCCGGTGGATCTGAAAAATTTTGTTTTGACAATGACCGGATTATTGAATTATTAAGGGAACAGGCATTAGACATGCGCTGTTCATGGATAAGTTCAGGGTCAGGTGATGATATCTGGAAAGATATAGATCCGGTGCTTTGGGGCATGACACACGATCCCTGGAATATGATGCAATCGCTTTCTCTTGAAAGATGGAGGTTTTTGCTTGCTGATGAGACCTTCAGAGAAAAAGTGCTTAAGCTGATTTCGCAGAGAGATTCTGATAATAAAAGAATTACCTGGTTTCAGCAAAACCATGCTGATAAGTATTTGAAATGCGTAGCCTATTTCAGCATGGAATATATGTTGAGCAAGGCGCTACCAGTTTATTCCGGCGGGCTTGGCAATGTTGCAGGCGACCAGCTAAAAGCGGCCAGCGATCTCGGTGTTCCTGTTGTAGGAGTGGGCCTGCTTTATCAGCGTGGTTATTTCCGGCAGGTAGTTGACAGAGACGGAGAGCAATTATCGCTTTTTCCATATAATGACCCGGCTCAATTACCGATAGTACCTGTTCGCAATGAGCACGGTGAGCTTTTCAGGCTGGCAATTGATTTGCCGGGTTATTCAATTTGGTTAAGAGCGTGGAAAGTTCAGGTTGGTAAAGTGAGCCTTTATCTGCTGGATTGCAATGATATTTTAAATGCACCCGTGCACCGGATGATCACCAGCGATTTATATGGCGGAGGTCCGGAGATTAGGCTAAAACAGGAAATGGTGTTGGGGATCGGCGGATGGCGCTTATTGAAGGCGCTTGGTTTTAGCCCCGGGGTTTGCCATTTGAATGAAGGGCATGCTGCATTTGCAATTATCGAAAGGGCAAGAGATTATATGCAGGAAACAGGTTTGTCATTCGAAGCAGCGCTTGCTGTTACCAGGGCTGGTAATCTGTTTACAACTCATACTGCAGTGGCAGCGGGTTTTGATAGATTTTCTCCATCGCTTATCGAACAGCACATGGGCTGGTATTGCAAGGACCAACTTGGTATTGCATTAAATGATTTCCTGTCTTTAGGCAGGGAAAACGGCAATGATCCATCTGAGTCTTTCAACATGGCATATCTTGCTTTACGGGGATCCGCTGCAGTAAATGGTGTCAGCAAATTGCACGGTGAGGTCAGCAGGCAATTATTCGCGCCATTGTTTCATAAATGGCCGAAAGAGGACATACCGGTTAGCTATGTAACAAACGGAGTGCATATACCCAGTTGGGAATCGGAAGCTGCAGATGAACTGTGGGCAAGTGTATCGGGCAGTGAAAGATGGGAACAGGAAACTGAAATGCTAGGCAATCAGATCAGGCATGCAACCGATCCGGAGGTTTGGAAGATGCGGACAATCGGAAGAAAGGAGCTGATAGAATATGCACGTTATCGCTTGTCACAGCAATTGGCTTTTTCCGGCGCTTCCGAACTTGTTATTCAAAGAGTAAACCATTTGTTCGATCCCAATGTGCTTACGATGGTTTTTGCGCGTCGCTTTGCAACTTATAAACGACCCAATCTTTTGCTTCACGATATCAACAGGCTGATCAGGATCCTGACCAACACTGAAAGGCCGGTACAATTGATTATAGCGGGAAAAGCGCATCCCGATGATCTGCCGGGCAGAGAACTGATCAAAAAATGGATGCATTTTATACACATGCAGGATATGCACAAGCATGTGATCTTTTTAAATGATTATGATATGGTGCTGACGGAATATATGGTTCAGGGCGCTGACGTTTGGATCAATACACCGATGAGGCCTTGGGAAGCTTGCGGCACAAGCGGCATGAAAATTCTTGCTAACGGAGGGCTCAATATTTCCGTACTGGATGGGTGGTGGGAGGAGGCATTTACTCCCGAAGTCGGCTGGGCAATAGGGAAAGACAGGCAGCACTGCGATGACCATGCTGATGCGAATGAGCTATACAGTATCATTGAGAATGAGATCGCACCCGCCTTTTATGCAAGGAATGCAAATGGCATCCCGGTCGGCTGGGTTTCTAAAATAAGAGACAGCATGGCAGGGTTGACGGCACAGTATTCAGCAAATCGCGCAGTAAGAGAATATACTGAACAACATTACCTGAACCTTGCTAAATCATACACAGAGAGAAGTCTTCATAAAGGAGCCAGTGGAAGAGAAATGGCACACTGGCAGCAGGAACTAAAAAAAAACTGGGCCAAAATAAAGTTTATAGATGTGATAATAAACACCCATGAACAAGAGCATTTTTTTGAAGCAAAGCTGTTATTAGGTGGGATAGACCCATCAGCAATAACCCTGGAGGTTTTTGCTGATGGACTTGGTAGTGGCGGGCCTGAACAACATCAGATGACAAGGAAATCAAAATATGATAATGATGAGATTCAAATTTACAGCGCACTCGTGCCTGCTTACAGATATTCTTCAGATTATACCCTTAGGGTGATACCCTGTTTCCCGGGCGCATCTGTCCCGATGGAAGCTGCATATATACACTGGCATCGCTAAATGCGGAGATCTTTAAAGTTATTGCAGTATCAGAATGCCATAGCTATCCGCACCATCAGAACTGCCTTCAAAAAGATAAGGCCTGCCCAATCCGGCATCGGTATATAATCTTAATATTGTTTCTATAGTCGCTCCCGCATTTTTATCAGCCAGGATAGCAACCGTGCCTCCGGCGCCACCGCCGGTTATCTTAGCTCCGTAAATGCCATTTGAAATTCCTTCATTACGGCATAGGCCAACAAGGAAATCCGTGGCTTTTGCCCCGAGTTCGCATTCGGTATAGGCGTAATGGGATTGGTACATCAGTTCGCCCATCAATGCATACGCTCTTTTTGAAGCAGTGAGCGCCGCGCCGCGTGACAATTCAGAAAACAACTGCACGCGGTGATTTTCTTCTACCGCATATTTTGTATTTGCCCAAATATGATAAGCAACATTTTCTCTTAAAGGGGTAAAGGGATCGGCATGGATTTCATATTGATTCAGATAAGTTTTATGGTCGCTGCTTTTCGGCAAAAGCTTTTCGTATTTTTCATGAAAATCAGAATTGGAAAGATTTGCGAGATAACCATTCCATACCGGATCGGTATATCGGTGGATATCCGTCCCTGTATCGAGCGTCACTGGAATTTTTTCGCTATCGCAAATAATTTTATAACCCATAAATGCCGCGGCTCTTGCTGCTTCATATTCAATGCCCGATACCTGATGGCTCACACCCGAATCAATCCCCCAGATCTTTAAATCCTCTGGCAGCTTTATCAATGGCTCAGGATTGCAGGGCTGGCAAACAAGCGGCATGATAAATCCTTCTTTTCCTGTCACAACAGCCACCTGATCCATGATGCCACACGCAGATTCGCAAATGGCATTTTCAACCCATTGACATGCGAGCGATAATTCAACTCCTGATAAATCAATTCCATAAGCAGCGGCAGTAGCTTTCATCACCGCCACTTCAATAGCAGCAGACGAACTCACGCCTCTGTTGAGCGGAACAGTTGAATCAATATACAATTTGATGCCGCTTGTTATTTGTGCGGGATATTTCTTCTTCAGATAAAAAATATTGCCAAGCACATAGGCTGTCCACCGCACTGATGGAGATTGATTCACGATGCTCCGAACCTGTGCTTCGTCTGAAAGCTCTTCGAGATTTATTTTGATATCGCCTTGCCAACCTGCATCAGCAGCAGATTTGTTTTTTAATTCCACTATGCTGCTATTATTCAATTGTGCTGCTGCATAAGTTGCTTCGCGAATTGTAGATTCAAATACCAATCCGCCGGTGTAATCATCATTGCCGCCCATTAAATCAAGCCGGCCGGGAGACCGGGAAATATATACAGGCATTGTTGTTGAAAAAAAATTGCTCTCTGTTCTCAACTGCTTTACGCTATCTTCAAAATTCATTTATATCTATTTTTATGAACGCAGGTCTTTGATACTTTTTACAAGATAATCCAATGCTTCTTCCGTCTGGCGTGGATTAATGGGCAACGTTACCAGTTGCTCACCAAGTTTTTCAGCATTCGGGAATTGCCCTTTTTTGAAACCACGTTTCTTGAATGCAGTGGAATAATGAAGCGGGATATAATGAAATCCTGCTTTGATGCCATACTTATTGAGCAGGTTATAAATAAAATCTTCTTTGTCCATCCCGAATTCTTTTGGGTCTATCATCACCGGGTACAAATGGAACACATGCTTATTATAGGATCGCACTGTAGGCAATGTTAAACCAGGAACATCTTGCAGGCCATATGTGATATAAGCTGCATTGTCTATGCGCTTTTGATTCAGCGCATCCACTTTTTTTAATTGCTCGCTTCCTACGGCTGCCTGTATATCTGTCATCCGGAAATTGTAACCGCAATCGTCAAAGTCCTGCCACCAGAATTTTTTTCCAATAGGGAATTTTTCTTCATCGAGTTTGCAATACTTGGTGCTGTGGCCATGCACCCGGGTGCAATGTGACCGGTACAAAGAAACATTCTCATAAAGCTTATCATCATTTGTCAGCACAATGCCTCCTTCGCCCAGCGTGGAAATATTTTTTTGTTCATGAAAACTGAAACAACCCGCTGCGCCAAAGCTTCCTGCTTTACGGCCTTTGTATTCTGCACCGATTGCGTGTGCGGCATCTTCCACCACGGCCAAATGATGCTTCTGCGATAGGGCCAGTATCTCATCCATTTCGCATGGCTGCCCATATAGATGCACAGGGATGATTGCTTTTGTATTAGGCATCACATGCGCTTCGATTTGATTAACATCTATATTGTAAGTTTCCAGGTCAATGTCAACAAAATCTATTTCAGCACCCAATGTAACAGGTGCTGCTGCTGTAGCGATCCAGGTCACCGGAGTGGTCAGCACACGATCGCCTGGTTTTATCCCAATGCCAATCATCGCAAGGAAAAGTGCGGATGATCCATTGCTGACTACTCTTGCATGTTTGACACCTGAATATGCAGCATAACTTTTTTCAAACCGGATGCATTCATCGCCGCTGGTTGGTGCGTTGTTGCGCAGCACACGCAGCACTGCCTCTTCCTCTTCTTTTCCATATTGTGTCCCGAACTTAATCTCAAGATCAAATTTTATCTTGCTCATATTGATTCCTCCAATTTTCTGTTTAGCGTGAAGGCTAGCCCTTCCTGTAATGATAGCATAGGTGTTTTCAAAAGCTGCCGCGCTTTGCTGTTATCCATTGAGGCATCATTTGGCCTCGGTGCTCTGTCAGGAATGGAATTTGAATCCGTGCTGATGATTAGTTCCGGAGCAAAGTGCATTGCGATGGCAATTTGCTTTGCCATATTGAAACGATTGATCCTGGTATTTCCCGAAAGGTGAATGATGCCGCGGAAATTATTCCCCGCCAGTTCAGTGAGCGCTGACCCTAATGTGATCACGTCTATGGGTGTTCGGATTTCATTTTCAGCAAATTTAACAGACTCATTGTTTTTTAATTTTCCGATCAGGTCGGATAAAAAAGAATTTCCTTTTTCGGTTACACGAAGGCCCATCACCAATGCAAGTCTTGCCACGACATTTTGATCAGATGCTGTCAATACAATCTTTTCAGATTCCACTTTTGTTACTGCATAAAAATTGACCGGATTGGGCAAATCATCTTCCACATACATTCCTTTTTTGCCATCGAAGACAGTGTCGGTAGAACAATGAATCATTTTGATACCAGCTTCTTTGCACAAAGATGCAATCTCTTTTGTGACGTCCACATTGATAGCCTGCGCAATGCTTTGGTTCTTTTGGCAAAAATCAATACTGGCTATAGCGGCTGTATGAATGACTACATCTGGTTTTATTTGAAAAAAGGTTTCCGTCAGTTTCTCTGTCTCTGATAAATCAAGCAAATGATAATGAACATTCTTCTCATCCGCTGGCAATCCTGATCGTGCGATGCCATGAACATCCCAATGTGCCCGTGCTTGCGAAATGATACTGGTTGCTACAAATCCGTTAGATCCTGTGATTAAAAGTTTCATGGCTGTTTGTTTTTACAAGGTTGCCTTTAATTGTTCACGTTTTCTGCTGGCTTCTTTGGTGAAAAACAAAGCATAGATGGTGATCATGATGAAACAAATCAAAGGTATGATATAAGATATCTGCACCCCATGCGCATCTGCGATCATTCCTTGTAGCGGCGGGAAAATAGAGCCGCCGATCAATGCAAAATTTAATAAGGCAGAACCTTTTCCGGTAAATGCGCCAATGTCTTCAATGGCCAGGCTGAAAATAGTAGGGAACATAATGGAAAGAAACAGGCCAAGCGCAGCCAGGAAAAATTCATTATAACCGGTATTGAATGCGATACAGACGATATAAAGCAATACCATTCCTGACCCATACAGCGCAACCAGTTTATTTGCTTTGATATATTTCAAAAAGAACACGGCAATCATTCCCATGACAGCCGTAAAAATATAATACAAGGTCAGATAACTGGCAGCTTTATTGTCGTTGAATCCCAATACTGTCTTCAGGTAAGGAATAAAAAAGCCGGCAGTACAGGCTTCGGCGCCCATATAAAAAAACATGGCAAAGACTCCGTAAAAAAGATGCTTGTAAGCCATTGCTTCTTTTAAGATACCCTTTACCGTGAATTTTTCATCATCGCCCGGTTTCATGGAAGGCAGGTGCGAAAAAAACATCAGCACAGCAATGGCCAGCAGGCTGATAGCAAGCAGCAGATAAGGAAAATCAAACCGTATCTCGCCAACTTTATTATAGATCAGAGCAGTGGCTACCAGAGGAGTTGCTGCATAACCTATTCTCGAAAAAACCTGTACGAAATTGATGCGCTGGTGAGCACCTTCCGGATCGCCAAGCAATGTGGCAAAGGGATTTGCTGCCACATTGATAATCGTAAGACCGGTGGAAATGATAAAAATGGCTATCAGCACAATGGGATAAGAATCAAAATACTTTGCCGGAAGAAAAAATGCACATCCAATGGCGCATGAAATCACCGCCACCAGCAGGCTGACTTTATATCCATACTTATGTATCATCCACGCAATCGGAATGGGGAACACAATATAGGTCAGGTAAAAAGAAACCTGTATCATCGTGGCCTGTGTGTAGTTCAGTTTGAAATGGGTGATGAGCGAAGGCAGCAGAATATCGTTCATGCAAAACAAAGAGCCTACCATCAGGAACATCAACGAGAGTAAAGCCAGGGGTTTATATTGGTGTTTCATCAATCATCGCATGTTTAAAAAGGAATAGTAAATAGGAGTTTGCAGCATGGAAATGAAGATAATAATATTTATGGTTCGCCGGGATGAATTGAATCATTCTTTTTCTATCATAGCTCATTTCAAAGAATTTTTCACATAAAGACACAATGAAGACAAAGAAACAAAGAGGCGTTTCAGAAAATTCGATGTGGGCTTTGTTTTCTTTGCGCTCTTTGTGTGAAATATTTCGACCATTGAAGTGGGCTG
>Ga0302320_10000751_pt1 | contig 76584 bp, 31 predicted proteins | sample Bog_T0_3_FD_202130 | JGI IMG/M metagenome (GOLD analysis project Ga0302320, IMG submission 202130) | Peat permafrost microbial communities from Stordalen Mire near Abisko, Sweden - Bog_T0_3 | ecosystem: Environmental > Terrestrial > Soil > Wetlands > Peat | place: Sweden: Abisko, Stordalen Mire... | reverse complement strand
GGCTCGGTTGCGAGGGTGTTGCTCGGACGCGAACAAATATTGCGCCGGGCGCGCGGGTACCCAAGATCCAGCGTTTAACTCGTTGTTGTTGCGTTTCGGTTAGTCTGGGGGTGGGGCCTTCCGAGATGGATTCGGCCAAGGCCTCCCATCCATGTTTCTTGAAATCGCGCAACCAGGGATGAATCGTGGTACGACACAAACCAAAGTTCTCCATAACGGTGCTGGGCGACTCACCATCTTCCACCACGCGCCGAACGGCCTGGATGGCCAATGATCTCCCTGCGCACGCCCGATCATTGAGTCCCAGCCCGGTGCGCCCATCGATAAAAGTTCACCAGACCATCAACGCTGCAGGATTCAGAATTCCGTTTGAATGGGAACATTTGATCGGCTATCCTATAGAAGATGAACGTATCCAACGATTGCGCCGGGCGATTGTCAATTTTGTTGCTCTTGCTTGCCGGCAGCACCATCGCCTCCGGCTTCACCGCAACCAACGCCGACACAATTTTCACCGCCTATAACAGCGCGTTTTATGTGACCAACGGCGGCAACGCCTATTACAAGACGGACAGCGGCTCCGGATCCGGGGCTGGTTGGTGGACCTTTGCCGAGGAGATTGAGATGGCGGAAGATTGTTACGCCCGCTCCGGCAGCGCCAGCTTCTCCAACGCGGTGTCCACTCTGTGCAACGGTTTCGCCTCGGTCAACGGCACCGACTGGACCTACGACGAATACAACGACGACATGACCTGGGCGGTGATCGCTTTTGCGCGCGGTTATCTGGTGACCGGCAACATGACTTTTCTTAGTGAGGCTGAGTCGAATTTCAACGCCATGTACAGCCGTGGCTGGGACACCAATTTTACTGGCGGCGGGCTTTGGTGGAGCACTGCCAAGGGCGGCAAAAACGCCTGCATCAACGGCCCGGCGGCAGTGGCCGCGTGCTATCTCTACAGCCTCAGCGGCGACAGCTTGTATCTGGCCAAGGCGGAGGCCTGCTACGCGTGGGAGCGCGGCGTTCTGTTTAACACCAACTCCGGCGCGATTGATGACAGCATCAGCACCACAACCGGCTATAACACCTGGGCTTCCACTTACAACCAGGGCACCTTCATTGGCGCCGCCGATTTCCTTTACCGGATCACCCGGCTGCCCTTTTATTACCAAGACGCAATCCTCGCCGCCAAGTACACAGAAAACTCCATCGCTTCCGCTGGCATTCTGCCGGACTACGGTTCCGGGGACTCTGACTTCGGCGGTTTCAATGGTATCTTTGCCCGGTGGGCGGCCCAATTCGCGCGGGACCAGAATCTCTGGTCCGCCTATGGCCCGTGGTTCAATACCAACGCCAACGCCGCCTGGAACGTGCGCAATACGAACAACCTCTCCTGGTACGACTGGTCCGGCAGCACGCCGGCGGGAACCAACGTCCTGACCTCGTGGGCTTGCTCGGATTCGGTCATCATCATGCAGGTCGGATTGACCAATGCGCCCGACCCATTGCAGATCACGCCGGGAATCGGCTTTACCGCAGCCGCCCAATACTCAGTCGCGCCCGGTCCCACCAGCGTGAATCTGGTGCTGACCAATACCGGAAGCGCCAGCGTGAACTGGTCGCTGGCGAACACCTCCGTCTGGTTGGCAGTTTCGGCACCCAGCGGCACCCTGGCCGCGGGCGCCCCCGCCTTTAATGTCCAAGTCAGTCTCACTCCTTCCGCGGTCACCAATCTCTCGGCCGGAAGCTATTACACCACCATTTGGCTGACGAACCTCACCAGTGGCGTGGTGCAGGGCCGCTCTTTTGCCCTGGTAGTATCCGCTGTCAGCGCGCCGGTGGCGCTGGCGGGCTACAATGCGGCGGTAATGGCTCCCAACACCGCCATGGCCAGCGCGCCCGGCGCGACCGCGTTCGATGTCCCCAACAATTATTGCTTTTATCAAGCGGGCCTGGGCGCCAGCACCCGCGGGCTCCCTCCCGACGGCGTCTTCATAAGCCAGGCCGATGGCTCAACCGTTTTCCAGCTCCAGCCTTATGGCAGCACCAATGCATTGGTACTGGGTTATACCCACTCGAGTTCCGCCACGCTGACCTTGGCCACACCTCAGACCTTCAATTCGCTGGCCATTCTGGCCTGTTCCGCCAACGCTAGCGGCACCGTCGGCACTTTGGTGATCAACTTTACCAACGGCTCGCAAAGCTCACCTCTCAATTTCAATGCTCCAGACTGGTTTAGCACCACCACCATCGCGATTCAAGGTTTTGACCGGCTCCGGCTGGGCGCCAGCTTTGGCCCCGACAATGACGGCGCCGCGGCTCCCAACCTGTTCCAGACCACGCTCAATTTGGCGGCCTTGGGCCTTACGCAGGCAATCTCTTCCATCACTTTCACCAAACCGTCGAATTCCGGCGGTGAGCAGACCGTGGGCATATTTGCGGTCAGCGGCGCGGTCATGCCCGCCCAGGCCAATCTCGTGCAGCAGCCGCAGTCCGTTACGAACAGCCAGCCCGCATTGGGCGCCACATTCAATGCTGTGGCCAGTGGCACCCAGCCGCTGAACTACCAATGGTTTTACAGTGCTGCCGGGGTGCCGGGCAGCTTCGCCCCGCTCGCCAGCCAGACCAACAGCAGCCTGTCGTTGAGCCCGGTGCTGCAAACCACCAATGCCGGCAGCTTCTTCGTGGTGGTCACCAACAGCCTCGCTTCGGTCACCAGTTCGGTCGCCAGCTTGACGGTCTTCCGTGCCCCGGTTATCACCCAGCAGCCGACGCCCGCCAATCTCTGGAAATTTAGCGGTGCCACAAACACTTGGCTTGTGGCCGCCAATGCCGCCCAACCGGTCTATTACCAATGGTCCCTCAACGGAACCAACCTCGCCACCGCAACCACCGCCACGAACCGGCTCACCAATTTGGCAATCACCAGCTCCGGCGCCTACAGCGTGGTCGTCAGCAACGCCTTTGGGGTGGTCACGAGCAGCGTGGTATCGCTCACTGTCGTGCCCGCGCCAGCCTACCCCTTCGGTCAGTTGGTTCTTTCGGATCACGCGCTGGGTTACTGGCGTCTGAATGAGACCAGCGGCGCCATTGCCCACGACTATGTGGCCGGGGACAACGGAACCTTCACCTCGAAAGTCCTCTTGGGCCAGCCGGGCAATAATTTGGTGGACACCCACGCGGCGGCTGGCTTCGGCACCTTGTTGTCCAGCAACAGTTGCGTCACCAACATGACCGTGGACTTCAGCACCACCGGCAACGCCAATTTCACCGTGGAAGCCTGGGCCAACGGCGGTTCGCAAACCACCGATGCCGGCATCATCACCAAGGGCTACGGCGGCGGCGGCGAACAGTTTAATCTGGATTGCGGCGCCGGCAACCACGCCTTCCGCTTTTTCGTTCGCGATGCCAGTGGCAATGCCTATTTAGCCAACAGCACGGTCACTCCCGGCAATCGCTGGCACCATTTGGTCGGGGTTTGCGACGAGACCAACGGCAACGTTTATCTTTATGTGGATGGCACGAATGCCGCGTCGGCCACGGTAGGACCATACGTTGGCATCTTGAGTTCGACGTTGGCCATGAGCATCGGGTCGCGCCAGGCGGGAACGGCGCCCGTCAACAACAACCAGTTTGTCGGGACCATGGAGGAGGTGGCGGTTTACGGCTTTGCCCTGAGCGCCAGCCAGGTGCAGAACCATTATCAAGCCGCCACAAACCGCCCGCCGGTGTTCTTAAGGAACCCCTTCACGGCCCCCAGCGCCAACGCCGGAGAGTTGTATTCCGCCAGTATCGTCACCAACGCCAGTGATCCAAACGGCAACGCCATGACTTTTGCCATGGTCAGCGGGCCGACCTGGCTCGGCCTCAACGCCAACGGCACCGTCAGCGGCACGCCCTATTCAGCCAACGTGGGCACCAATATTTTCGTGGTGAGCGTGGCCGACACCTACGGAATGTCCAACACCGCCACCATGAACCTCCCGGTGACCGCCGCTCCGCCCATCGTAATGAAACCGGTATTCCAAGACGGTCAAATTATGCTCAACTGGACTGGCGGCATTGCTCCTTACCAGCTGCAATTCACCACCAACCTTGCCAGCCCTGACTGGCAGCCGCTGGGGGCCCCCCTGGGCAGCAATAGTATTTCAATCTTGCTGACCAACTGCGCCGCATTTTATCGGCTCTTCGGACAATGAAGTTATGGCAACCCGGTCTGTACTCATCAAGTCAATGGGAGTTCAAAGAGCCCGTAACAGTGCGACTGCCATGTGCCTTTTTTGAAGTTGGTCCCTGTGAATTTTGGACTGCCAGTCCTGTCAACCCCACAGGCGAATTGAAATGAGAGGTATTTCGATTGAATGATTGACGTGTTGGTTTTTTGTCTGGACCCAACCTGGATGATGGGTCGCAGTTGTCAAACTGGTGAATATTCATGCGGGAACGAGCGATTGTTTTACACCGCGTAAGATTCTGCATCAGAACGCGTTACACATCACAGTTCGTCAGATTAAACATCAAAGTTCCATGCCCGCTGAGTTATTTCTAAAGGGAAGAGGTTCTTTGACCGATAACATGATAGCGGCTGGGTCGACAATGTCTCGGGCCGAGCCGGTTCAGCAGGCTTTGGCTGGCTATACTGAGGGCAGGATTTGCAACAAATCTCGTTGAGAGCATGGAAATTAACTCTCGAGTCCTCAGTTTATGATTGAAAGAATTGTCGGAAATGTGGCTCTGCAACAGCCAACGAAGCTTGATCGTCGCTTTCGACGATCTGGCCCAATCAATTTCTGTGTCCTGCATCTCGTCGGTTTGATCGCGGGAGTGGGCGCACGCGCTTCCATTTCAACCACCATTATCGTGCCCGGATTTACCCAACCAGGCGACTCATTGTCGGTCACGACCCTGGTAGTCAACACCGGACAGACTTTGGCGGGATTGACCGTCGATCAGCAATTGCCTGGCTCTGCTTTTCAATGCGTACCGGGGAGTCTCCAAATCAATATTTCCGACGGGACCGTTATCACGAATGAGAGCGAAGTGCTCACCGACACAGGCGGAACGAACCTGCTGTTTGATTTCACCAAGATTCAAACGGCAAGCGCGCTCACCAATCTGATTATTTCGGAAGTTTTTCCCGGGAGCATCACGCGATTTCTTCCGACTGATCCTGTTTCTTTCCAATGGTTCGTGATTTACAATCCCTCGGCGAATCCCATTTTGCTGACTGGCTGGACCGTGCGAAATGCGCGTCCAGGCGTATCGGATCAACTTCCGAATTATACAGTCCTTCCGGGGCAATTCCTGGTAATAGCCGGTTCGACGAATAGTTTTCTGATGCAGTATCCAGGTTTTACCAATGCGTTGATTGAGGTGCCTGGCGGTTATGTTTGCGGTGGGCGCAACCAATATGCGGACGGCCTTTTTCTTTCCGATTCGAACGCGGTGGTTGTGGACAAAATCTCCTGGGGCTTCGACACCTCCGCCTTCAATCCTTCGGCACCCTATATTACGACGAGCACAGCCAGCCTTGCCCGTGTACCGGCAAATTCTGATTCATTCTCAGCGGTCGGCTGGGTACAGCAAGACACCCCTGATCCACGCAAGGGTAACGTTCAAGTGGGTTTCAGCACTGGTTCGGCTGATCACCGCGTAGCTGAACACTCCAGTGCCCGACCCGCCGCGGCTGGAACAAACACCCCAACAATTCCTTGATCATGCGGATTTCCTCCTGCCGGTATTCAATGACGTCCTGCTGGTTGCGATTCATCCAACCGCCACACAGATGATCGAAAACGCAAACGGATTCATCGCCCAATCATTCCAGTCTCTTAGCCAGATGGCCAGCACCGGTTGATTGCACCACAATCTGGCACCGGGAGCGGCAACGTCTTTGATGGTGGGGCAGGGGAATGACACGCCCATTGAGTTCAGGCGTGGCCTAGCCCAAATTTCGCACAACCTCAAGCAACCCATTGAAAATCAAGGTTCATTTTTTTAGGCACTACAAAGTCGAGGGTGTTTTTGGTCGGCACCACCACTTCGGCTTGGGGTGGTTTTTCACACTGAATCCCGAGTGCCTGATAAATTTCAACCCCGCCAGCCCAGGAACCGGTTTGTTGCCCCAGGACAAGCCCTCGGCAATGGTCAACGGGTCGGGGTCCTCAGCCCGGATCGCTTCGACCAGGCGCTTAACAATCCGGACGCAGGTGTCTTCCTTAATGTCCCACGGTTTGTTCAGCAGATCGAGACTGACCCGTGTATTGGGGGATGCCTTTGAAGCGCTTGGCGAAATGAGCCCAGTGGAACGCGCAGGCATCCAGCGCGGCGGCGGCACCTTCCAGTCCGACCGAGCACTCAGCCACGGCAAGCGCGGAGTTTTGACAATCCCGGCGCGACAATCATTGAAGCATTCCTCTATTGCGACCGGAATCCTCAAGAAAATCAAGGGCAAACCGATGGCGATTCAAGATGAAATCAGCCTTTGCCATTGCATCCCGGCGGCATTTGCCGTGCGATGGCACTCATTGCAACTGCTCCATCGCGCGCGCCGATCTCCGGTGCGCGGACTCGTCATCGGACGCGTCAACCTGATTCCACACCAGCTGGAGATCGCCCTTCCGGCCGTCCCGTGGCCGGAATCCTATGCCACCGTTCATGTTTCAGGTTTTGGGTTTAGCGAACATCCAAATCGAACGGGAGGCGCGCATAGACGCCGCTCGCGGAATTGAATTGGGTCAAAAAATCGAGCTTGTCGCTGACCTCGGCGGCCACGCGCCCGGCCAAGCCCTCGCGGGCGAGCGGGGCGGAACGTTTGTCCAGGTTTTCCCTGATCGTTTCCATGAAGCTCTTGCTGTGCGGGTATTCGGCGACGGTGTATTTGCCGAGTTTTGCCCGCTCGGCGGCATCGGCTATAGCTGCGTCCAGTCCGCCGAGTTCATCCACCAGCCCGATGTTTTTCGCGGCGGTGCCCGACCAAACTCGGCCCTGACCGAGTTCATCCACGCGGTTGGTGGTCAGGTGGCGGCCAGAGGAAACGCGTGCCAAAAAATCGGCGTAGAAGCTGTCCACCAGGTCCTGCATCTGCACCATTTCCTCGTCGGACAACGGACGGGAGAGAGTTCCAGAATCAGCGAATCTTCCGGTTTTCACCGTGTCAAAAGTGACGCCGTGATCGTTGGCGAGTTTCTGCAAATCCAGGTGCAGGCCAAAAACCCCGATGGAGCCGGTAATGGTATCCGGCTCGGCAAAGATGCGGTCGGACGCGGTGGAAATAAAGTAGCCGCCGCTGGCGGCGACGGTCCCCATGGAGACCACGACGGGCCGCGTCTTGTGCAAATGACGCATTTCATCCAGGATCACTTCCGAGGCGGTGACGCTGCCGCCGGGACTGTTCACGCGCAGGACCACCGCCTTGACGTTGTCATCCTTCTGCACCTCACGCAGCATTTTGGCAAAGCGATCCCCGTAAATCCCTTCGCCACTGCCTTTGCCGTATCCGTCCGTGATTCCGCCTTCGGCATAGATGACGGCGACGGTGTCCCCCTTCGGTATCCCTTTGACCTGAGATCGGCGCGCTTCGGGCGCGTATTCTTCGGGGGAAATTTGCGCGAGCCGGTCGTACTTGCCGGTCTTGCCCGTGATGTTGCGAAGCCGGTCAAGGACCTGCGTCTCGTATGCCGTACCGGTAATCAACCCAGCGGTTTTGGCCTTATCGGCGCGAAGAATGGCCTGGCTGTCGGCGAGCGTCTGAAGCGCGTCAAGCTTGATCTGGCGGCTGTCGGCGACGTCCTTGATGACTTCGGTCCAGACGTCGTTAAAGAGCGCGCCGAGCTGTTCTTTATTTTCCGGGCTGAAATCCGGCCGGAGAAACGGCTCGACGGCCCCCTTGTATTTGCCATGGCGCACGGGCTGAAACTCGATGCCGTATTTGTCGCCGGCATTTTTGAAAAACGTGCCGGTAGCGGCGAGACCATTGAACTCCACCGTTCCAATCGGGTTCATCAGAATCTCATTGGCGGACGAGGTGAGATAAATGTCCCTCTTGCCCGCGTTGACGAGGTAGGCAACGACGGGCTTGCCGCTGTGGCGAAATTCGAGGATGGCTTCGCGCACTTCCTTCAACGCAGCGAATCCGGATTCGTAGCCCATCGGCGCAATGCTCCCGTGCAGATAAAGCGCGGCGATGCGCGGGTCTTTGGCCCCGAGCTTGAGACTATCGGTCACGGCGCGGAGCGAGACGGTGTGGTTCCCGTTGCCGAGCAGGTCCGCGAGGATGCTGGCGGAGTTCTGATCGGCCGGTTTGTCGGCGATGCCGGCGCCGAGGTCCACCGTGAGCACAGATTTATTCTCGACACGCAGCTTTTTCGCGCCGCCGCATACGATGGTGGCGAAAAGCAGGAAGACGACCAAGGCCATCAATGCCAGACAGCCGGCGCCGGTGATGATGCACGACCATTTCAGGCCGCAGGCGATGAGGTAGAATAGCTTTTTCATAAAATTTTTATATTAGACACCGGGGCGAGGGTTTTGTTCTATTATTTGCCACGGCGGTTCCCGAAGAGACCCCTTAGAATTTCACTGTGGGAATGGCTACTCTGCTTGAAAGTGGCAAGACGCTCGTCGTCCAAAACTGATCCATTAAACAGCAATTCTTGCAGCTCCATCGCCGCCGTCGCCGGTCACCGATCCTCTGTTCAGGTCATCGGGTGTTGCTGGGGTTTTGGTGGTTATTTGTACGCCCTCAAGGGTGGTTGCGAATCGCCATTGTCCTCAAAACTTCAGCGTCTTGAGTGCTCTCAGAAGGCGCTGTTTTCTTCTTCCCGTAGCACGGATGGGACTGGCGCCGCGCTTGGACTCGCTGCACGTTAAGCGGGCCGCGAAAGCAATCGCGGTTGGCGCGTTTGTGCAACCAGCGCCGCTGAATAACCGTTTTGTTGGCCTGTCGGCAAGCCGGCTTGGCACAGTAGTACTGGCGGTCGTGACTGCGAGAATCCGGGAAGAAGAACTCGCTGCAACAGCGGCACTTACGTTGTTTGGACCTGACGCTCATCGTTCCCGAAAAAGAACATCAAATTCGGGCCCGGAAAAGCAAAACCACCCACGCGGAAGAACAACCAAAAGAGAAGAATGAAGTAGAGCTTTAAGTGGAAGAGTCGGAAGAAAATCCACCGGAAGAAAAAGGAATTGCAGACCGGCGGTCTTAATCCCATCTTCATTTCGCCGCTGACAGATTCCAATACACATTAGTTTTCAAAATAAGAAGCCAAGCATACCATCCTCAAATTAGGTGATGCCAGAACCACAGTTTCCGGTTGTGGACGCGATCGGGTTCCGAGTGTATTTTATTAGTTTATTTACAAACGACTTGAATCATCTGACAACGAAATCTTTAGAGAACCATCTCATTCATCCCGTCTTGAAAATGACCGCAAAATTAAAAGAAATCACGGCTGCCAGCTTTCAACTGCTTGCGGTGCTGTCAACCGTCCCGATGGCGGACGCCGCCACCAACACTTTTAACTTCAGCCCGACCACTCTAGCGGCCACCACCGGTCCGATTAATCCGGCGAATGGAGCGGCGGCCATCAGCGGGGCCAGCCTGTCAGCGGGTGATGTGGTGGTTTTGGATTGCCTGGTGGTCAATGTCAGCAGGACGCAGAGCGACAATTGGGGGTCGGTCAATCTGAACCAGGGGGGCTATCTCGGGATCACTGGCGCGACGCTGGGTGTGCTGGCCAGATCAGGCAGCATCAGCGTCTCCGATCTGTATGTGAACGGGGTTGCCAATCATTTCACAGGTTCTACGGCAGCCGTCACGAACCGGATTCGGCTTGAGCTTTATGTTGCCACCACCGGCACCACCACGAACCTCGGGTATCGCGCGCTGATTGATGTGGGAGCCACCGGGACGGCGGCGACTACGTTCACGCAAACCGGCACCAATCTCAGCTTTGCCGGCAACAGCATTGCCCTGACTTTTGGCGCCAACGGGGTGTCGGAAACGTTCAGCCAGAATCTAGCGCTGGCCAGCGCGGTGACCAGTCCGGCGAGCGTCACGGTGCTGACCAATCTCGCGGCGACCTTCACCGCTACCGTCAGCAATGCCGTGCGCACAACCCAGCGATGGCGGAAGAATGGCGCATTCATCGCCAACGCCACCAACCTCACCTATACCACGTCACCGGTGACCGCGGCGGACAGCGGGGCACGGTTTGATCTCGTGATTACGAACGCTTTTATTCCGGCCAATGTGGTGACTAGCTCCGTGGCGGTATTGACGGTGCGCACCAACGGGCCGGGCATCGTCTCGTTTGTTTTTCCGGCGACGGCGTTGGCGGCAGCTGCCGGTCCCAGCAACCCGTCCAACGGGGTTGTGTCCCTCACTGGTTTACAACTGGAAGCCAGCGACACCGTGGTTTTCGACGGCACGATTGCGAACACTGGCGGGACTACCGGCGACAACTGGGGTTCCGTGAACCTCAACCAAGGCGGGACGTACGGTTTGCTGGGCGCGACTTTGAGCGTGCTGGCCAGAACGGGAAACGCCACCGGCTATACCTGTGATTTATACACCAACGCCGCTGGACCAACGCATTTTGCCGGGACAACTGAAGTCAATACGAACCGCGTAGTGATCAATCTTTACGTGGCCAAGACCGGCAGCACGACCAACCTGGGTTATCTGGTGCAAATTGATCAAGGGCTTACTGGCACTTTCACTTCGTCGTTGTCGGGCACCAACGTGAATTTTGCCGGCAACACCATCGGCCTGACCTTTTCGGCCCACAACGCGAATGAATTATTCGTTCCAAACCCGCCGCTCACCGGCGTTCACCTGCAATTGCCCGACACCAATCTGCTGGCAGGCGCGGCGGAGCAATCGTCAGTGACCGTAGATAGCGCATTGGCTTCCAATGCGGTGCCGACGTTCAATCCAGGCTTCACCTATGCGTCCAGTGACGACACAGTCGTCACGGTGTCGGCCGGCGGATTATTGCGTGCCGTCGGGAACGGCACGGCGACAGTCTCGGTTTCAGTGGGCAATTTATCAGACGCCAAAATCGTCTCGGTCACCAACGTTTCTGGTGCGCTGGTGGACGTGCGGCTGCTGGTCGTCAACAAAATGGCGCTCTTTGGCACGCAACAGGCGGCCGTGCGCGGCGACTTTGCCAATGTGACCGACGTTGACCTTTGGAGTTACGAACAACCGACCCTCACGGCGGCGAACACCAACATGCTGGCGGTTAACAACTCGGGCCTGATCACTGCCATCGGACCCGGACCCGATTCCGTCATCGCCAGCTACGGTGGGTTGTCCAGCGGCTATCAGCCAATCACCGTGACGTTTCCGACCAACCGTTTTATCTTTGACACCTTCAGCGACGGCTTCTGGACCATCACTAATGCGTTTAACGGAAATGTTTTGTCCGTTAACTCCGGCGGCGCCAGCCAGGAGATTTATACCAACGGCGCGGCCGACCAACAATTTGAACTGCTTTACAATTACCAGAATAGCACTTTCCACATCCGGCAGCGTTCCAGCTGGCAGTGCATTGGCCCCTTGTTTGGCAACACCGCGGTTGGCACCGCGGTGACTCCGATTTCCAACTATACCGGCAGCACAGCGCAAGAATGGTATCTCGTTGACGCCGGCGGCGGTGGTTTCCGGCTGGTAAATCCAGTGAGCGGTTTGGCGCTGCAGACGGACAATGGAAATCCCGCGAATGTGACAATGGCTCCGGTTTCCACCAATGCCGCGCAGCTCTGGAATTTTTCTTTCCAGACGCATTACCCGAAAAAAGGCTGCGCGGGTTACGAGGAAGATTACGCACAGTTCGGTTTGGACTGGGCCTACAACTACGACGACCGTCCCAGCACAAACCTGCCCTCGTCGATGGATTATGTGCCGATGATCTATGCTGCCCAGTATTACGAGCCGTTAAGTGACGCGCAGGCGCGGGACCCTAGCTGGCTAGACCAGGCGCAGCCCGACTACATCCTGGCCTATAATGAGCCGGACAATAGTGTCGCCAACGGCGGATCAAACACCAGCACCAATGATGTGATCGGTAATTGGCCGGGTATTGAGGCGTTGAATGTCCCCATTGTCAGCCCGGCGGTGCAAAATACTTTCGATGCGTGGCTCTATAATTTTTACAGCCTCATTACCAGCAATAACTATCGGGTGGACTACTCCGCCGTGCATGAATATGTGCCTCCCAATTCGACTTCACTTATCAGCGAGTTGAACAGTGTCTATACCACTTTTGGTCGCCCCGTCTGGCTCACCGAGTTTTCGCCGGTGGACTGGAGCGGCAATCAAGGTTGGACGGAGGATGACGACTATAATTTCCTCGCCGAATTCATGTGGCTAGCAGAGGGGAATGAATGGCTCAAGCGCTATGCCATTTTCCCTTTCAGCGGCACCAACCCGCTGCCGCCCTATCAAAGCACCACCGCTGGTTATCGCGGAAACTTCTTTCTCGCCGACGGCATCACCCTCGCTCCTTACGGCGAACTCTACGCCACCTGGGATGGCAATACCAACTTGCAGACGCGCACGCCGTATTTCGTCCATAATCTAGGCACCAGCTTCCGGCTGACCTCGACGAACGCCTCGAGGCCGCAGCCGGCAACCATCTACACCCGCGACTCGTCGGCGCAATGGGCGCTGCTGCCGTCGCCGACCACCGACCAGTATTACATCATCTCGCTGAAGGACGGTCGCCGCCTCCGCAACAACGGCGGCACGCCCGACCTTGCGCCTTTCGGTACGACCGGGGCGGCGGTGCAGTGGTGGATGAATGGTCCGGACAGCGAGGGCTATTACTACGTGGACAACTTGTCGGCTTCACAGAGCATTAGCGGCGGCGGCTCGGCGCCAGCAATCTCATTCACCATGGTGAACGATCCGGCGCCAAGCAGCGCCACGGAATGGCGGCTGGTGAAACCTTACTCGCCCGCCACCATCGTCACAGCCGCGCCCCCAGTTGTGTCCATTACTTATTCAAATCAGTCGGCAACGTTGAACTGGTCGGGCAACGGCTCGTTTTACAATGTCTATCGCAGCACGATTTCTGGCGGCAGCTACACAAATATTGGCAGCCTTGTCACCAACACCTTTTATTTTGACAGTGTGTTGCAGAATGGCACGGCGTATTTTTACGTCGTGACTGCGCTGAACATTCTGGGCGAAGAGTCCGCTTACTCCGGCGAGGCTGTCGCGCGCCCGGCGTCCACCATACCGCAGCCAATCGGCTTCAACCTGGTCACCAATTTAGGCCAGAACGGCATCCAATTCAATTGGCCCGCGGATCACACCGGGTGGCGGCTGATGATGAACACCAATGGCTTGGGAAATTGCAATGCCTGGTTCACCGTGGCAAACTCGGCGGCGACCAATCAAATCTGGCTGCCGATTGATCCGGCGCAAAACACTGTTTTTTTCCAACTGACTTATCCTTGAATCATTGAAAAGGTGATGGCTAATCGGATAAAATAGAAGCATTCCATGACCCAATTCCGATTCCGGAACGCCGTGTTGGTGGTAGCGCTTTTGAGTGCTATCTGTCTGGCCCGCGCGCAATCCATCCCCACGACCGCGGTTCCGGCCGTGCGGGTCAACACCACCAAAGAGCCGGTCGCGGCGGGGAAGTTTTCGCCGACATGGGAATCCCTCAAGCAATACCAGGCGCCGCAATGGTTTCGTGACGCCAAGTTTGGCATCTGGGCATGTTTTGGGCCACAATGCCAGGCGGAAGAGGGCGATTGGTATGGGCGCGGGATGTATGACGAAGGTAGCGCGCAGTACAAATTCCACGTCGCGCATTACGGGCCGCCGGACAAATTCGGGTTTAAGGACTTGATTCACAGCTGGCACGCGGAGCATTGGGATCCGGAAAAGCTGGTCTCGCTCTATCAACGCGCCGGCGCGCAATATTTCTTTGCGATGGTCAACCACCACGACAATTTCGATGTCTGGAACTCCAAATATCAGCCCTGGAATTCGGTGAACGTCGGGCCGAAAAAGGATTTGATCGCAGGCTGGGCCAAGGCGGCGCGCGACCATGGCTTGCGATTTGGCGTGAGCGTGCACGCCGCGCACGCGTGGACGTGGTTTGAACTGGCGCAGAATTTCGACGGCAAATTGACCCGGGCGGAAGGCAAAGGTCTATGGTGGGACGGGCTTGACCCGCAGGATTTATACGCGCAAAACCACGAGCGCAGCAAAAATGATATTAAGCTGTGGGACATCCAGCCACTGTGGAACTGGGGCAATGGCGCGAGCCTTCCCGATCAGGCGTACTGCGACAAATTTTACAATCGCACGATGGATCTCATCAACCAGTTCCATCCCGATTTGATCTATTTTGACGACACGGCGCTGCCATTGTGGCCAGCGAGCGATGCAGGTTTGAAAATTGCGGCGCATTTTTACAATGATAACCAGCGGAGGCATGGCAACGAAGGCGTGTTGTTTGGCAAGGTTCTTGACGCCGACGAACTGCCATGCATGGTGCGGGACATCGAACGCGGCACAAGCAATGAAATCGAACGGCTGCCATTTCAGACCGACACCTGCATTGGTGATTGGCATTACAGCCGTGCCATTTACGACCGGCACGGTTACAAGAGCGCCAGAACCATCATCCACATGCTGGCCGACGTGGTCAGCAAGAATGGCAACCTGCTCTTGAGCATTCCGGTGCGCGGCGACGGCACGATTGATGATCAAGAGGAGAAAATTGTGAATGACATCGCCGCGTGGATGGCGTTGAACAAAACGGGTGTTTTGGGCACGCGCCCATGGAAGGTGTTCGGCGAAGGCCCGGCAATGGGCAGCCAGTCGTTGTTGCACGCGCAAGGCTTCAATGAAGGCAAGGGCAAGCCGCTTATGGCGCAGGACATTCGCTATACGACCAAAAGCAACACCGTTTACGCCATCGTGCTGGGCTGGCCGACGAATGGGGTGAGCCTCCAGTCGCTCGGCAAGTCAGCGCAGCTGCTGGACCAGCCGATCCAGAAAATCCAATTGCTCGGCAGTCGGGAAAAAATCGAGTGGCGGCAGGCCGACAAGGCGCTGCTCATTTCGCAGCCCAAGAATAAACCCAGCGACCTCGCAATTGTGTTTATGATCACACTGAAAGGCTGAGTGAATGGCTTGGCTTGGCTTGAGCGGCGAACCCTGCTATGCTCGGGGTGACTCACTCATCATGCGAACGAGCCAAGAGATGTTCACCGCAAAGGCCGGTGGCCGGGAACGCCGGAAGCCATCATGGCGCGCAAGCCTCGGACTGGTCTTGTGCCTTCTGGGCTCCGGTCTTACTCGCGCTGGGTGGGCGCAATCCCAAGAGGGCAAGGCGTTGGTGGAAATGCGGCATGCCAATGCCATCGTGGTGGAAAACAACCCGCTGAATACGGCCACGAATCTTCAGGATTCGCTGACTGAACGCGGCTCCTACAATTTCAGCGACATGGGTTCCTGGATTTGGGGCGCCGTGACCCGCGACCGGCAGACTTGCCGGTTTTGGAAGTCATTTGAGATTCCAGACGGAGCCGGCATTGTGCGCGCGCGGCTGCGTATCACGGCGGACAATGAATATACGTTGTATCTCGACGGGCGTGAATTGGGCCGAGATGCGGAATGGCGTCATCTCTACGAATACGACCTCACCGCCTTGCTGTCGCCAGGCCGGCACATCCTGGCGGTGGATGCTTACAACAGCTCACGCGAAGCGGGCATGATTTTGGGATTTCAGATCGGACTGGCCGACGGCCGCGTGGTGAAAGTGAAGTCGGATACAAGCTGGGTGGTAGGAGCGGATGATGTGCCGGGTTGGGAACCCGTGCGGAACTGGCAGAAAATGTCCGCGCTGCCGGCATCCTGGCCGCCAGCGACGGTTGTCGCGTCCTGCGGATCCGGTCCTTGGGCGGTTTCGCCATGGTACATTGACATCGTGCCGCCCATGACGAGGGAAGTGATTCCCTTCTGGCAGACTGGATGGTTTCAGATCACGGTGCTCGCGGTGCTGGGCCTATTGATCCTGGTGACCTTTTGGGTCCTGACCCAACTGGCGCTCCACACCAAAGAACAACGGTTGCTCCAGCGTGAGCGCGCCCGCATTGCGCGGGACATCCACGACGATCTCGGCATGAGGATGACGCAAATGGTACTGCAAGGCGAAGTGGCTCAGAGCGAAATGCCACCAGGCTCGGAACTTCATACGCATTTAAGTCAGATGTGCGAGGATGCGCGCGGCACCTTGCGGGCGATGGATGAAGTCCTCTGGGCCATCAATCCCCGCCGCGACAACCTGCGCGAGTTCACCACGTATGTCTGCCGTTATGCGCAGGCGTTCTTGAAGGATACCGCGATTCAATGCACACTGGATGTGGAACCGGAAATGTCCACCATCGCCTTCAATTTGCCGTTGCGCCGCAACCTGCTGCTGGCGGTCAAGGAGGCGTTGAACAACGCCGCCAAGCATTCCCACGCCACCGAACTCGTCTTGCGGATTCGCCAACAAAATGAGACGCTCCTCGTGGAGGTGAGGGACAATGGTCAGGGATTTGAGCCAACGCTCGCCAACCCGGAACGCAATGGTTTGGCCAACTTGACCCAGCGCATGCAGGAACTGGGCGGCCGCTGCCACATCACCAGCCAGCCCGGCAAGGGTTGCAGTGTTGAGTTGTTTATGCCCCTGGTGAACCGCCGTCGGCAACTGCTGCGGCTGGATTGGTGGCGCAAACTCGACCCGTTGCCGCCCAAACCGGAACCCTCAATCACTTCCGCCCGCCACCCGGCGGACTCCAAACCAACATGACCAAGCCCCCCAAAGATAACGTCACAAAAACCTTGAAAATAGCGTTGGTGGAAGACCAGCCGAAGGCACGCGACAACTGGTGCCGCCTCATCAACTCGTTTCCCGACCTTCGGTGCATTTGCACCTGCAAGTCCGGGGAGGAAGCGTTGCGTGTCATTCCCGAAGTTCCGCCCGACGTGATCCTCATGGACATTTTTTTGCCGCGCATGTCCGGCATTGAATGCACCGCCCAGTTGAAAGCGCTTTTGCCGCAAACACAAATCATCATTTTAACCGCCATGGATGATGAAGAATTGATTTTCATGGCGCTGGAAGCCGGCGCGGATGGCTATCTGCTGAAACGAACCAAACCGGCGGATTTGCGGGCGGCCTTGCTGGAAGTGTTGGAAGGCGGCGCACCCATGTCGAGCGAGATCGCCCGCCGCGTCATCACCTCCTTTCGCAGCAAGGCCAAGACCCGCGACGAATCACTGCACCTGTCCACGCGGGAAGAGCAGATCCTGCTGCTGTTGACGAAGGGGTGTTCCAACAAGATGATCGCCGATCGTTTGGAATTAAGCGTGGTCACGGTCTGTCATCACCTCAAACACGTTTTTGAAAAGATGCACGTCAGCTCGCGCACCGAGGCGGCGATCCGCTACCTGAATTTACACAATCCGACCGACTGACGGCAGCGCGGCATTTCCCGACAGCCCGGTCTGACCTTTCTTGCGCCAGACAGAAAATCTGGCGGTTGGCAGTCTGAAGCATCCTCCATTTAGATGATGGATGTGCTATCAAGACCGGCTATGGACGAAAACGTCCGCGGGCTTCAAACTGTAAGCATGATCCATGTGGCGGCCAATCGATTTGCAGGAAATCAAACCATTTCCCTCCCGGGCTGCCCATGGAAAAATCACATACACAACACCAAGACCCAACCATCCATGAAAACATCAATCCGATCAAATGTCCTCCGCGTCGCCATTGTGCTGCTGCTCGCGGTTCTGGCTGCCGTCCAGTTGGCTCAGGCGCAAACTCCCTTGCTGCAATTGAAGGCGGCCAATTACAATCCGACCACCGGCGCGTGGAGCGATTCCAGCGGCAACAACGATACTGCCCAAGCATCGGGCGCCTATCCTACATTGACTGCCAGCGCGAGCCCGAACGGCTCCGCGGCGGTGGTCTTTAATGGAGCAAACCTGCTGATCCTTGCAACTTCCCTCCCGGCGGGCAGCTATACCGTCTTTGCTTATATTGAGCCGGCCACGGGCAACGGACCGTATGCCCTGTTGGGGGGCGTCACCGGCGCTTTTGAGCATCGCATTTATAAAAGCAAACAGGATGCCTTGGTCGAGGCGACGGCGGATCTTGGTTCGGAAAGCACTGCCCTTTCCACGTCAGCTTTCAGCCTGATTGATTGTACTGTGTCCAGTTCCGGGGGGAGCTTTCGCCTCAATGGAGCTGCCGACGGAACTAATTCGGCGGCCACGTTCACCCAGCCAATCACTTCGATTGGCGCAAGAGCCACTGACGTCGAAAATTTCAGCGGCACCGTCTGCGAAATTGATATTTACAGCGGCGTGCTCACGCCCTCGCAAATCAGCACGATCGAGGCGGCATTGACGGCTGCATATGTCACGGCTCTTCCTGCAAGCGCGCCCGTAGTGGCGGTAAATACCACCGCGAATCCCAGTGCGGCCACGGCTGGCGGCAACGATACCCTGTATGCCTCGTTCACGGGAACAGCGCCGATCAGCTACCAATGGCAGGTCAGCCCCAATGCAAATGGCAGCGGAGCGGTCAAAATTGCGGGAGCCACCAGCACCACGCTGGTGCTTACCAATCCCGTTCCCGGCAATTATTATAGTCTTCAGGCCACGAATTCGGTTGCGCCTTACGTGGCCAACAGCGCCTGGCTGCAATTGAACGTGGCGCCATTGACGCCATTGGTGCAGCTCATCGCGACCAATTACGATGGCAGCAGTGTTTGGACCGATACCAGCGGCAACGGCAACAACGCCACCTATTCCGGATCAACCGCTCCCACCCTGGCTTCCTTTGTGACGCCCAACGGAGGTTCGGCGGTGAACATTGCTTCAGGCAGCGGCAGCTTTGTTTTCGGTTCCACGCTGGCTCAAGGCAGCGGCTACACTGTGTTTGCCTATGCCATGCCCAGTGTCGTATCTTCGGGCGGGTCACGATTCGCCCTGGCGGGGGGAGCGGCGACTGGAGCGCTGGAATATGATTTTTATCAAGGTCATCAGAATTACTTGGTAGAATATACCGGAGGTGGCGGGGCTGGAACTGCGACTATTCCCACGTCTAGTTTCAGCTCGGTAAATCTGGCTGTCAATTCATCTGGCGGCGCCTTTAGGCTAAATGGAGCGCCTGATGGCAATGTGGCGGGGGCGGCGTTCAGTCAACCCCTCGCCCGTATTGGCAACAATCATGGCGGGGGTGATGGATTTGTTGGGGACATTGCTGAAATTGACATCTACAGCGGGGTGTTGACTTATCTGCAAATCACGAATATTGAGGCGCAGTTGACGGCCAAGTACGTTACCGCCAACAGCATAGTCATCGGCGCGGCCACGGTTTCTCCCACCAACAACACCTTTGCCGGCAACCCCATCACACTCGGCGCGCCCATTCTTGGCGCGACCGCGACGACAACATTTCACTGGCAGACTGACAATGGCAGCGGCGGCCAGAATTTTGCGAACATCAGCGGAGCCACCAGCAGCAACTATGTGCTGAACACCACCAGCCTGGTGGGAACTTATGAGTATCAATTGATAGGCACCCCGTTCGGTGGCGGTTCGGTCACCTCCGCGCCGGTTAACTTGACGGTGCAGTCACCGAGCGCGCCTTTGGTGTGGGTGGATACCGCCCCCAATCCCGCCAACGCCACAATTGACGGCAGCCTAACGTTCTCGGCCGCATTCGTCGGGAATTTGCCGATTAATTACCAATGGCAGGTCAGCCCAAATGCGAATGGCAGCGGCGCAGTCAATATTGCGGGTGCGACCAATCTCACACTGGGGCTTTACGATCTTCAGTTGACCAACGCAGGTTACTATTACAGTCTCCGGGCGACCAACGTGGTTTCGCCTTACGCGGCCAACAGCAGCTGGGTGCAATTGACCGTGCAGCCTTTGACGGCTTTGGTGCAATTGCAAGCCACCAATTACAATCCCAGCAGCGGCGTGTGGACTGATTCCAGCCCCAACGGCAACAACGCCACCTATTATGGGGGGTCAATTCCCACGCTGGCTTTCCTGGCCACGCCGAACGGCGGCCCGGCGGTGAACATTGCTTCCGGCAATAATCAATTCTTTCTCCTCAATGCATCGCTGGATCCCAGCAGCGGCTATACAGTTTTTGCCTATCTTGAGCCTGCCACTGCCACCGGGAATAATGCCATCACCGGGGGGTCAACATCAGGGGCGTTGGAGTACCACATACATACGAACCAAGTTTGCTCAATTGAATATGTTGTGGACGTTGGCCATGGTGTGGCGGCCATTCCCGCGACAAATTTCAGCATGGTTGACCTGGCGGTGAATTCGTCGGGCGGCGCCTTCAGGTTAAATGGGGCGTCGGACGGCAGCATTTCAGGTGCGACGTTTAACTCCCCCATCACCCGCGTGGCCAACAATGAAGGCGGCGGCGACGGATTAATTGGCAACGTTGCTGAAATTGACATCTATAGCGGCGTGTTGACTCCCCTGCAAATCAGCAATGTTGAGGCGCAGTTGACGGCTGAATATGTTACCGTTAGCGGCATTGTCATCGGGGCGGCCACGGTTTCTCCCACCAACAATACCTTTGCCGGCAACCCCATCTCGCTGGCTGCGCCGGTGGTCGGGCCGGCCGCGTCGGCGACGTTTCGCTGGCAGACGGACAACGGCAGCGGCGGCGCCGCGTTTGCGAACATCAGCGGAGCCACCAGCACCAACTACTTGCTGAACACCACCAGCTTGCTGGGAACTTACGAGTATCAGTTGGTCGGCACGCCGTTCGGCGGCAATTCGGTCACCTCTCCACCGGTTGCCTTGATCGTGCAGTCGGCGAGCGCCCCATCGTTATTGGCGGATACCGCCCCCAACCCCGCCACCGCCACGGTTAACGGCGCCATAATCTTCTCGGCCGCCTTCGTGGGAAATATGCCGATCGGCTACCAATGGCAGGTCAGCGCCAATTCATCCGGCAGCCCGGCGGTCAACCTTGCGGGAGCAACCAACGCCACGCTGGTGCTTAACAGTCTTCAATTGACGAACTCCGGTTACTATTACAGTCTCCGGGCAACCAATGCCGTATCGCCCTATGTGAACAACAGCACTTGGGTGCAATTGAACGTGGAGGAATTGACTCCCTTGGTGCAGTTGCATGCCACCAACTATAATCCAATCAGCGGCGTGTGGACCGATTCCAGCCCGAATTCCAACAACGCCACATATGGGCAGGTGGCGGGGACGTCAGGATTGGAAGTGCTTCCCACCTTGTTCTCAGCTGCGACTCTAAACGGTTCCCCAGCGGTGAACGTTTCTTCTGGAAATGGCAGCTTTGTTCTGACCACCCCGCTGGATCCCGGCAGCGGCTATACCGTGTTTGCGTATATCCAGCCGGCCAGCACCTCGGGGCGAAATGCCCTCACCGGCGGATCAAGCGGCGGGGCGCTGGAATACGATATTTATAATGGCGAGCAGGATTACTTGGAAGAATATCAAGTGGATGTTGGCCACGGAAACGCGACCATTCCCACGGCTGGCTTCAGCCTGGTTTCCCTGGCCGTGAATTCTTACGGTGGGGCCTTTGGACTGGATGGATTGTCTGACGCCAGCATCGGGGGCGCGACCTTTGGTTCGGACATCACCCGGATTGGCAATAATGAAGGCGGCGGTGATGGATTCACCGGAAACATTGCTGAAATTGACATCTACAGCGGCGTGTTGAGTTACCTGCAAATCACCAATGTCGAGGCGCAGTTGATGGCTGCCTATGGCGCCGTCAACAATCTGCCCTACAGCCCAACCAACCTCACGACCGCCGTGGTTGGCAGCAGCTTGCAATTGAACTGGCCGGCCAGTTATACCGGTTGGACGCTCGAGGCGCAGACCAATTCCCTGGGCAATGGTCTGGGCACCAACTGGGTGCCCGTGGCTAATTCGACGACGGTGAACACGATCACGGTTCCACTCGTTCCCAGAAATGGCAGCGTTTTTTACCGCTTGCAGCGTTAGGCCTGGGCGGGACTTTGTGCGTTGGGCATCCGCCAACGCGAACGGACACTTGGAGGGTGGAATCGCCTCGGCGTTTCCACCCTCAAACTCAAAGAATATAATAATAATGAAAAGTTGCGATAACCGACCGAAACAACTTCAATGCGAGGCAGCGCCGGGTCCCGGCTTCACGCTGATTGAACTGCTGGTTGTCATTGCCATTATCGCCATTTTGGCGGCCATGCTGCTGCCCGCCCTGGCCAAGGCCAAGGCCAAAGCCTACCAGACCCAGTGCGCCAGCAACCTGAAGCAGTGGGGCATCGCCACCGTCATGTATGCCGGTGATTTTGGAGAGCTTTTCCCGGACAACATCAATAATCCGCCGCCTAACAACGGCTCCTCTTGGGTCAGCCCGAATTTTACAAATTTCTACAGCGCTTACCTGTATAAAAGCAAGCCTGGCACGGCGACCACTGGCGAACGCAGCCAGAATGACGTGCTTTATTGCCCCACGGACACCTGGCATCGCGCCTACGAAGAAACGGGCCAGACCTGCTTGATTGGTTACCACTGGCTGCCGGCGCGATTGACCACGGGGGGCTTGAGCTATGGCAGCGCCTATGCCCCGTGGTATTCCCGGATAAAGTTTGGAAGGCAGTATCGCAACGCCCCCATCATGGGCGACTCCATCGAAACTTCTGGCGGGGCAACTCCCTGGCTGGTCAACATTACCACCCCAATTGTATACAGTGGTCCGGGCTGTAATCACGCCGGCCACGCCGCAGTGCCAACCGGTGACAATTTTCTTTATGAGGACGGTTCGGTGACATGGCAGAAATTTGATGGCACCCAAACGTACATTGCGATAACGGCCATAAATGCCGCCAATTCGCAATCTTATTACGACGCACCGGTGGTGATCGGGACGGGCCCGTGGTGAACGAACATCATTCGCACTGCCGCTTGCCCGCAGCCGGCCGCGCTCTCTTTGAATCCCATTTTTCCTTGATGAACAAAGTTTTTGTCCAGCGGACGCGGTTTCTCGGTTTCCTGGCTGCTTATGGGGTGATGCTGGTTTCTGCGGTCCACGCCCAGATCCTGGCCACCAATCTGCGCTGCGGATTCCTGTCCAATCCCCTCGGCGTGGATGAACCAGCCCCTCGTCTGACCTGGCAGCTGCAAGCCGTGGAGCCGGGCGAACGTGGCCAGGTGCAAACCGCCTTCGAAGTCATTGCTGCCACTTCTGCCGACGCGATTGCCCATTCGCACGGGGACCTTTGGGACAGCGGCAAAATAATCTCCGACTCGCAAGTGGTTGTCTATGGTGGCCCGGCGCTGGTTTCCGAGCAACGAGTTTTTTGGAAAGTGCGCGTCTGGGACGGCCTGGGGCGCGCTTCTGATTGGACTCCCGCCACGACTTGGATGATGGGATTGCTCAATCCCGGGGACTGGCAGGCCCGATGGATTTGCGGTGCGCCCACCAATTCCGTCCTGCCAATTTTTCGCCGCGAGTTCAGGGTGCAACCGGGCTTGCAACGCGCCGTGATTTATATTTGCGGGCTCGGCAATTACGAATTATCGGCGAATGGCGTGAAAGTAGGAGATGCGCTGCTCGCTCCCGGCTGGTCTAAATTCGACCGGACTTGCCTCTACGACACCTACGACTTGACCGGCAGTCTTACCAACGGCGCCAACGCCCTCGGTGTCATGCTTGGCAACGGAATGTACAACGTGCTGGGCGGTTTCCATTACGCAAAGTTTACGGGTTCCTTTGGCATCCCCAAATTAATTGCCCAACTCCACCTGTATTACACCAACGGAACAAGCATGGTTATTCCCACCGATGCGGGATGGCAGACTGCGGCCGGGCCGATCACGTTTTCGAGTGTCTATGGTGGCGAGGAACATGATGCCCGGCTTGAACCCGCAGGCTGGAACCAGGCCTGGTTCTCTGTGGATCCTTGGGCGCAGGCCATGGAGACGAACGGCCCGGGAGGTGTTCTACGCGGCGCCTCGCGCGGCGCGCCGCCCATCAAGGCCACCGAAACCCTCTCTCCGGTTCAAACCAACCGGCTGGCCGCGGATAAACTGGTTTTTGACCTTGGCCAGAATGCCTCGCTAATACCACGGTTGTGGGCACACGGCGAAAGCGGCTCCCGAATCCGGATCATTCCCGCTGAATTGACGAACGCCAATGGCAACGTCGACCGCAGAACCGTTGGCGGCGGCAAGTGTGACTGGCAGTACACCCTCGCCGGCACCGGAACCGAAAACTGGTTTCCCCGGTTCTTTTATCATGGCTGCCGCTACCTACAGGTGGAATTGTTGCCTGCCCCGGGCTCAGCGCAGTTGCCCGCCGTGGATCAGTTGCAAGGCGTCGTCATCCAGAATGCCTCCGCGCCGGTGGGAGAGTTCGACTGTTCAAATGATCTGTTCAATCGCACCCATACGCTGATCCGCTGGGCGCAGCGAAACAATCTGGTGAGCGTCATTACGGATTGTCCGCATCGTGAGCGGCTCGGGTGGCTGGAGCAATATCACCTGCACGGCCCCTCCTTGCGTTATGAATTTGATCTTGCGCAATTCTACGCCAAAACGATGGATGACATGGCCGACTCGCAGCTTCCCAGCGGGCTCGTGCCGGACATTGCGCCGGAGTATCCCGTTTTCAGCGGCGGATTCCGGGACTCACCCGAATGGGGCAGCTCCGCGGTAATTGTCCCCTGGCAGCAATATCAATTCACCGGAGATGATGCCTTGCTGCGCCGTTATTATTCGACCATGACTAATTACGTGGTTTATCTTCAATCCCAGGCCCGGAATTACCTGCTGAATTACGGCTTGGGTGATTGGTACGACATTGGGCCTAATCCTCCCGGCTATGCGCAGTTGACACCGGTGTCGCTCACTGCCACCGCATATTTGTTTCAAGATGCGCAAATCGTCGCGCAAACGGCGGCTCTGCTGGGCAAGACGAATGACGCGGTCCGGTTCGGTGCATTTGCCGGAAATGTTCGCGCGGCGTTCAACCGATTCTTCTATTCGCAGGAAAAAGGGTTCTACTCGACCGGCTCCCAAACCGCCCAGTCGCTTCCGCTCGCCCTGGGCATGGTGGACGCGACCAATCGACCAGCCGTGACCGCCGCCCTTGTCGCCAATGTCAGATCTCGGGGATTGACCGCCGGCGACATCGGGCATCGTTATTTGTTGCGCGCGCTGGCGGATGCGGGCCGCTCGGACGTGGTGTTCGACTTGCACAGCCAGACGAACCACCCCGGATATGGTTATATTCTCAACAAGGGCGCAACCGCCCTGACGGAAGGTTGGGACGGCAGCAATTCGCAGGATCACTTCATGCTCGGTCACATCATGGAATGGTTTTACGCTGATTTAGCCGGCATTGCCAGCGATCCCGCCGGCCCAGGTTTCAAAAAAATCATCATCCGGCCCCAGCCCGTGGGGGATGTAAACTGGGTCAAGGCCGCCTATAACTCGACCACAGGCCGGATTGCCTCTGAATGGAAGCGGGAGGACGGCAAATTCACCCTTCACTTGGAAATACCCGTGAACACCTCGGCCACGCTGTACCTGCCGGCTGCCGACCCGGAAAAGATCCTTGAAAGTGGTGGCCGTGCGGCCGAGGCACGGGGCTTGCGTTTTGTGAAAGAGGAGGCTGACCACGCGATTTACGAAGTCTCGTCCGGGACTTATGAATTTGTTGCGCAATAAATCAAATGCGTTTATTCCCGCGATGCGCTTTGGGCTTGGTGGCGATGTTGATTTCACCGTCGCTGCTGGCGGGGATTTTTGCGACCAACCTGGAATGCGGCTATTGGCCCAATCCCCTGGGCGTCGATGATGCCAACCCGCGTCTGACATGGCAGTTGCAGGCGACGGCGTCCGGCCAACGCTCCCTGTCGCAAACCGCCTGCCGGGTTTTGGTGGCGAGTTCAACCAGCGGTTTGGAAAGCAACCTAGGCGATTTGTGGGATAGCGGCCAGACCAACCTGACCTTGCCGGCCATCGCCTATGGTGGCGCCCCTTTGGTTTCCGAGGAACAAGTGTATTGGAAAGTCCAGGTCTGGGACCAAAACAACCAGCCCTCCGGCTGGAGTTCGCCGACAACCTGGACGATGGGCATGCTGACTAACTGGCAGGGTCGGTGGATTTGCGCTCCACCGGCCAGCACGAACCTGCCGATTTTCCTGCGCCAGTTTGTAGTCCAGCCCGGCCTCCAACGCGCCACGATTTATATTTGCGGACTCGGCCAGTACGAATTGTCCGCCAATGGCACAAAAGTGGGCAGTGTGGTGCTGGCGCCCGGCTGGAGCATGTACACCAAGACCTGCCTCTATGACACGCTCGACCTCACCTCGTATCTCACCAACGGCGCCAACGCCATCGGCGTGATGCTCGGCAATGGCATGTACAATGTCCCGAGCAGTTCCCGTTATGCCAAATTCACCGGCTCCTTCGGCCCCCCGCAGCTCATCGGCCAACTGCATCTCTTTTACACCAACGGCACGGGCCAGGTGATTGCCACTGATACGAACTGGCTCACCATTGCGGGGCCCATTACGTTCTCCAGCGTCTATGGCGGTGAAGACCACGACGCCCGGCTTCTGCCGGCCGGTTGGAATCAGGCAGGATTCAACGCGGCCACGTGGAGCGCGCCCGTGGTGACCAATGGCCCGGGAGGCGTTCTGCGTGGACAATCGCACGCCGCACCTCCCATTCAAGCTACGCAAACGCTTCAGCCGGTCCAGACTAATGCCATTTCCTCCAGCCTAATGGTTTATGACCTCGGCCAGAACGCCGCCATCATTCCCACGCTCGCCACGCATGGCCAAGCCGGTGCGGTCGTTCAAATCACCCCGGCGGAAACCACCAATTCCGATGGCACGGTCAACCGCACTTCCGTCGGCGGCGGTTCCGCGTATTGGCAATATACCCTGGCCGGCAACGGCAGCGAAACCTGGACCCCCCAATTTTTCTATCACGGTTGCCGCTATCTTCAGGTGCAATTGACGGCTGCCTTGGGTTCATCGCAGCTCCCCGTGGTGGATGGCTTGCAGGCAGTGGTGGTTCAAAGCGCGGTGCCGCCAGTGGGCGCCTTTTCCTGCTCGCTTCCGCTGTTCAACCAGACAGAAATGCTGATCCGCTGGGCGCAGCGCAACAATCTCATTAGCATCCTCACCGATTGTCCCCATCGGGAGCGGCTCGGCTGGCTGGAGGAAGCGCACTTGAACGGTCCTTCGCTGCGTTACGAGTTTGACTTGGATAAATTTTCGCGCTGCTCCGTGGACGCCATGTCAGATTCGCAGTTGAGCACCGGTTTGGTGCCGGACATTGCCCCGGAATTCACGGTGTTCAGCGGGGGCTTTCGTGATTCACCCGAATGGGGCAGTTCGGTGATTCTGGTCCCGTGGCAGCAATACCAGTTCACCGGCGACGATTCGCTGCTGCGCCAGTATTACGGCGCGATGACAAATTATATGGCCTACCTGGAAGGGCAGGCCTCCGGGTATATTTTAAATTATGGTTTGGGTGACTGGTACGATATCGGACCGGCGGCGGAAGGCTACGAGCAACTGACGCCGCTGGGGGTTACGGCCACCGCTTATTTTTATCAAGACGCACAAACTCTGGCACAGATCGCCACCGAATTGGGAAATGTCAGTGACGCGGCCAAGTTCAATCTCCTCTCCACCAACGTCGCGACGGCCTTCAACAACGCCTTTTATTCTGCGACCAATGGATATTACGCCACGGGTTCGCAGACGGCCCAGGCGATGCCGTTGGAATTGGGCATTGTCAATCTCACCAATCAGGCTGCCGTGCTGGCGACCCTGGTCGCCAGCGTAAATTCGCAGGGCTCAACCGCTGGCGAGATTGGCCACCGCTACCTCTTGCGATCATTGACGGATGCCGGGCGTTCAGACCTAGTCTTTAACCTCAATGATCTCACCAACGATTCGCCTAACACCGGCGGCTACGGCTATATGTTGAGCCAGGGTGCGACCTCGGCCACCGAGGCTTGGAACGCCGACCCCAGCGATTCATTGGATCATTTCATGTGGGGAAACATCATCGAGTGGTTTTATCACGATCTCGCCGGAATTCAATCGGATCCGTCGGCGCCTGGCTTCAGGAATGTGATCATCAAACCGGCCATGGTGGGAAACCTGGTCTGGGTCAACGCCGGTTACGGTTCCCTGCTGGGGCAGATCACTAGCAACTGGACTTTGACCAATAATCTGGTGGTGCTGAATGTCATCATCCCGCCCGGCGCCACCGGCCGGGTTTATCTACCCACGCTTGGCACTGCCACAAACAATCTGTTAATCCAAGAAAGCGGCGTGACCATCATGCAAAATGGGATAGTCGCCGGGAGTTCCCCTGGGGTGGTGTTTGGCCAGCTTCAGGGCGCGGCAACCCAGACTTTTGCCGTTTGGAATGTCGGTTCGGGTAACTACCAGTTCAGTTATGCGATTTTCCCCGCCCCCACCGGGCTCGCCGCCAGTCCCGGCAACGGGCAAGTGATCTTGACTTGGAATGCGGCCTCGAATGTCACCGGTTACAACATCAAGCGCGCCACGAATTCCGGCGGTCCATATACAATCGTCGGCAGCGGCGTGACGGCGACAAACTTCACGGATGTCACGGTGACCAATGGCAACACCTGGTACTATGTGGTCTCGGCGGTGTACACGAACGGCGAAAGCCTCAACTCGTCCGCAGCCAGTGCCACGCCTTTCGCGCCCGCGTTCGTGCCGAATTTTGGTTTTGAAACGCCCAGCGTCGGCACTTATCAATACAATCCCTCCGGCGCGTCTTGGACTTTTACCGCTCAAAACGGAGCCAATGGTTCGGGCATCGCCGCCAACGGCAGCGCTTTCACCAGCCTGAACCCGAACGCGCCACAGGGCGTCCAAGTGGCCTTCATGCAAGGCACCGGCGTGATCGCACAAGTTATCCAGGGCTTGGTCAGCGGAATGAACTACACCGTGACGTTCTCTGCCGCGCAACGAAACTACCAGCAGAACGGCGGACAGACGTGGAATGTCACTCTGGGAGCCACGGTGGCGGGCAGTTTCGCGCCCGCGCGCGCGGCCACCAATTATGTGGATTACAGCGCGACTTTTGCGGCGACTGCGTCCACCCAGACGCTGGCGTTCGTGGGCACGGACGCGCATGGTGGCGACAATACCGTGTTTTTGGACAAGGTGCGGATCAACCAAGCCATTCCCACGGCACCCTCCGGACTGGTTGCCACCGCCGAGAACGCCTTGGTGTCGCTGGCCTGGAATGGCGACGCCAGCGCCACCAGTTACCATCTCAACCGCTCGCTGACGAACGACGGAGTTTTTGCGACTCTCGTCGCCAGCACCGTCGCAACCAATTTCACGGACACCAGCGTCGTCAACCGGATGACGTATTATTACGTTGTTTCGGGCCTTAACGGCGCCGGCGAAGGAAGCAACTCCCCGGTGGTCTTCGCCACACCTGGAAGCCAGCAGTTGAGCGGCACCATCATCGGCTCGGCTGGCTCGTATGACAATCTCGGCAACACCGTCACAAATGCCTTTGACGGTAATTCGAACACCTTCTACGACGCGGCGGATCCGAGCGGTGATTGGGCGGGCCTGGATTTCGGCAGCGGGGTGAGTAATGAGATTTCGGAGGTGTTCTATTGTCCCCGCAGCGGCTTTGCCAACCGCATGACCAACGGCGTTTTCCAAGCGGCGAACGACGCCAGCTTTAGCGGCGCGGTGAAGTTGTTTGCCATCGCCTCGCTTCCGACCCAAGGCGTCCTGACGGCGCAAACCATCGCCAATACGAATGCGTTTCGTTATATCCGCTACCTTGGACCGGCCAACGCATATTGCGATGTGGCGGAATTGCAATTCAATGGCTGGAATGTCTCTTTGCCTCCGTTCGCAACCAATCCACCGCTGCTCGGCACGCAGATCGGCGGCGGGCAGATCCAAATTTCCTGGCCGGCGGATCATACCGGTTGGACGCTGCAGATGCAGAGCAATGCGCTCAGTCTCGGTTTGACCACAAACTGGGTGGTGGTGACGGGATCCACTCTCACCAATCAGATCAGCCTGCCCATGTATCCAGCCGGTGGCAGTGTTTTTTTGCGCCTCGTGCTTCCTTGAGTCGGGGTTCTTTGCGTGTTTGTTTTTGCGCAGGACATGTGGAAGTGGGCTTCGTTTAATCTGTGGTCGCAGCAGGTCGTCTGGTGTCAAAACGGTCGTGCAATAGCATCCCCTATTTCGGTGATGCAGCCGCTATCCATTCTGGCTATATACATAGCCGGGGCGGTTTGTGATCATCTAGCATCGTCACAGAAACAAATCAATGTTCATAATCTGTCAACCACTAAAGTAACCAGATGTGTCTTATGAAAAATCTCCATTTTGCATTCACAAGCTGCGCCGTTGCCACCGGCTTGATCATGGTCGGCGGCTTTTCCGGACCGGCCCAAACGCTAATTTATTCCGACACTTTTCCCGGATCTGGAAATCTGGATTCCTCGCCCACGACTGGTATTAGTGGAATGGATGGGGGTGCCAGTGGCGCCTTGCCCCAGTCGGCCGCAATCGAGAGCACTGTGGGTTCGGGCCAGCTTCAGCTTCTGACTCCGGGCGGAAACGGCACGGGTGACAATGGTTACATTCGTTTCGATACGATTGGCAGTTCCAGCGCGCTGTACAACTGGGCGACCAGTCCGGGAGCATCAGCCATTACCGCTGCTGGAGGCATGACGGTTTCTTTTGATTGGACCGCCAGCGACACAAGCAGCGCCAACTGGCTTTACTTTGCGGCGGGAGCTGATCCGGCGGATACGTTCGGGTATGGTTACTCGGTTCCGATTTGGTCTTCGAAAACAGCTTCTGGCATCATTTTGGCCAACAATGGCAGCGTTCAAACCTTCCATGGAAGTGGAACCGCCGTTGCCAGTGCTTCGTTTACACCAACCAGCGACAGCCACGTGGTGACATTAAGCTATGATTTCAGCAGTTGGGCAGCCGGTTCGCCGGTGACCTTGACAGCCACGGTGGATGGGCAAACGGTCATCTCCGGTGATTCATTCACCTGGAATAGCGCTGAAAGCGGCGCAAACTATTTAAACCTTGGCACTTACCAGGAAAACAATCTCATCAGCGATTTCACAATCACAACGGTGCCTGAACCGGCCTCTTTGGCGTTGATGGGTGGATGCGGCGTGCTGCTTTTCGCGCGGAGATTTCTCGGCAAGAACGGCTGAAAAACACTGAGATTTCTTGATCGTTGGCTTGGGGAAAAGAACCCTGTGCATGGCGAATCGGCACTGAGGCAGAGATTGGGACCTCACAAAGATTTGCAATGTGACTTCCATGGTAATTTCTGGATGGTGGTTGGTTGAGGTGGTGCTTGGGCGCTGGGCGCTGCGGCAGGTCTTTTGCCTGCCAATCCAGCGCGCACACCGTTTCCGTGACAGTAATTTTTGAAGTTTTCCAGTTGCTGTTCCAAAGCACGCTGATTCCAGTTCCTGTTTATGAGGAGCAGATTTTGGGCGACAAGCGTCTCGACCCCGCCAGGCCCAAAACACCATCGACACCATCAACGTCAAATGCGCGATCTGCGCCGATACAGGCGCCTTCGGACTTGGCTTGTGGGGATTCGAACCGGCAACAATTTCCGTGCCCGTGAAATCGCCGGCAACTCGCATTCGTGTGTTCCGACGCCACGGGCGGGGCAGGCAGCACTAATGAAACAGCCCACCAGCGGGCGCGGCGCAGCCAAGTCACGTGAGAATATTTCCCCGGAACGGAACTTCATATTCACGCCACACTGTCAACCCTTATCAAACTTGCGGACTCTTGTGGTTCGCCAATCGGGTGATTGCGTGCCGGGTGGATAGATGATAAAAGAAAACCATGATCAAGACCGCCATTTTTGTTCTAGCCGGTTTTTTGTTGGTGGCGGGGTTTGCTGGTTGCGCCACTGCATCCAGCCGGGCCGACTTGTATTTCAGCGGCTGGCCGGACGGCGCTTCCCCAGCGGAAGTCGGTCGGCGGGTCGCGGAGAATGTCGCGGCGCGGCCGTTCGAGTTCGAAACCAACCCGAAGCGCGAGTTCGTGATCTATCCCGAAGTCATCAGCGCCTACGGCGCGCTGACGGTGGCCGAGGCGATCGGCGACACCAACTTGCAGGCGCGGCTGGCGGGCAAATTTGAACGCTTCCTGACGCCGGAAGGTGCCCGCCGGGTTTCGTCCAAGGCGCATGTGGATTACCGCGTCTTTGGCATCGTGCCGCTGGAAATATGCATGGCGACCAAAGATTCAAGATTTTTGACACAGGGAATCAGTTTTGCCGACCAGCAGTGGCTGCAAACCACCCCCGACGGCCTTACCGCGGAGGCGCGATATTGGATCGACGATATGTTCATGATCACGGTGTTACAGGCGCAGGCGTTTCGAGCGACCGGCGAGGTGAAATATCTCGACCGAGCCGCGTTGACTATGACGGCGTATCTTGACCGGCTGCAACAGACTAATGGACTGTTTTTCCACGGCACGAACGCACCATTTTATTGGGCGCGCGGGAATGGCTGGGTGGCGGCGGGAATGGCGGAACTCCTGCGCTCGCTGCCGGCGGGCCATCCGCAACGCACCCGCATCCTTGCCGGCTACCGGGAAATGATGGCGGCGCTGTTGAAGTGCCAGGGCGACGACGGCTTGTGGCGGCAGTTGCTGGACCAGCCGGATGCCTGGCCGGAAACTTCCGGCTCGGCCATGTTTGACTACGCACTGGTCATCGGCGTGAAGAACATGTGGCTCGACGGAAAAAGCTACGGCCCGGCCGCGCGCAAGGCGTGGTTGGGTCTGGTCCAATGCCTGGACCAGGATGCCAACCTGCGCGAAGTGTGCGTCGGCACGGACCAGGGCCGGAGCCGTGAGTTTTATCTCCGGCGGGCGCGTGAAGCGGGCAACCTTCACGGGCAAGCGCCCATGCTCTGGACGGCGGGGGCGCTTTTGCGGTAGGAGTCTTATTTCACAGAAAACCGGTACAGCCCCGCTCCATGTGCTGGAATTTCGGCGGTGTAACTTGCCGCATAATTGTCGAGGTCTTTTTGCGCCCACAGGTCGCGGACGGCGGCGGAGGCCGGCAAGCCGAGTTCAGAGAATGTCGCTAAAATTTTTGCCGCGCCCCCGTTGGTATTGAACAACGCCACGAATTTATCCGGTGAACTCGGTGCGTCCGAAACCCACGCGATGAGACCATCGCGGTCAAACACTTGATGCGCGTTGTGGCCGGTCTGGTCCACGGCAAGGACTTCGTCGTTAGTGAGTAGCGCGAGGGTGGCTGCGTCGTTGTCGGGCAGGTTCATGCCCAGCATGAGCGGCGAGGCGGCGATGCTCCAGAGCGTGATGAGTGTGCGCTGTTCGTCGGGCGTGAAGTGCGTGTGGTGGTCGTTGCCGCCAAGCTTGGAGCGGATGGCGATGCGGCCGAGCGGGATCATGTCGGCGTCGGCACGATGTCCCGGGCCGCTGAAGCCCGACCAGCGCGCGAGCAGGGAGAATTGTTCTTTCAGCTTCGGCCATTTGTCCCAGAAATCGCCCGATACGCGCCACAGGTTGGCGTTGGCGCTGATGTGGTAGCCCTGTTCCACCGGCGTCGGGCCGGGCGAGGTGCTGAATACAATCGGCCGGCCACACTGGTCAATCGCTTGGCGGATCATTTCGATTTCGCCGGCGTGGTAGGGCTGCGACAGGTCGTCCACCTTCACGAAATCCACGCCCCAGCTTGCGTAAAGCCGGAAAATGGAATCATACCAGGCCTGGCCGCCAGCGTTGGTGCGCACGCCAAACATGTCGGGACACCAGGCGCAGAAGTCGTTTGTATTGCCGGCCCCGGCGGCGGTGAATTTGGAATTCTCGATAGGCGTTGCGGCTGCAATCGATTGCCGCGGAATGCCGCGCATGACATGAATGCCGAATTTCAATCCCATCGTGTGCAATTGGCCGGCAAGCGGTCGGAAGCCTTTCCCGTCGGCGGCGGATGGAAAGCGGTTTGCCGCCGGCGTCAACCGTCCGAATTCGTCCACCGAAAGTCTGGCGCCGACGCGGGTCTGGTTCAGCAAGCGGTCATCGCCGGTTGGTTCGGGATCGTACCAGCGGAAATCCACCACGATAAACTGCCAGCCGTGGGCGGCGAGTTTTTCCTTCATCGAGTTCGCATTGGCCAGCACCTCCTGTTCGGTAACGCTGTCACCGTAGCTGTCGTAGCTGTTCCAGCCCAGCGGAGGCTTATGCGCCCACTTCCAGAAGGCCGGCTTGAAGTCCCGTTCCGGGAGCGGCGGCAGATTTACCTGGGCATCCGGCAACAGAAATTTCGCCAGCTTACAGTCCGGCAGGGCGTGCAAGCCTTCGACGACGCATGCCGCATTGAGCCGCGCGCCTTCCACTGAGGTGTGCGTGTGCTCGTGGATGAAAATTTCGGCGCGCAGTTTTTCCGCCCCGAGCTGCTCATAGTGGCGCGCGGCGATGTTGTTCAAATCCACGACCTGAATGTGTTCCTGCGCGGCGACTTGCTTGGCCCAGCCAGCGTAACTTTCATCCGAGCGCGGAATTTTTCCATTCCACCAGTCGTTTCGCGGGATGAGCGTGACCATGATGGGGGTTGCGCCCTTCGCCTTGGTGTCCACGACATACTTGCGCATATACCAGCCATAAGTGTGGACGATTTCGACCGCGCCGCTGACGTTGGTCACGGCTTGGGATTCGTCACCAATTCCCTTTAGCGACGCGCGCGCGCGGCCCTCAGTGAGTGAACCGTTGTCGTTGTGGCCAAGTTGCATCAATACAAAGTCGCCGGGCTTCAGCTCCGCCATGACTTTGTTCCAGCGGCCGTCGGTCAGGAAGGAGCGGCTGCTGCGGCCGCCGATGGCGCGGTTCTCGACGCGGATTTTGTTTCGGTCAAAAAAGTACGCGATGGGGGTGCCCCAGCCTTGCAGTCCATTTCCGAAATTGTTGACGGTGGAATCGCCGATAAGGAACAACGTCGGTAGGGCGGCGTTGGTGAGGCTGTCGGCCGCCCCAAGTTGCGCGGTGCTGAGCACCAATAACAGGGAGATCAGTTTGCTGGCGTGTCGTTGCATAAAAATCAATCCGCGCCGGCCGGAATTTCATTCGGGTCAACGAGTAGCGCGATAAATGCTACTACCCCGATTGGGAGGCGCAAGGACTTCTCCTCGCCAATACTGGTGATGGCAAACTCGAAGTTTCTAATCAGCCGCTAGCAGCCCCAGAAGTTTTATGTTGCAACTCCACTGAAAGCACAACCCCGTAAAACTTGCCAGATCATAATTGCTGTGCTCCAATTTTTGCACATGAGAAATCCGATAACGTTCACCGCAATGATGTTGATGGCGGCTTCCCTGGCCCTTGGCGCGGCGGAGACTTTCACCCCGCCGGATTCGGCGCACGTCATCTACGACTTCAATCCCGGCTGGAGGTTTTTCAAGGCCGATGCCGCCCACGCCGAACAGTCCGCTTTCGATGACGCCAAATGGACTGTGGTCAGCGCGCCGCACACTTACAACGACGTTGATTCCTACACCGACTTCATCAGCCACAGCGGCGGCGACCGCCGTGCCTACGCGGGCATCGCGTGGTATCGCAAACACTTCAAACTGCCCGCCAGCGCAAAGGACGGGAAGGTTTTTCTCGAATTCGAGGGCTTGAAGCAGGCCGGACGTTTTTGGGTGAACGGCAAATTCGCCGGCAAGTATGAAAATGGCATCACGCCGCTCGGCCTCGACGTGACCGAATTCGTGATTTTTGGCGACACGGACAATGTCATCGCGGTCAAGGTGGACAACAGCAACGACTACAAGGAAGAGGCGACCGGCACGGAGTTCGAGTGGATGGGCCGCGCGTTTAATCCCAATTACGGCGGGCTGAACCACGACATTCGGCTGCACCTCACCGGCAAAGTCTATCAGACGCTGCCGCTCTACGAAAACTTGAAGACGACCGGCATTTATGTTTATCCGTCGAACTTCGACCTCAAAAACCATATTTGCGATGTGAACGTCGAGTCGCAAGTACGCAACGAAAGCGGCGACCAGCAATCCATCACGCTGTCGGCGGTGGTGGTGGACGCGGCGGGAAAGGAGTGCGCCAGATTTGAGAGCGAGGCCTCCGATTTGGTCAGCGGTGAGACGGAAGTTTTCAAGGCCGCCGGCAAATTGGCGGACGCGAAATTCTGGAGCGACGAGCAGCCTTATCAGTATGCGGTTTGGTCCCTGTTGACTGTGAACGACAAAGTCGTGGACGCGCAAAAAATCATCACGGGTTTCCGCCAGGCTGAGTTCAAGGGCGGCGCGGGCACGGGCGGGGTTTATCTGAATGGCAAATTCGTCTGGCTCACGGGCTACGCGCAGCGCTCGTCCGACGATTGGGCCGGGCTTGGCGAGGCATATCCCGACTGGATGCACGATTACAACGCTCAACTCATCCGCAGCACGCACGCCAATTATATCCGTTGGATGCACATTTCGCCGCAGGCCGTGGATGTCCGAGCCTGCGACCAGGCCGGCATTGTCGAGGTCTGTCCGGCCGGCGACAAGGAAGGCGATCCCGTGCTGGATAAACGCTTGGCGCCGGGCGCCGCCGCGCGGCAATGGGACCAGCGCGCCGAAGTCATGCGCGACTCGATGATCTTCTTTCGGAACCAGCCGAGCATATTGTTTTGGGAAGCGGGCAACAACCACATCACCACAGAGCACTTGAAACAGATGGTGGATTTGCGGAAAGAATTTGATTCGAACGGTGGGCGCGTCGTCGGCTGCCGCACCCTGAATGATCCCGGAGCCACGCCGATTGCGGAATACTTCGGGGTGATGATCGGGCAGGATCCGCGCACGGATGCGCTCAAAGGCCCACCGGAAATGTTCCGCGCCTACAGCGCCGCGCGCCGCGACCGCGCGCCGTTCCTGGAGACGGAGGATTTCCGCGACGAGGCGGCCCGGCGTTTCTGGGACGATTATTCACCTCCGAATTTCGGATTCAAGCCGGGGCCGAATGACACCTACCATTGGAATTCAGAGACGTTTTGCCTCGCCGCAGCCGAGCGTTACCGCGCTTATGCCATCAACAAGATTTCCAATCCCGATCCCGCGCATGCCAAATGGTCGGGCTACGCTTCGATTTACTGGTCGGACTCGAACGCCGACGGGCGGCAGGACAGCAGCGAGGTTTGTCGCGTCAGCGGCAAGGTGGATTCGGTACGGTTGCCCAAGCAGGCGTATTACGTTTATCGCGTGATGCAGAACGCCGCGCCAGACCTGCACATCATTGGCCACTGGAATTATCCGGCAAACACGGTGAAGACGGTTTATGTGGCGGCCAACCACTGCGATACCGTGGAATTGTTCGTGAACGGGAAATCGTTGGGCAAATCCAGCGCGCCAAACAATGGCTGCATCTTTGCGTTTCCCGCAACCAAATTTGAGCCGGGTAAAATCTCCGCCGTGGCGAAATCCAGAGGTCAAACGGTTGCGCAAGATGAAATCGAGACAGCGGGTGAAGCCAAGGCGATCAAACTGACTCCGCACGTTTCGCCGAATGGTTTGCAGGCCACCGGCGCGGACGTGGCTTTTTTTGACGTGGAAGTGGTGGACGCGCAGGGCCGCCGCTGTCCGACCGACGAGGCGCGGGTGGATTTCAAACTCGCCGGTCCGGCCATCTGGCGTGGCGGCTACAACAGCGGCCAGCCCCACTCCGTGAATAATCCCTGGCTCGACACCGAATGTGGCATCAACCGCATCGCCATTCGTTCGACGCTGCAAGCCGGCGTCATTTCCCTGACCGCCACTCGCACCGGACTTGAACTAGCCAATATCCAAATTGAATCCAAACCCATCGAGAGCACGGGCGTCTGGGCCCGCTCAAATACACCGTAAAATCGGTGCCGTCGGAATTGGCCGGTACACAGTGGAGTTGACAGGCAGCCATAAACAATGGCAGCCGTCGCAAATAGGCATCATCCGAATTGGCGATCAGCACGTCACAGTCAATCAATGAGTTCAATAGCGCAGTCCCGATTCAGAATCGAGGCTGCTGGTTCGTTGAGCATCTAGCTTCACAATCGGAATGGCGGCGAAACTCGGCCAAAAAGCCGCTGTTGACGACTTTCCTCGGACCCCAACCACGCGGCTCAACCTCATGTTCGACGAGCGTTTCTAATCACATTCCAGTGGCGGCAACCGCCGCCGTATTTTATCTTGAGTGGGAAGACCCATGAACAACATCACGCTGGTATTGGAATCGGTCGGTCGCGGCGAACGCAAGGCCACGGAGGAGTTGTTTCCGTTGGTCTATGAGGAGCTGCGGCGGATGGCGGCGGCGCGGATGGCGGGCGAGGCCGCCGGCCACACTCTGCAACCCACGGCGCTGGTGCATGAAGCCTGGCTGCAATTGGTGGGCGATGGCGAACGGTCCTGGCAAAACCGCCGCCATTTTTTTGGCGCGGCTGCGGAAGCCATGCGGCGGATTCTCATTCTCAACGCGCGGCGCAAGTCCGCCTTGAAGCGCGGCGGCGCCCAGAGCCGCGTGGACATTGAAGACTTAGAAATCACGGCCGCGACCCCGGACGAACATATTCTGCTGATTGACGAGGCGTTGCAGTGGCTGGAGTCCGACGATCCGGAAATGGCGCGGATGGTCCTGCTGAAGTTTTTCGGTGGGCTGACGAATGAAGAGGTGGCGGAAAACCTGGGCATCGGTCTGCGCACTGTCAACCGCCAATGGCTCTACGCCAAACTCAAGTTGTTCCGCTGGATTCGCGATCAAAGCGTATGAGCCCCGAATCCCAACTCGAGGCAGCGGTCTGCTTTGTGGCGGCGAACGTGCGGGATCCCGCCTTGCGGGCGCAGTTTCTGGAACAGGCCTGCGCGGGCGATCCGCAGTTGCGCGCGACGGTGGAGGATCTGCTGCTGGCCCATGGGGATGCCGAGAAGTTCTTCGCAGAGGGCCGCGCGGCGGTGAATGCCCCGGCCTTGGATGCACAAGCGGCAGCGTCAATTCAGCAAGCAACCGCGGAAATTCGCCTGGATGACCTGACCGATGAGCGGATCGGCAGCCGAATTGGGCGTTACACGCTGTTGCAAAAAATCGGCGAAGGCGGTTGCGGCACAGTCTATCTGGCGGAGCAAGCCGAGCCGGTGCGCCGCCAGGTGGCGCTCAAGGTCATCAAGCTGGGCATGGATACCAAGAGCGTCATCGCGCGCTTTGAGGCGGAACGGCAGGCGCTGGCGATGATGGATCATCCGAACATCGCGCGGGTACTGGATGCGGGGGCGACGGAGACGGGCAGGCCCTACTTCGTGATGGAACTAGTGCGCGGGACGCGCATCACCAAATACTGCGATGAAAACCATCTCGACACCGTCCAGCGTCTGGAATTGTTCAACCAGGTTTGCCGCGCCATCCAGCACGCGCATCAGAAAGGCGTCATCCACCGCGACATTAAGCCGTCCAACATTCTCGTGACGCTGCACGACGGCGCACCGGTGCCCAAGGTTATTGATTTCGGCATCGCCAAGGCCACGGAAGGGCGGCTAACAGATAACACGATGTACACCGCATGCGAACAGTTTGTGGGCACGCCTGCCTATATGAGTCCCGAGCAGGCGGAGATCACCGGGATGGACATTGACACGCGCAGCGACATTTACAGCCTCGGCGTGCTGTTGTACGAACTGCTCACGGGCCGCACGCCGTTTGACACCAATGTACTGATGCAGTCGGGGCTGGGTGAAATGCGACGGATGCTCCGGGAAAAGGAACCGCAATTGCCTTCGACCCTGATCACTTCACTGAGGCGGACGGAGCTGACGCTCACCGCCAGCCAGCGCCACGCGGAGCCGCCGAAGTTGATTTCAGAGTTGAAGGGCGATTTGGACTGGATCGTCATGAAGGCGTTGGAAAAGGACCGCAATCGCCGGTACGATACGGCCAACGGCTTGGCGATGGATGTCCAGCGTTATCTCGACAGCGAGCCGGTGGTGGCGCGTCCGCCGAGCCGGCTTTACCGCCTGCAAAAATTGGTGCGCCGGAACCACATTGTGTTTGCCGCCAGTGGCGCGGTGGCGCTCGCCCTGGTGATCGGCTTGGGCCTGTCCACCTGGCTTTTTTTTCGCGAACGCGAGGCCCGCGAACGCGAGGCTCAACTGCGCGCGGAGGCGGAAGACCGCGCCAAAATCACACAAGCCGTGATGTTTGTGAGCCAGGGAAAATACGACGATGCAGATGAAACCCTGAAACAACTGAAAGCCGTTCCGTCCAATCCCACCCTGGATGGAGTTTCCGCATTCCGGTCCGTGGGCGAATGGCTGGCGATGCACAACCGGTGGCCGCAGGCGGCGCAACGCTACTCCGCGCTCATCACAATCGACAAGCTGGACAATGTCCAACAGATCGCCCTCGATTATGAGGCTTGCGGCGTGGTGCTGGCCGAAAATCCGGTTCGCGAAACCTACGCGGATTTTTGGGGAATGGCGGTGACGAACCATTCCGCTGCCAAGAACGAAACAGTGCTAATCACCTGCCTGGAACTTCCCTTGAGCCAGCCACAGATTGCGGCCTTGAAGCCCTTGGCGGATTACCAGGAAAGCAATTCTGTTCCCCGGGGCAAAAGAAGCGTTTCGGAATGGGCGCTGATGCCCATTGCCCTGTGGAAATACCGGGTCGGGGATTACGACGCGGCGATTCAATGGAGCCAGCGCATTCTGGAGCAAAAATCCAGGTATCCCGCCTGCGACGCTGATATGCATCTCATCCTGGCAATGGCGGATTATAAACGGGACCACAACAGCGAGGCCCTAGCCGAATTGGCGCAAGGTGGCCAATCCGTCGAAATCAGATTCCGCGCCGGGCTGGATCGTGGCAAGGCGGAGGCGAGCTATTGGTTCGACTGGGTCTATGCCCGCCATCTCCTACAGGAGGCCAGCGCCCTGATTGATCGCGATTCCGCCCAACCCGCAGCGGAGTGAGTGCGCAGGGCGCGTTTTCACGCCGCAAACCAAAGTCGAATTACGCTGCGGCGGTGCTTTCCAGCCTGCGGTTCTGGCGACTTTCCAGTCGCCAGTTCCCTAACGGGAGCACGGGACTGGAATGTTCCGTGAACCTGCGGACAGAAGTGTATGCGCTACATTACCTGCACCGGCTGCGCCATTGGCAACTTCGAACTTCTGGTTCAAAGCTCTGTTCTGGTTCGAAGCTCTGGAGCGCGGCTCTGTGAGCCGCAGCAATGTCTAAATCCAAGACAGCCTCGTGTAATCCGCAAACACTATGAAGGGCGAAGCGGCTGCAGGTCACCGACCCAAGATCGGTCCACATTTTGCGGGTCCGCCCAGTTGCCTTCGAAAAAACTTTCATTTTTTTGGCACATTTGGAGGCCGGTTTGCACATGAACGTATAACAAAGCCAATTATGACCATCCGATCCCAGCATTTCAGCGTGAGATATCCTCGCGTTCAAGAGTGCGATTTGACAACCACAACCTATTTAAATCAAGCTGGTTACGCTAGAACAACGTCATCTGAGCCACGATTTTGCCAGTGCGTGGCCATCTTACTTAATTAGCAGCAACCATCCCCATGAATCATAAAACAAAAAATCCCATGAAAACAAAAAATATATTCACCATCATCAGCCTGCTCTTGTTGGCGGGCACATTAGGCTTGAACGCCGCGAGCGGCACTTGGACCAGTGCCGCCGATGCCAATTGGAGTGCTACGCCGGTTCCGGGCATTGGGGATACGGCCACTTTCAACGGCGCAGGGAATGCCAATACCACGGTTGATTTGGGGTGAGGTGTCAATATTCTCTCCCATTAATCCAATAAAATCCAACCCTCATCAACCCATGACAAAAGCTCAATTGACCCAAATCGCCGGCCTGCTTTTATTGGCAGGCACGTTAAGCTTGAAAGCCGGCAACGACACTTGGGTCGGCAATACAAGCGCGAATTGGAACGACGCCAATTGGACCGGTGCCAATAATCCGCCCATAACCGGCGACGCCCTATTCTTCGGCCTCGCCGGCAGTGCCGGCACCTCCCTGAACAACAACAGTGCGGCCACTTCATTCGCCGGGTTGACCTTTAACTACGGCGCCTCCGCCTACACGTTCACCGGCAACTCTTTTACGCCGGGGGGGAACATCATTGACAACGCGGTCAATACGGAAACCCTGAACTTCCCAATTGCTTTATCGGCCAGCCGCACCGTTAATGTCACATCGGGCGGCAATCTGACCATAGGTGGCGTGATTTCCGGCACCGGGTTTGGCATAACCAACGTTGGTCCGGGCACGTTGGATTTTAATGGTTCGTCCCCAAATGCGTACACAGGCTCGACCGTGCTCAACAACGGCACACTGTACGAAGATTTTTCAAACCTTGGTGCCACCGCCAATTTGATCAGCGGCTCTTCGGCCCTCATTCTGGGCGGCGGCACCTTGGAGATCAATGGCAATGCCGCCAATGCCAGCAGCCAGACCGTCAATGGCACAACGTCCAATCCCGGCTACAATCAGATTTCTGCGTGGCCGAATGGCGGGAATATGTCTGATCCGTTGCCGACCCTGAATCTGGGTGGACTTACCCAAAATTTGGGTTCGACGTTGGTGATTGTCGGGCCTTCCTATGACACGAATTACAGTGGTGCTGCCACGGTTACAAACGTGCCGGCCACGGCAACAGTCACGACCACGTCGCTGGGCTTTAATACTGACCTCCTTTGGCCCGGCGCGCGTTCTTCCATCGCTACAGTTGGTCTTTATGAATGGGCCTCGGTTGTGACCTCCGGCTCAGGTGCGCAAACTATTTATGCTGGCAGTCAACAAACGGCGACCACCTTTTATACTCAAATCGCGGCAGGCGGATCTTTTGCCGCGGGTGACGTAAATGTCGATTTGCTTGGCAACGCCACGGAAACCACCACCGGAACAATGTATGTCGACACCGTGCGTTTTAATGTTCCTGGTGCGTCATCCTTATCACCTTCAGGCAGTCGCAGTTATATCGGTGGCATCCTGGTCACCCCGAATGTGGGCGCAAACAATACCACCATCGCCGCCACCGGCCACTGGGTTTCCTGCAATGTCAACGGGGCCAATGCCGACTTGGACGTCTATCAAAACAACACCCTCGGCAATCTGCTATTCAATGACCCGATTCAGAATGCAAAGACTTACAATACGGCCTATGCCCAGGCGGGTGCCGGGACGGTGGATCTCACCGGGGCGGGTGCCAACAGCTCTTACACCTTGTCTGCCTACCTCAATGGCGGTTGCACTATAATCAACAACAACGCCCAACTGGGGGTGACGACGACGGCGGCACCGCTCTATCTGAACGGCGGCACGGTGGTCGCGAGCGGTCTTACCACTAGCTTGGACAACGGCGGCGGTTCGAACAAACGACCGGTCACTCTGCTGGGCAACGGTGGCGGCTTGGCGGCGGAAGCGGGCGATAGTTTGACGGTTGACGGCCAGATAACCAGCGCGGCGAACACCGGTCCGCTGGTCATCGGCATTCCGGCCTCGGCGGCCAACGGGAATGTGGCAGGGTTGCTTCCCGGGACGGGTTCCAACACCGCGAACACCACGCCGGTGTATGCGACGGGCACGGTGATTTTGAATTACGCCAACTTGACCGCAGGCAATTCTCAATTTGGCGGCACGATAATCCTTGGCGGTGCCACCCTGAATATTAACTCGGAATATGACTTGGGCGGCATCGATCAAGGTCCGACCACTTTTAACGGCGGCACGCTCCAATATGCCGCAACCCTGGCGACCGGCGCGGCCGGCGCGGCATTGGATATTTCTGCCCAGCCAGTTACCCTCACGGGGAATGGCACCATTGACGTTAACGGCCACGTTGTCACCTATGCCAATTCCATCGGCAACGGCGGAAGCGGCCAGTTGATCGTGACAAATTCCACGGCGGGCGGCGGATTGTTTTTGAATGGCGGCAGCACCCACACCGGCGGTACGGTTGTGAACGGCTTGCTCGGCGGCAACGGGACGATTGTCGGCAACGTGATGGTCAACAGTGGCGGGCAGACTCTTCCCAGCACCGGGGCCGGGGCCACCACCACCATTACCGGCAGTTTGACCTACAATACCGGCTCCAGCAACAGCTTCAACCTCGGCACCACCTATAACAGCGCTGCCAATGACAAAATTGTTTTGAATGGCAACGGCCAAACCCTGACGTGCGGCGGTGTTAAAGTCGGCATCAACTGCGGTGCCAATTTGGATTTGACCCACGATTATGTCCTTTTCAATCTGACCGGCACTTCCCCCACGCTCGCCGGCAGTTTCAACCCCATGCCAGTCTGGCTGGGAACCACGCCGACCGGTGCCGCCAATTACCAGGTGGTCACGAACGCCACCCAGGTATTGCTCCATTATTCCGGTTCGACCCCGCCGACGATTTCAGCCAGCAGCGCCACACCCTCAACGGTCGTGCGCAACCAGAATAACGTGCTCGTCAGCGTGACGGTGGCCGGAGCCGGCGTTTCGACCATTACTGGCGTGTCCGTGAACAATGGCGTGTCGCCCGTGTCCTTGACCCTGACCAGCGGCACCTCCGTCAGCGGCACCTGGACGGGCAACCTCACCATCCCGGCTTCCACTGCCCCGGGAACTTTGAATTTGGTGGCTACGGCCACGGATAAAAATGCCAATACAGCCACCGTCAATATACCCGTAACCGTGAATGCGGAAACCGAAACCTGGGTTGGCGGGGGTGGTGGAAACTGGAGTGCCAATGCGGATTGGGTCAACCCGGTGGGCAATTTCGCGCCGGGTCTGACGGGCGACACGCTGGTTTTTGCCGGCTCCACCGGGCCGACCTCGACGATGGACAATAGCTATACCATCACGGGTCTCACCTTCACCAATGGCGCAGGGAGTTTCAACATTGGCACTTCGGGCAGCACCTTGACCATTACTGCCAGCGGCGTGGTGAACAATTCCTCCAGTCCCGAAACGCTGAACGTGCCGGTGCTTCTGACCAATGCGGCTCAGACCTTGAGCGCGTCCGCCGGCAGCCTCACTTTGGGTCAGGGCGTTGATAACGGCGGCAACTTACTGACGGTCTCCGACGCCGGATTCAGCACAACCATCAGCGGGCCGGTTACGGACACTGGTGGTTTGACCAAGCTCGGCAGCGGCACCCTGACCTTGGCCGGCGCAAATACTTATGCCGGCAACACCCTGGTTAGCGGCGGCACGGTGGTGGTGAACGGCATCATCAGCAATGGGCTGGCCAGCGCCAGCACCGTCACGGACAACAGCAGCCTGACGGTAAATACGGGCGGCGCTATCATCACGGGGAACAGCACCACTTCAACCGGATTGATCATTGGCAACGTCGCCGGCAACTCAACCATGACCATCGCCGGAGGCGCGGTAAACGTCAATGAAATGGGCGTTACCGCCCTGGCGATTGGCAGCGTTACGGGGGCCAACGGATTCCTGTTCATGAGTTCCGGAAGTCTGGATTGCAGCGGGGGAGAATTTCACATCGGCCAGGCGGCGGGTGCTTACGGTGCGTTTGACTTGACCGGTGGCACGGTCACGGAAGGCGACTTAAATGCCGGGGATGCCTACTTCGTGGTGGGTGGCGCTTATGGCAACAGCGCTTCCGAAGGGGTCATGAACATGAGTGGCGGAACGATCAACGACAACGCCCAGCAGATGTCTCTCGGCAATATCGCCGGATCAATCGGGGTGTTAAATGCGAGTGGCGGAACGATTAACGATAACAAAGGCATCGGTATCGGCTCCCGCGGCTCCGGCATATTGAATGTGTCAGGTTCGGCGGCACTCAACTTTACCGGTGCTGAGCTTGAATATGGCCTTAGCGGCAATACCACGGTGGGCACGGTAAACTTGCTGGGCGGCACGGTAACGGCGAACAATGTTGGAATAGCTGGCACGAGCACCTCTCGCTTAAATCTCAACGGTGGCACTCTGCAAGCCGGCGCCCTCAGCGCAACGTTCCTGCAGGGGTTGACGGCGGCGACCGTTTACAGCGGCGGCGCAAACATTAATGACGGCGGTTTTGCCATCACCATTGCGCAGCCATTACTCGCGCCCGTCGGCAACGGCGTGAGTTCCATCCCGGTGGCGACCGGCGGTGCGGGCTACCTGGATACGCCCATTGTCAGCATCACCGGCGGCGGCGGGGCGGGTGCCACGGCGGTGGCCACGGTTGCCGGCGGTTCTGTCACGGGCATCGTAGTCACCAGTCCGGGCACGGGTTACACCTCGCCTCCGACGGTGACGCTGTTTGGCGGCGGCTACAGTACTGCGGCCACCCTCGGCACGCCCGCCATCGCGCCGGGCGTGAGTGGCGGATTGACCAAGCAGGGTGCAGGCACGCTGACTTTGACCGGGGCCAGCACTTACACCAATTTGACCATCGTGAATAATGGCACCTTGGCCTTGGGTGCTGGATATTCCGGAGCCACGGCGGGTTATGTGGTGACCAATGGCGCTACCTTGGATGTTTCCGCCATCAGCCCGTTCACTTTATTGGCCAATGAGTCCCTCTCCGGCACCGGTACTATCAATGGCTCCATCGCCACTTCCAGCGGTGTAAGCATTATTCCGGCAACGATTGGCACGCCTGGCACTTTGACGTTCAACAACGATTTGGATCTGAGTGGTGGCGGCACTGGCTATTTTGACATTAGCACCAGCGGCCTCAGTGGAAACGACCAGATCAGTGTGGGCGGTACTTTGACCCTGAACGGCGGGGCGCTGCATCTCCGGGCCTTGAGCGGCTCGGCCAATCTCGACACCAACAACGCCTATGTGCTCTTCAACAATGCCAACCGCCCGAATGTTGTCGGCCTGACGGCATTGATTTGGGACGGCACCACGCCAGCCAACTACAACCACTTTTTACCGGCCCAAAGCGCCAACAATATCGTGTTGCAATACAGCTCTGCCGCCGTGCCGGTGATTTCAAGCCTGACCTTCAAGCCCCCGACCGTGGTTCGCGGACAGAACGTGACCATCACGGCCACGATCGTGCCAGGTGCCGGGATGATCAACCCCAGCTCTGGTGTCATGGTTAATTTGACCCAGTTGGGCGGTTCAGCCACTTACAGCTTGATTCAGTCCAACAGTTCAAATCTGTACACCAATACGTTTAGTCCGGTTCCCGCAGCCGCGTCTCCTGGCAGCCTGGTGTTTACGGCCACGGTCGCCGATAGCACGCCGCTGTTCAGCTCGGGCAACGGCACGCTCGTCGTCAGTACTGCCTCGGATATCTGGACTGGCTTGGCCAGCGGTAATTGGAGCGACAATGGTGATTGGGTGAATTTCGCCGGCGACTATGCGCCCGGCTTGGTGGGTGACACCCTGATTTTTGCCGGCACATCTGGCCTCTCGCCGAACATGGATCAGGCTTACAGCATCACCAGTTTGACCTTCAGCAATAATGCGGGAAGTTTCAACATCGGCACCAGTGGCAATCCCTTGACGATCACCGCAGGTGGCGTGACCAACCTCTCCGCCAACGCAGAAACCTTGAACCTGCCGGTGAACTTGACATCCATGCCGCAAACTTTGAATGCGGCGAACGGCAATTTGACGCTTTCCCAAAACATTGACAACGGCGGGAATGAACTGACCGTCACGGACGGTGGGCATACCACCGAGGTGGATGGGGTGATTACCGACTCGGGTGGTTTGACGAAGTCCGGCCCCGGCACCTTGATCCTCACCGCCGGAAACAGCTACACCGGCAACACCGTGATCAATGGCGGCACCTTATTGGTCACTAACAGCGGCGCGATCAATTACGGTGGTGGCGGCCCCACCGCCAATGTCGGCGAAATCATCGTCGGGAATGCGCCTGGAAATTCGGTGCTGAACATGTCTGGTGGTGATGTTTATGCCACCGACACCACGGCTCCATCCCTTGCCATCGGTAACGTTGCCGGCGCCAGCGGATTCTTGCAGTTGAGCTCCGGAACACTCTATGTCTCCAGCGAACTACATATCGGCCAGGCAACCAATGCATACGGTGCTTTCGATTTGACCGGGGGCAACGTCACGGCCTTGTCCTGGTTTGTCGTGGGTGGCGCCTTTGGTAACAGCGCTTCTGAAGGTGTGTTCAACATGAGCGGGGGCAACCTGACCGACAACGCCGACCAGTTATCCATCGGCAATATCGCCGGCGCGGTCGGGGTGGCGAATATAAGTGGTGGCACCATTAGCAGCACGGCCGGCAGCCATGTTGGCGAAAGAGGCACCGGCACATTGAATGTGTCTGGTTCGGCCGACGTTAATTTTACCGGCGGCACGCTTGGCTTTGGCCTCAACAGCACTGCCACCGGCGCCGGGACGATCAACCTGTTGGGCGGCACGGTTACCGCGAACAATGTGGCCAATTTCGGCACGGGCACGGCGCAGTTGAATTTCAACGGCGGCGAATTGCAGGCCGCGGAGGCCAACGCGGGGTTTATCGCCGGCTTGAACGGCGCGACCATTTATAGCGGGGGTGCGATCATTGACGACGGCGGGAATGCCATCACCAGTACGCAGGCATTGCTGGCGCCCACCGGTAACGGCGTGAGCAGCATCCCGGTGAACGCTGGTGGTGCCAGCTACCTGGATACACCGGTCGTTAATGTCTCTGGCGGCGGTGGCAGTGGCGCTTCGGCGGTGGCCAATGTCTCGGGCGGAGCCGTCACCAGCATCACTGTGGTCTGCCCCGGAACGGGCTATACTTCCGCCCCGACCGTGACCCTTTATGGCGGCGGGTACTCCACTGCGGCCACCCTCGGCACGGCCACGCTCGCCCCGAACGTGGGCGGCGGTTTGACCAAACAAAATTCCGGCACGCTGACGCTCGCGGGTGCGAATACCTACACGGGTAATACCACCGTCAACGGCGGCACGCTGGAACTCGTCCAAGCAACCCTGCCTCGGAACGCGACAGTAAACATCGCCGGCGGGGCGGTTTTGCAGTTGGACTTCTCGGTGACCAACGCGGTGACCAATCTCGTGCTGAACGGCACCACCGAACCCCTGGGCGTTTACAACAGCACCACCGGTTCACCTTACATCACCGGCGCGGGCAGCCTGCAGGTGGTGGCTCCGGTGGTCATCGCCTCCAACCCCACAAACATCACGTTCACTGTGGTCAGTCTGGCTTCGTTCAAACTGTCGTGGCCGGCGGATCATCTTGGCTGGATCGTTCAATCCAATTCCGTGAGTCTGGCAGTGGCAGCTGATTGGCAGGACATTCTCAGTACCGCGAGCGGGACGAATTATCTCGTGAACGTGAACCCTGCGCAGCCCAACGTATTTTACCGCCTGCGTCATCCCTGAAGAATAGACGGGAAAACGGCAGGCCTAGTATGGGTGATCGCGGGGTGCCGACCCATGGGGTGCCGGCACCCCGCATACGTAATGTTTTAAGAAAGATTGCTAAATGAAACTAATTGTCATGGTAAAACTGACGTTGAATAAACCGTTCGTTTCGTCCCGGGGGCGCGGTGGTTTTACGTTGATTGAGCTACTGGTGGTCATCGCCATTATCGCCATCCTGGCGGCACTGTTGCTGCCGGCGCTGGCAAGAGCCAAGTTAAAAGCCACCGAAGCTTCCTGCCTGAGCAACCAGAAACAACTGGGACTGGCTTTTTCCATGTATGCCACCGATTATGGCGATCACATTGTTCCCTCGTTCGGAGAATCTGGCAACCCAACCTATGATTGTGACGGTTATTGGGGGCCACCGAACCCCGTACCGACAGGTTGGTTTACTGCCGCTCAAGCCTTGAACGCGGTTCAGAGCGCTCTGAAAACCAACAACCTGCTTTACTCCTTCGCCCCGAATGTGAATGTTTATCACTGTCCCGGAGATATCCGTTTGAATTTGCCGGTTAATGCCGGAAATGCCAATCAAATTGGCTGGGCCTATGACAGCTACGCCAAGACGGACAACGTGGGGGGGGAAGGGAAAGGCGGGGTTATAGATTATACCAAAGTATCCCAGGTTGCCAGGAGCTCGGATACGTTTGCATTCATAGAGCAATGCGACAGCCGGGGCTTTAACGTCGGCTCATTCGAATTCGATTGGGATGGCGGCAACGGCAACCAAAAGTACGTGGACATTATCGCCATGTATCATGGCAACGTAAACACTGAGGGGTTTGGGGATGGCCATGCGGAATATCACAAATGGACTGACCCACTGATCGTCAGTCAGGGAACTTCCTCCGCCCAGCAGGGCAATACCTATACCTACGGCGTTCAACCAGCCCACTCGGGGGTTGACTACGCGTATATGACTGCACACTGGCTCTTTCCGGCCAATCCTTGAGCTGGTGATATAAACAATTAGATAAACTGGGCCTTATCGTTATCCATCGGCCAAAAGATTAAGTGTCGATACCAAAAACACAGTGGGTGTTTGGAACAGGGCCATGCCTTAAGATTGACTTGAACATGAAAACCTTTTTGCAGTTGGTTTGTTGGGTGGCTGTGCTCGATTTTGGGGCTATTGTCCTTGCGGGCGATCCAATTCCTGAATCGGCAGTCCCGCGCGTCATCGTGAACACGGCGGCGGAGCCGGTGGCGGCGGGGAAGTTTGAGCCGACGTGGGAGTCGCTCAAGCGATATCAGACGCCGGATTGGTTTCGTAACGCGAAGTTTGGCATCTGGGCGCACTGGGGACCGCAGTGCGAACCGGAAGACAGCGACTGGTATGCGCGCAACATGTATATTCAGGGCCACCCCCAGAATGTCTATCAGGTCGCGCACTGGGGACCTCCGTCGCAGTTCGGCTTCAAGGATGTGATCCATTCATGGAAGGCCGAGAAATGGGATCCGGAAAAACTGGTCGCCCTTTATAAACTTACCGGCGCGCAATACTTCGTGGCGCTGGGCAACCACCATGATAACTTTGATTTATGGGACAGCGCCTATCAGTCATGGAACTCGGTTAAGATAGGCCCGCAAAAGGATCTCATCGCCGGCTGGGCAAAGGCGGCGCACGATCAGGGGTTGCCGTTCGGGGTCAGCCTGCACGCCGACCATGCGTGGAGTTGGTATGAGGTCGCCCAAGGCGCTGACAAGACTGGCCCGCTGACAGGGGTGCCTTATGATGGGAAGCTGACAAAGGCGGATGGCAAAGGCAAATGGTGGGAAGGGCTGGACCCGCAGGATCTTTATGAACAGCGCCATATCCCCAGTCCTGACTTTGAGAAACCTGGGTCCATCCATGGCCGGTGGGATTGGGACAATGGGGTGAGTCTCCCAGACCAGGCATATTGCGACAAGTTTTACAACCGGACGGCCGATCTGATTAAAAAGTACCACCCTGATTTGCTGTATTTTGATGACGACGCGTTGCCTCTATGGCCAGTCAGCGACGCCGGATTAAAAATTGCCGCTGATTTTTACAATAGCAATATGCGGTGGCATGACGGTCAATTGGACGCGGTGATTCTGGGCAAACAACTCAACAACGAAGAGCGCAAGTGCATCGTGTGGGACATCGAGCGCGGCGCGTCCGACCGGATCGAGCCGCTGCCGTGGGAGACGGATACCTGCATCGGCAACTGGCATTACGACCGGTCGCTGTATGACCGCAACCGTTACAAGAGTGCAAGCCATGTCATCAAGATGCTTTGCGATATCGTCAGCAAGAACGGCAATTTGCTATTGAACATCCCGGTGCGGGGTGACGGCACCATTGACGACAAGGAAGAAGTGGTGTTGAAAGGAATTGCCGATTGGATGGACGTGAACAAAGAATGCATCTTCGGCACGCGCCCGTGGAAGGTGTTTGGCGCAGGCCCGGCGTCGGAGGGGCCGGCGCTGGAGGTGGGTAATTTCAATGAGGGCAAGGGCAAGCCGTTCACCGGGGAGGATGTGCGCTTCACGACAAAAGATGGTGTGCTTTACATGATTGCGCTGGGCGTGCCGAAGCAGGATTTGCAGATCAAGTCGCTGGGCACGGCGGCGAAGCGGCTGGACAAACCCATCGGCAACATCACCCTGCTGGGCAGCAGTGAGAAAGTAACCTGGTCGCAAACGGCTGACGCGCTCACCATCAAAGCCCCGGCTAAATCACCAAACAACATCGCCATTGTTTACAAAACTTCCCTGTTATGATCGATTTTTATTCCGTGAAGGTTTTGAGTGCTAATCACGCCGTGTCAAATTGGTTCCTAACCTTGTCTATGTGTGATTGTTCAACATGAAAGACCTTCCGCCAATTTTCCATGTTTTGGTTGGGCTTGCCGTTGTGGATTGTGGGCGCGCGCAAATCCTCACTGATCCCATTCCTGAAACATCCGTGCCCACTGTCATTGCCAGCACGACAAATGAACCGGTGACGCCGGGGAAATTCCAGCCAACATGGGACTCACTGCATAAGTATCAATGCCCGGATTGGTTTCGCAATGCCAAGTTTGGCATCTGGGCGTGCTTCGGACCGCAGAACGCGCCGGAGGACGGCGACTGGTATGCGCGCAACATGTATGTGGAAGGCAGCCGGCAAAACAAATATCACGTCGCCCATTACGGGCCGCCTTCGCAATTCGGATTCAAGGACGTCATTCACCTCTGGAAGGCGGAAAACCTTGACGCAGCAAAACTCGTCGCGCTCTACAAAAAAATTGGCGCGCAATATTTTTTTGCCATGGCCAACCATCACGATAACTTTGATCTTTACGACAGCAAATATCAGCCATGGAACAGCGTAAATGTCGGGCCGCACCGGGACATCATCGGTGATTTTGCCAGGGCCGCGCACGAACAGGGACTGCCTTTCGGTGTCAGCGTCCATGCCGCGCACGCCTGGAGTTTTTATGAGCTAACCCAAAGTGCCGACAAGACCGGGCCGTTCGCCGGCGTGCCTTACGACGGCAAATTGACGAAAGCTGATGGCAGGGGCAAATGGTGGGACGGCCTCGATCCGCAGGATCTTTACGCGCAAAATCACACGCCCGGTTTGAACTTTACCAATGCCAATTCCATTCACGGCCAGTGGAACTGGGGTGACGGCGCGAGCATTCCCGACCAGGCTTACTGCGATAAATTTTACAACCGCACGATTGACCTCGTTCACAAATACAAACCGGATTTGATTTACTTCGATGATGACGCGTTGCCGCTGTGGCCGGTCAGCGACGCCGGTTTGAAGATTGCCGCCGACTTTTACAACTTCAACATGCAGCAGCACGACGGCAAGCTGGAAGCCGTGCTGTTCGGTAAAATGCTTTCCGAGGACGAGCAGAAATGCCTCATCCGCGACATCGAGCGCGGCGCGGCCAATAAAATCGAGGCGCTACCGTGGGAGACGGACACCTGCATCGGCAACTGGCATTACGACCGGTCGCTCTACGAGAAAAACCGTTACAAGACTGCGAAGACCGTCATCCAGATGCTCTGTGACATCGTCAGCAAAAACGGCGATTTGCTGCTCAACATTCCCGTGCGTGGCGACGGCTCGATTGACGAAAAGGAAAAGGCTGTGCTCGAAGGCATCGGTGCGTGGATGGACGTGGACCGGGAATGTATTTTTGGCACGCGTCCGTGGAAAATTTTTGGCGAAGGTCCGGCCTCGGCAGGCGCGGCGCTTTCCGCGCAAGGCTTCAACGAAGGCAAAGGCAAGCCGTTCACTGCCGCCGACGTGCGCTTCACGACGAAAAACGGGACGCTGTACATGATCGTGCTGGGGGTGCCGACGCAGGATTTAGAGATCAAGTCGCTCGGCGGGGCGGCGAAGCTGCTGGACAAGCCGATCACCAAAATCACCCTGCTGGGCAGCCAGGAAAAAGTGCAATGGGCGCAGACTGACAGGGCGCTCACCATCAAAACCCCGCAGACGATTCCAAACGATATCGCCATCGTTTTCAAGCTGTGGCGGTGAGGGCTGAATTGCGATGAAGGCATTTGATTCACCAATTATTCGCGTCGCCAGCCATAGCAATTGTGGAGGGACTGTACTTCTGCTGATAGCTCTGGTTGTTATGCCTGTCCGGGCCGCCGTGATTACCTGGGTGCCGCCGGCCAATATTAAGACCGACACGGATGTTGCTACCAACGGCATATTCATTTACGCCGAGACTTGGGGATCGAGCGGGGCCACGGTCAATGGCGTGACGTTCGCATATGACACCAGCAAAACCGGCGATGTGAATGTCGGGATAGCACTTCCGGGCTCCCCCATTGGCACCGATAACCATGGCGAGGGTGTCGGGGGCACGGGCACTCCCTATGCCGGCTTGTCCGCCGCCTACCAGGTTCTGGTCAAGGGCACGGTCTGGGCTAACGTCGGCACGGTGGCGACCATCACGTTGAACAACTTGACGGTGAGCAATCTGTATGAGGTTCAAATTTGGGAGAATGACAGCCGGGGCAATTATGCCACCCGCATCGCCACGCTCAGTGACAGCAGCGCGGGCGGGGATACAGTCAGTCTCGCACATTGTGTCGGCGGCACCACGTCCTCGGCGAATGGCGGCCTCGGTCAATATGTCACGGGAACCTTTACTGCGGACGGCACCTCGCAGATTATCTACCTCACCGACAACGCCACCTCGCCCCAGAACCCCGGCGACCAGGTCAACTCCCTGCAATTGCGCGATCTTACACCTTCCCTGCTGACGTCATCCACCAATTTCTATCAAGCAACTTGGGTCTCGGTGGACCAGCACAATCCCGCGCCGGAATGGTTTCAGGACGCGAAGTTCGGCATCTATTTTCATTTTGGCATATTCAGCGTCCCAGCCTATGAGAGCGAGTGGTATCCGCGTAACATGTATAATCCTGGGGATCCGGCTTTTGCCTACCATCAGGAGACCTATGGCAATCCGACCAATGCTGCTTCACCACAATTTTTCCCGGAATATTATTTTATAAATGGCGGCACCAATTTGGCGAACCAGTTTGTGCAATTCGCGCCCAAGCTGGTGTCAGAGGGCGGCAACTGGGATCCGGATGCGTGGGCGCAGCTTTTTGTGCAAGCAGGCGCGAAGTTTGCCGGGCCGGTGGCCGAGCATCATGACGGATTTTCCATGTGGGCCAGCAAGGTTAACCCGTGGAATTCGTTCAGCAAAGGACCGGGAGTGGACATGGCCGCGATCTGGGCGACGGCCATCCGCGCCAAGGGGCTGAAATTCATGATGTCCATGCATCATGCCTATAACTTTAATGGGTATTACCAGTATGTGCCGGCGCAAACCGACACCAATTTGCAGCAGTTATATGGCCAGTTGCCCACGGCGCAGGAAAACGCACTGTGGCTGGCCCGGCTCGAGGAGATCATTGATGGCTATCATCCTGACCTCATCTATCAGGACTTCGATGTGAAGGACGTTCAGGAATCCGATCGCCTGAGTTTTCTTGCTTACTATTACAACAGTGCGCTGACTTGGAGCAATGAGGTGGTGGCGACCTACAAGGACGGGTTTGACACCTCGGGTGAGATTTATGATTACGAACGGGGCGGACCGGCAAACATTGTGTTTCCCTACTGGGAAACCGATGATGCGGTCAGTCCCTCCAGTTGGGGATATACCACTGGAATGACTTACTATAACACCAATGCCTTGCTGGATGCGCTGATTGACCGGGTTAGTAAAAATGGAACCATGCTTTTGAACATATCGCCGATGGCCGATGGCACGATTCCGCAGGCGCAGCAAAACCTCCTGCTGGGGATTGGGGACTGGCTGGGACGGTTTGGGGAAGCCATCTATTCCAATCGCTGCTGGCAAGTTTTTGGGGAAGGCCCGACGCAAATGGGCGGCAGTTTGTATGTGGCACCGATCGCCGGCACCAACACCGACATCCGCTTCATGCGAAACAAGGCGACCAATACCCTGTATGGGATTGTGATGGGCTGGCCCGGGTGGCAATTCAACATCACCACGCTGACAACAGCGGCCGTTGACTTAACCACGCTGACGAACGTTCAACTCTTGGGCGCCACCGCCGGGACTTATATCCCGCTGAACACCTATACGCAGGACACCAATGGGCTGCACATCACGATGCCAGCGCAACCTTACACGGCAATTGCCTATGTGGTGAAACTGACGTTCTCCGGCCAGATTCCAACTTATCTGCCGTACTACCTTCCCAATATTTCATGGTCGGCCCCGGCACCAATTACCACGGCGGACGCCACGCTCAATCAATTTGGCACCATCGTCGGAGCCGCAAGTTTCGCGTTATCAGCGCCCACGGTGACCTTGACCAATGGGATGGACATTGTTTTCAAGACGGACAATTCGGTGGCCTCCTGCACCGGCGCCGGCGCGAGCACCGGCGCTTTTACGGGCAACACCGGCAATACCAACTTTAACACCGTGCTGAATGGCTTCAATTATGACAACGGCCCAAAAACCATAACGCTCAATAATCTGGTTGTTGGCCAAAATTATTCCGTTCAGCTTTTTGCTTTGGACGACCGCGACGACGTGAGCCAGGAAATTTTACGGCCGGCCAGCTTTCAACAGCCGAACAGCCCGGGCGATGTTTCGGCCACGTTTCTCATGGGTAGTAATAATTTTGTGACCGGTATCTTTGTTGCGCCCGTGAACGGCACGAATACGACTGTGAATGTCAATATTCAGGAAAACCTGCCTGCGGATGGGGACGGCAACATTAATGCGCTGGTGGTGCGCGCCCTTCCTTCGTTGCTGTTGAATTGTGTTGTTATGCCGGGAGGTCAATTGCAACTGCAATGGTCGCAGGGTGCATTGCTGCAGGCGACCAATCTGAACGGCCCTTGGTTAACGAATACGGCCTTGTCGCCTGTCAATCTCACGCCGACAGGCGCGCAGCAATTTTTCCGGGTGAGGTACCAATAACAATTCGCAACCTAGGTGCAAAAAGCACTTAATTGTTCAGCAGCAAGCTTTATGAAGATAGATACCCCTCTCTGCTTGGCCGGCCTGCTTTTGGCGGCGGGCGCGCTAAGTTCGCACGCTGCCAGCGGCAGTTGGACTGGTTTAACCGATAACACCTGGAGCGGCGCGAATTGGACCGCTGCGCCAGTTCCGGGCACCGGCGACACCGCTACTTTCAACGGCGCGGGGAATGCCAATACCACGATTGATTTGGGCTCGGGGGTCACGGTTTTTGACCTTCTTTTCAACAGCGGCAACGCAGCGCCTTATACCATTGGTAACGGCCCGGTGGGGAGCCAGACACTCACGCTGAATAATTCCGGCGGCATTACCCTGAATCCCACTGTGGCCAACAATCAGTTGTTCAATTCGGCGATTGTTCTCGGCACTGATTCGACTCCACAGACCTACACTTTTGCGAACAACAGCAGCTATACCCTGGCCTTAGCCGGCAATATCTATGGCGGCCCGGCAGGTGGCACGCCTGGCACCAAGACGCTGGCGGTCAACGGATCGGGGAATACGGTGATCAGCGGCAGCATAACCAATGGGTCGGCGACCACGATTGCCCTGACCAAAACCGGTACGGGCACCCTGACCTTCAACGGCATGGTGAACGCCACCTCGGGTCTGAATGCTCAGGGTGCCTACGGTACCGTCACCGTCAATAGTGGCAATCTCGCATTGAATTTTTCCAATTTCAGCTCTTCCGGCAACGCGGACTTGCTAGACAACTACTCCCCGGTTTCATTGGGTGGCGGCACGCTCCAGATCTTTGGTAATGCCAGCTACGCAAGCACCCAAAACTTCAACAACGGATCGGGCGTGACAGTCAATCCGGGTTTCAATGTGATTTCCGTGAGCAACAATTCTCCGACCCTGAATCTTGGAACTTTTACACAAACTTTGGGTTCACAGACGGAATTTGCCGGGCCGGCCTATGACAATAACGCTTCCAGCGCTTCGGCCAATTTGGTACCGGCGAGGGGAACGATCACGACCACGACGTTGGGCAACCAAAACTGGCTGCTCTGGCCGTCTTCGCGTGTGGGCATCGCAACCGTGGGACTTTATGAATGGGCATCCGTAGTCACCTCGGGATCGGGCGCCCACACTATTTCTTCCGGCAGCCAGCAGACCGCGGGCGCCTTTTACAGCCAAGTGGCAGCAGGTACAACAGCTCTTTCCGCGGCTGATGCGAATTATGATTTTCTTGGCAACGCAACCGCAAATGCGGGCACGAGCGTGTGGTATGGTGACACCATCCGTTTCAATGTTCCGGGGGCATTCACCTTTACCTCGAACGGGGGCGGATCCGGGCATGCGTGTTTAATAGGCGGTATTCTTGTGACACCCAACGTGGGTGCCAATAACGCCACCGTCGCCAACGGCGGCGCGTGGCTTGCCGATAACGCAACCGGCAACGCAAGTACGCTCGATGTCTATCAAAACAACACTGACGGTGAACTGTTAATGAATATTCCCTTGTATAATTATGGATCGGCGGCCACAAGTTATGCCCAGGCGGGTGCGGGCTCAGTGGTGCTTTCCGGGTCGGGGACCAGCACCGGTAACACGGGGGCGTCGTATCTCAACGGTGGTTGCACTGTAATCAACAACAATACCCAACTGGGTGCTTCCGCTACGAAGGCGACGGTTTATCTAAACGGGGGCACAATTGTTGCCGCCGCGACCACTGCGCTCGATAACGGCGGCAGCAGCAGCGCCCGTCCGGTGATATTGCTTGGCAACGGTGGCGGTTTGGCGGCGGAAGCGGGCGATACGCTGACCGTTGATGGTCAGGTTGCCAGTGCGGCAGGAACCGGCCCGCTGGTGATTGGCATTCCGCCATCGGCGGCGAACCGGTATGTGGCGGGGCTCCTGCCGGGCACGGGCACCGGCACGGCGAACACGACCCCGGTGTATGGCACCGGCACGGTGATCTTGAACTACCCCAGCGGGGCCAACGGCAACTCTCAATATGGTGGTACGCTGATCACCGGCGGAGCCACGTTGAACATCAACTCTCAATATGCCTTGGGTGGGGCAGATCAAGGCCCTACGGTCTTTAACGGCGGCACCTTGCAATACGCCGCAACGCTGGCGACGGGCACGGCAGGCACGGTGCTGGACATCAGCGTCCAGCCGGTCACGATGAACGGCAATGGCACAATAGATCTCAACGGTCATACGATTTCTTATGCCAATGCCATCGGGAACGGCGGAAACGGCGCACTGACGGTGGTGGACTCAACGGGTGGCGGAAGCCTCAATTTGTCGGGTGGCGGAACCTACACCGGGGTGACGACGGTTGGCGATGGCACTCATCTGGTAACATTGAAGGTCAACGGATCCCTTGCCTCCGGCGGTGTGACGGTGAACAGCGGCGGAACAATGGGTGTCACGGGCACGATTGCCGGAAACGTTGTCTGGCAGTCCGGTTCGCAGGATTTGTTCACCGAAGGTTCGCCGCCCGCGATCTCCGGAACAGTCATCTTGAACAGCAATACATTGACGGTCAATGTTCCCGGCGTACTGCCGCTGGGCACTGGCAGCTACACGCTGATGACCGCCGCCGGCGGTATCACCGGTTCGTTTAACACCAACCCGCCAATCTATTCCGGTGCCGGGTTGGTTAATGGAGCAATCTCAACTATTTTAACGACCAGTAGCAATGCGTATTTGGTGGTGGTTGCACCCGGCATACAGGGCGCCTGGACCAACAATGTCAGTGGCAATTGGTCGGTCGCAAGCAATTGGAGCAGCAATCCGAACGTGCCGCATTCGGCGGGCGATACAGCCACATTTGGCGTCGGTTCTGCTTTGGGAACAGTCACACTGGATGCCAGCGAGGCGGTGGGCGAAATCGCTTTTACCAACGCCAATTCCTTTGTGATCGCCAGTGCCGGCAAGACCTTGACGCTGAATAACAATGGCGCCGGCGCCATGGTGGAGGTAAACGCGGGTACGTCCAACGCGATTCAAACCTCGGTGGCGCTGAATGACAACGTCACCATGACGGTGGCCGGCGGTGATGTGCTGTCTGTTTCAGGCATCGTTTCCAATAGTCTTGGCGTGACGAAGATGCTGACGATGAATGGCGTGGGTACAACGATACTTTCGGGGGCAAATAGTTACGGGCCAGCGGTCGCCGGGACCGTGGGCACCACGTTGAGCGGCGGCGGGGTCTTGCAGATGGGAGGCAACGGCGCTTTGGGCGCAGGTGACGTGAATGTCACGGCCAGCAGCACGGTGCAGGCGGGTGCGACGGGCTTGAACGTCGGCAACAATATCATCGCCGGCTCGGGCGTGACGGTCACGGCCAACAACAACGGATATAATCTGGCGCTGGGCGGGACGATCAGCGGCAGCGGCAGTTTGACGGAGGTCGGGGGCGGCACGCTGACGTTGAACGGCAATAACACCTACTTTGGCAACACGACGGTCAATGCGGGGGTGTTGAGCGTCTCGTCCCAAAACAATGTGGCGAACACGCCGGAGATCATCCTCAACGGCGGCGATTTGCTGGGCAATGGGACCTTCACGGAAACCAACAGCATCGGCATCGGCGCGACCTCTGGCGGCACCGGGGCCACGGCGTTGATTGATGCGGCTAGCGGCCAGACGTTCACGGTGAATGGCGTCATTGGCACGGCGGGGAACACGGGGGTGAACTCGCTGTTGATCAACGGGGCGGGCGGCACCGGCACGGTGCTGCTGGGCGCCACCAACACCTTTAACGGTTCGACGGTCATCTCCAACGGGGTGCTGGAACTGGCCAGTCCGCTGGCGTTGCAGAACAGTGTATTAAACTACAGCACCACCAACGGCATAGTGCTATTCACCAACATCACTGAGGCGACCTTGGGTGGTCTGACCGGCACCAACAATCTCGTCTTGACGAACACGGCGGGCGCGGCCTTGGCCCTGACAGTTGGCAACAACAATGGCCCCGCAAGTTATGCCGGCACCGTGTCGGGCAGCGGCTCGCTGACTAAAACCGGAACCGGAACGCAGACGATTGGCTCCGCCATCGGCGGCGGGGCAAGTTACACGGGCCAGACGCTCATCTATAACGGCACGCTGGTACTGGACGGCAATGGAAGCGTGAGCATGAATGCCGGAGCCAACAACCTATGGCTTGACGCTTCGCTGGGCGCCAGTTCTCTGAATCTGGTGGATTCGGCCGCAGTCACGACCAGCGGCGGGGTGTATCTCGCTTCCGAGCCACTGGGGGGTAGCGATGGAGGCAACGGTTACCCGCAAATCACCACTTTGACCGTGCAAAACAACGCCGTCTTGAATTCGGCAACCCTGAGCATCGGGAATGGTTCCCGTGTGCCCGGTGGTTGCTCGGTCACTGTGACCAACAACGGACTGCTAAATGTTTCCGGAACATTTAACCTGATGAACACCGTTGGCAGCACTGCGGGCAACGAAGCTGTCAATCTTAATGGCGGAACCCTGGCTGCGGGCAACTTTGTCGCCAGCTCGCTCGGCTCTGGCGCCCATGCCAACACCATCAATTTCAACGGTGGCACGTTGGAGGCGAATGCCAGCGACAATGGCACATCTCCGCTGTTCTTGCCGGTTATCACGGATTTGACGGCATATGTGAATCCCGGTGGTTTGCATTTCAATCCCAACGGCTACAATGTCACCATTGCCCAAACTTTGGTTCATGGCGGCGGCTCGCCGGACGGCGGCTTGACTGTGTTTGGCGGGGGCACGGTCACCTTGAACGGGGCCAACACCTATACCGGAAGCACCACCATCACGGCCGGCACGCTGGCGCTCGGCAGTTCGGGTTCGATTGCGGCCAGCCAGCACATCATCGTGGGCAGTGGGGGGAGATTTGATGTCACCGCCCTTGGCGGGTTTTCGCTCGTGGCCAACCAATCGCTGGGCAACAGCACGTCGCCCGGCCTGATCAATGGCAGCGTCAACAGCGGTCCGGGCACGATTTCCTTGGTTTACTCCAACGGCAGCCCGGCGTTGTCGATTGATAACGGCACGCTGACCCTGGCTTCCACCAGCTTCTTCCAAGTTACCAACTCCGGCCCGGCCCTCACCCTGGGCACTTACAAGCTAATCTCAACCAACTTCGATGGCACGGGATTCGTTGGCGGAACGGTGCCGACGACGATTACCATCGCTGCCAATGCGCTCGTCACCAACACCGCACCCTCGTTGCTCATCACCAACGGCGAGCTTTATCTGGTGGTCGCCACGGGCAGTTATACCAACCCGGTGGTTTACCCGCCGGTGATGGCTTTCCCGGGTGCGCTGGGATTTGGAGCCAATGCCACCGGCGGGCGCGGAGGCACGGTGTATCATGTAAGTTCGCTGGCTGATGACGGCAGCCCCGGCACCTTCCGTGCGGCCGTCAGCCAAGGCAACCGGATTGTGGTTTTTGATGTGGGTGGTTATATCAACTTGGGCTCGGCCGTGTCGGCCGCCAGCAATCTGACCATCGCCGGCCAGACGGCTCCTGGCGGCGGCATTGGTTTAATGGGCAACGAATTGTCCTTCTATAACCAAAATAATATCATCTGCCGCGGGCTACGCGTCCGCCAGGGCGGCAGCAGCACTGGGTCCAGTGGCATCAATATTGGATCCAGCGGTAGCCAGGCCAATAACATGATTTTTGATCATACCTCGGTTGAGTTTGGCCAGTGGGACAGCATTGATGCCGTGGGCACTGGCAATTTCACGGTGCAAAACTGCATCATTGCCGATCCCATCAACCAGCAATTCGGTGCACATGTCCAGGGAGCAAACGCCTCTTATGTAGGCAATTTGTGGGTAAACGCGCACAACCGCCAGCCCCTGGCCAAGGCCAGCACCGTTTATGTCAACAACGTGGTCTATGATTATCAGGCGGGTTATACCACAGCGGACACCGCCGGTGATTTCACCCACGACATTGTCAATAATTACTTCATCACGGGTCCTTCCAGCTCCGCTCCGCAGGATGATTTCTTCCAGTTCGACGGTGGCCAGACAGTGTATGCCGTGGGCAATTTGCTCGACAGCAGTCGCAACGGCACGTTGAGCGGTGTTCCCACCGCTCCCGGCGGTGACACGGTTTCGGCTACGCCATGGTCGCCTGTCACTGCTTCCATTCCCACGGTGTCCGCCCCGACTGCCTACCGCACTGACGTCTCCACCGCCGGCGCCTTTCCGTCTGATCAACTGGATGCGCTCGTCATCGGCCAGGTGATGTCACTCGGCACCTCTGGCAATTTAATCACCAGTCCGGCCAACACCGGGCTTGGCAACGGCGGTTTTGGCACCATCAACGGTGGCACCCCCTTGGTGGAAACCGACGGCGACGGTATTCCGGACATCTGGAAGAATGCCGTGGGCCTCAATCTCTACACGAACCAAGCCATGGCCACCGCGCCCGATGGCTATACCTACATCGAAGATTACATCAACTGGCTGGCCGCGCCGCATGCCTTTGTCCAAACGAACGCCACGGTGATTGACCTGTGGCAATTTACCCTGGGCTTCACTAACGGCGGAATCTACACCGTTTTCGGCGCGAACAACGGCTCGGTAACCGTCACCAACAGTCATTATGCCTTTTTCAAGCCAAATTCGGGTTTCACCGGCCTGACGAGTTTCAACTTCACGGTGGCAGACCCGGACGGCACCGCCATGACCAACACGATGGGCCTGCTGGTATCCGTCACCTACATCCCCAAAACCCTGGTTTGGCGCGGCGACGGCGTCAACAACCTCTGGGATACCACCAACACCGCTGACTGGTTTTACGGCAACAATCTGATCACGTTTAACTCCAGCGACAATGTGACCTTTGACGACACCGGCTCCGCCACCCCGGCAATCGACATCAACGGCTTGGTAGCGCCCGGCAGTGTGACATTCAACGCCGCGCAAAATTACACTATAGGCGGCAGTGGCTCTATCAGTGGCGCGGGCACCCTCACCAAGGCCGGCCCGGGCACTTTGACGGTGAACAACGTCAACAGCCTCACCGGCGCTGAGGCCTTAAACGACGGTACGATCCAGTTCAATGACGGCAGTTCCCTTGGCACCGGTGCTCTCACCATCCAGAATGGCACCGTGGTTAACAACTATGCGGCCGGCGATTACTTGAACCTCGCCAATGCGCTGGTGGTGCCCGCCGGGTCCACGGCCACGATTGATCTTGGCAATGCCATTGACCTGACCGGCACCGTCACCGGCGCTGGCACGCTCAACCTCAACGTGCAGAACACCGGAGCCACCGACGAAATCAAGGGCAACTTTGGGACGTTTACCGGCACGATTAACCTGCTTGGCAGCGGCGGCTTGCTTCTGGTCGCCAATGGCGGGGCCTTCTACGGATTTGCGGATGCTTTAACCACCATCAACGCGCCCATCACCCTGGGTTTCCACGACAACTCCTTCGGCAACACCTACGCCTTCGGCGCGTTGTCCGGCAACAATCCCAACGCGGCGTTCTATGATCAATACGCGGGGGCACCCACCGTGAGTATTGGGGCGCTCAATCTCAGTACCGCCTTTGCGGGCCAATTTCAGAGCTCTGTGAATGTGACCAAGACCGGCGCCGGCACGTTGACCCTGAGCGGCAACAGCACTCACACCGGCGCCACGACCGTGAGCAGCGGCATCCTGGCGGTGACCGGCAGTTTCAGCAGCAGCCCGGTTACCGTGGATAGCGGGGCGATTCTGGAAGGCACTGGCATCTTGGGCAATGGGGTGACCATCCAGAATGGTGGTATCCTGGAGCCCGGCCTGGGCGTCGGCAGCTTCGGCACCATGACGGTGAGCAACAGCCTGAACCTGAACACTTCGGAGCTGGATTTCAACCTGTCCAGTTCGTCCGCCGGTCCAAATGATGAGATTCTGCTGCCCGGCGGAACGCTCAATGAGAGCGGCGTGCAGACTTACAATCTGAACCTCGTCAACAACGCACTCGGCGCGGGGACTTACACTTTGATCGGCGGCGCGGCTGGCAATAATTATGGCGGGAGTCTGGTAACGGACCTGCCCACCAGCACCCGGCAGGGCTTCAGCCTCCAAAACACCTCGACCGGCGTGCAACTGGCGGTCGCTGGCAACGCCAGTTCCCTCGTGTGGCAGGGCACCAATGGCGATAACTGGGACTTGGCCACGACCACCAACTGGCTGAATGGCAACGTGGACGACGAATTTTATAATCTCGACCGAGTGCGTTTTGACGACACCGCCACCAACGGCAACGTCAATATCAACGGTGTGGTGCAGCCGGCCGAAGTGATGGTCACCAATTCTGCAACGGCGTACACCATGGGCGGCGGCGTGCTGGGGGGCATCACCAGCCTGGTCAAGACCGGTCCCGGTTCGCTGACCTTAAATTCCAGCAACAGCTACACCGGTGGCACCTTTGTGAATGGCGGCGCGCTTCAACTGGTAACGAATCTGTACGCCGGTGGTTTTGGTCCGATCAATCTCAACGGCGGCACCCTCTATTTAAATGGGGTGGGCACAGGCGCGACCATTACTTCTGTCGGCACCAACTTCTTGGTGACTTACGGCCAGCCCTACGCCACCTTCGATTTGCAGGGTTCTGGCCAACTCACCGTAACTCTGGGCGGCGGAGGCACCTTCTCGCCCAGCGGCGACTGGAGTGGCTTTAGCGGAACGATCATTTTCACCACCGGCAACTGGCTCCGCGAGGTGAACACCACCGCCTTTGGCAGCGACGCTGCCGTTTGGAATTTCGGCGTCAATGGCGGGATCAATAACAAATACGGCGGAGCGACCGTCTCCTTTGGCGCGCTGTTCGGCGGTCCCGCGACCGCCCTGGCTGGGTCATCCACCGCTCCAGCAAATCAGACCACCTACGTGGTTGGCGGCGTCAATACCAACAGCGTTTTCAACGGCACTATTTCCGATGGGGCTTCCCCGACCGCCCTGGTTTTCAACGGTCCTGGCTCCCTGACACTGACCGGTAACAACACCTTCTCCGGCAATACCACGGTTAATGGTGGCGCGCTGATTATCAACAGCCCGATCGGCAGCGGCACCGGTTCTGGCACCGTCACCATTAACGGCGGGGCCACCCTTGGGGGCAACGGCATCATCGGCAGTCAGGTAAGCCTGGCTGCCGGGGCGACGCTGGCCCCGGGCAGCAACGGTTCCGGCACTCTGACAATCACAAATGATCTGGGCTTGAACAACGCCAGCGTCCTTCAGTTTCAACTCGGCGCGACCAGCAGCCAGACATCTGTGGCCGGCGACCTGACGCTCGGCGGCACGTTGAACATTAGCGCGGCGGCCGGCTTCGGCCCCGGTACGTACACGCTGTTCACTTATGGCGGTGCCTTGAGCGTTGGCACCCTGACCATTGGCACCGCCCCCGCGGGCTACAGCTATACGATTGACGCGTCGGTTCAAGGGCAGGTCAACCTCATCTTGGCGCAGCCGAGCTTTGGAAATATTCGGGTGGCGTCCGGCGGACTGGTCATCAGCGGTTCCGGTGGCATGAGCAATGCGGTTTATTATGTAATGTCCGCCACCAACCTGGCTGCGCCGCTGAACTCCTGGACACACTTTGCCACGAATACGTTTGATGCCAGTGGCAATTTCAATTTCACCAATGCCTTTAATCCCAACGCCCCGCGGCAGTTTTATCGGTTGCAATTGCAATGAGGCTGATGAAAAGTTCAAACTTAACGCGAGCATGGTGGGTTGTCATCTCTGCGGTGGCCTGTTCCTTGGCGACGGCTGCGGGGCAAACAAACTACCCCATGGCCGACGGCGGAAATTCCCAGGGTTATGACATGGCTCCGGAAACACGCCGCGAAGTCGTCGATGCCGCCGTGGCGCAAATCCCGGCCAAACTGCCGCCGGGGCCGTTCCAGCCCACGTGGGAATCGCTCAAGGAGAATTACCGGGTGCCACAGTGGTTCATCGGGGCGAAGTTCGGCTTGTTCATGCACTGGGGCCTGTATTCCGTGCCGGCGCACCACAACGAGTGGTACGAAAAGCACATGTATTCGAAGGGTGCCGATGCCCAGTGGCACGTTGATCATTTCGGTCAGCAGGACAAATTCGGCTACAAGGATTTCATCCCGCTGTTCACCTGCTCAAACTGGAATCCCGACGCGTGGGCGGGTTTTTTCAAGAAGTCCGGCGCGAAATTTGTCATCCTCACGGCGGAACATCACGAAAACTTTGCGTTGTGGGACAGCGCCGTGACGCCATTCAATGCGATGCAGATGGGTCCGCACCGCGATTTGATCGGAGAGTTGTGCCAGGCCGCACGCAAACAGGGATTGAAATTTGGAGTGTCGAACCACGGCATCGAAAATTTTCAATTCATCAATCCGCCCGCCGACCTGGCCGACAAAATGAAAGCGGAGCGCGCCGATCTTTACGATCCGAAGTGGGCGGATTTTTATAATGTCGCCGATCGCAGTGACATCGCGTGCGAAAAATTTCTCGTGAACTGGTTTGCGCGCAACCTCGAGCTGATTGACAAATATCAGCCGGACATGTTGTGGTTTGACAATGGCGTTGACCAGCGTTATCTCGACGCGCTCAAGCTGCGCATTGCGGCGTATTACTACAATCGGGCAAAGGAATGGGGCAAGGAAGTTTCCCTCAGCACCAAAAAAGCCGCCTATGCGCCCAGCGACAAGAATACGGAGACGATCGGCTCAATCATTGATTTTGAAAAGATCGGCGGACGCTCGCCGTCCGGCATCCGCACGGGCGAATGGCAGGTGGACGAGCCAATTGGCAGCACCTGGGGTTACACGAGCGGCGAGCATTTTTCCGGGTTAGCGCCGATCATCGCCAAACTTGCCGACACCGTCAGCAAGAATGGTACCCTGTTGCTGAATCTATCGCCGAAAGCGGACGGCACGTTTCCGCCGGAAATTACCAGCACGCTCTTGGAGATCGGCCATTGGCTGGACGTGAACGGTGAGGCGATTTTCGATACGCACAATTGGATTCAATTTGCCGAAATGGATCGCACAAAAAAAATAAACATTCGCTTCACGGTGAAAGGTGAAGTGCTCTATGCCATCATTCTTGGCGTCTGGCCGGAAAACGAATTGGTCATCAAATCGCTGGCAGACGGCGGCTCCCTCGAAGGCAAAGTCAAAAACATCAGCCTGCTGGGTGGTGAAAGCACCTTGCCCTTTTCGCGGGATAAATATGGTTTGAAAGTTAAATTATCCGGGCTGGCGCTCGGTAAATACGCCTGCGTGCTAAAAATCACCGGCCTTAAGATGAATCTGCCGACGTGGACGGATTCGGGGAACCCCATTCCAGGAAAACAGCCACTGGGTCAGAGCAATGCACAATGAACCGGCCAAATCAAATTGTTCTGCTGAAAATGGTTGCGCTAACGCTCCTTTTGACTGCGATCTGTGGCAATGTCGCGTCGGTCGCGGACGTCAGCAATCGTGGCAAGTGGGGCGACCAAGGCGACGGCACCTTTAAGAACCCCATTTTGCCAGGCGATTTTTCCGATCCGGATGTGATTCGGGTGGGTGGCGACTATTATTTTATCACCTCGACCTTTCAATATTCGCCCGGCATGGCGGTGTTGCATTCGAAGGATTTGGTGAACTGGCAATACGTTGGCCATTGCGTCGCGGACCTTACGCAACTCGGGCCGGAACTGAACTGGGACAGGATGAACCGCTACAATCGAGGAATCTACGCGGGCGCTCTCCGTTTTCATAACGGCAAGTTCTGGGTGTTTTTCACGACGATGGATGAAGGTGTATTCATGACGACGGCGGCGCATGCCGCTGGCCCTTGGTCGCCCGTGACGCGCGTTTGGGACAAGCAGGGCTTCGACGACCCGTGTCCGTTTTGGGAGGATGACGGCCAGGCGTATCTGTTGTTGAGCTCGCCGGGAAAGCAATGGTGGACGCGCATTTACAAAATGAGCAGCGATGGAAGTTCGGTTGATCCCGCCAGTGAAAAAATCCTGGACAACTACCAGTCGAGTGAGGGCAACAAGATTTACAAAATCAATGGCGTTTACTATGTTTTCCACAACGAATACCATCGAGCGTCGAATGTTCGTGTCGGTGTGATGATGCGGGCAAAAAGCCTCAACGGCCCGTGGGAGAAAAAGACGATTCTCGAGGATTCGCCAGAGCACTACGACCGTCAGCCGAATCAGGGCGGATTGATTCAGACGCGCGCAGGAGATTGGTGGTTCATCACACAGCAGGGCCGAGGCGAGAGTGGCGAGGAATACGTCCATGCCCGACGTGGCGACGCCGACTCGGCCACACCCCGCCCAATGGACAAAACCGGCACCTACGATGGGCGCCCGGCAAATTTATTGCCCGTCAAATGGGTGGATGGCTGGCCGCTTCCCGGCACGATCAACAAGAACGGCGTTGGCAACCTCATTTGGACGGGCAAGAAGCCCGTTAATGGTTTCCCGATTGAGGTGCCGCAATCCTCCGATGATTTCACCACTGCCAAGCTTGGCCCACAATGGGAGTGGAACCACCAACCGCGTCAGGAGAAATGGTCACTTACAGCGCGGCCCGGCTGGCTGCGTATGCACGCCTTCAAGCCGCTGCTTCCCGGTGATTTTTTCAAGGCCGGAAACACGCTGACGCAGCGCGTCATGGGCACAGGCGAAGGTGCGGTGGAAGTCAAGATGGACGCGTCGAGGATGGCGGACGGTCAGATCGCTGGGCTGGTTTTTTTCTGGAAGAACTATGCGCAGATTGGTGTCGCCCAAAAAAACGGCCAACGAAACATTGTTTTCAACGAGAATGAAATCAGAACTGAGGGGCCAAAACTGCTACCCACAGACCTCGCGTGGGTGCGCGCGAAAATAGACGACCAGGGCGGCTGCAGCTTCACCTACAGTCTTGATGGTAAAACATTCACGCCCATTGGCACGCGGTTTTTCTTTGGTTGGTTCAACTATCGGGGGACCCGGTTGGGGCTGTTCACTTACAACGATCTTGGTGAACATGGTTGGGTGGATTTCGACAGCTTTCATTATGACTATCGAGAAGAAACTAATGAGCTTAACCACATACAATATACCGTTGGGTCTAAAACTGGACACGACAACCGGGCGCACCCTAACTGAACACATTTAAATGCCTAACCTCCCGCGAGACTGCTAAAATGAGGGTGAAGTTAAGAATAGCCAGTTTGATGCCAACGGCAATTTCAATTGCACCAATGCCGCCAGCCTGGACGTGCCCCAGCAGTTTGATATGCTAAAGGTGCAATGACCCTGATTTTTTAATGAATTCGCTGATAACAAATGAGCAGTCAGCCGAATCATGCCCCCGCGTTGCCGGTTATGAATTGCGAGCTTGGCCTGGACAGTATCTCAAGTTGAACCGGGTTGGCATTATTGCTTTGCTTGTTTGGCTGGGGGCTGTGGCGCCTGCTGGCGCAGTTGACGGAGCTGCGGCGCATACTTGGAAATTTGACTTCTCCTCCGGCAAGTCCAGGCCGGGCATCGTGCAAGTTACCGCGGCCAACGTTTATTCTCGCGAAGCCGGCTGGGGCTTTGACCTGGGGTTTGGCGTGACAAATCTGCCGGCTGGAGGCGTGACCGGCGGCCGTCCATTTTTCTTTTCCGTCGCCTTGCCGGAAGGAAATTACCGGGTAACCGCCACTTTCGGTGACCCTTCCGGCAGCACAACCAATACCGTCAAAGCCGAGGCGCGGCGGTTGATGTTGGAAAACGTCGTTACCGCCAATGGCGAAATCGTGCGCGACAGCTTCGTTGTCAACACACGAACGGCGAATTATCCGGGCGGCAAGGTTCACCTTAAAACCCGGGAGCAGGTCAACGAAGCCCTGACCTGGGACGAAAAACTCACGCTGGAATTCAATGGCGGACGTCCGGTTTTACGGGAACTGGAGATTTCACTCGCCACAAATGTCACGACCGTATTCCTCGCAGGCGACTCCACCGTCTGCGACCAACCACTTGAACCGTGGAACAGTTGGGGACAGATGTTGCCGCGCTTTTTCAACGAACACGTGGCCGTGGCCAACTACGCCGAGAGCGGCGAGTCCATCAGAACTTCGCTGGCGGCGCACCGCTTTGACAAGATTTTTAGCCTTCTCCGGCCCGGCGATTATCTCTTCATGCAGTTTGGCCACAACGACATGAAAGACAAGGCGACCAACGCGCTGGCGGTTTACAAATCCAACTTGGAAAAAATTGTCGCGAAAACCCGTTCCTTGGGTGCGACGCCAGTGCTGGTCACTTCGATGGAACGCAAAGCTGGCGTCCACGGGCCCACGCTGGCCGGTTATCCTGACGCCGTCCGTGAAGTCGCGCGTTCGGAAGGCGTGCCGCTAATTGACCTGAACGTCGCGAGTCTGAAATTTTACCGTGCGCTCGGCAACAATCTTGATCTTGCGTTTCAGGACGGCACGCACCACAACAACTATGGCAGCTACGAACTTGCGCGATGTGTCGTCGAAGGCCTCAGGCAAAACCGGCTGGGCCTGGTAAAATGTTTTGCGGCGGATGTGCCGGCATTTGATCCGGCCAAACCGGACGACGTAAAAAGTTTCCACCTTCCAGAAAGTCCGTTGCACGATAACGGGAAGCCGGAAGGAAATTAAAAATGATGGCCAGGTGTTATCAAATCATTCTGCTGACCGGCGTCCTCTCTCTGGCTCGCTCGGCGAATGCGCGGTTGACGGAGAACTTTGATGCGGTTTGGAAATTTCTGCGTGGCGTGCCGCTGGGCGCGGAAAGGCCGGACCTTAATGACGCAGCCTGGAAGCCCGTTACCCTGCCGCACGATTGGTGCATTGCCGGTATTTTCGCCAACAACGACAGCTGCGAACTATTTCAGGTTGCCGAACGCCGCGCCTTCCATGGCGCCTGCACCACCTTCGTTAAGTCGGCCGGCCCGACCGTCAAATCGGTGGCAATCACCGTAAAAATCACCGCCAGCGCGACAGGGCTGAAAGACGGTTCGCTCACTCTGGCGCTCGAAAACGGATTTGCATGAATGGCTGCAAACATGCTGGTTATTCCACCTTAACCTGATGAAATTGAAACATTCTGTTTTTTGGATTCTGCCTTGTCTTACCCCGGTCTTGCCGCTGTGTGCGGCGGACGATTTTGCGTCTGTGCCGGTGACCGTGCAGGCGGACAAGGCTGGCATTACGATGTTCAACGGCAGCGTGACGGCGCGGGTGGATAAGCGGCATGGCGAACTGGTGTCACTGACGTATCGCGGCCAAGAACTGCTGGGGCACGGTGGCGGTTACTGGTCCTTCGCCGGCCGCGGAAGCACGTCCGCGCAGGCAGAAACATTCCTGCGCCTCAACCCTGCCACCAACGGGGGAGCGCGCGCGGAGGTGGTGAGCCGGTTACCGGCGGCCGCCAATGATCACTCACGAAACCTGGCGATGGAGTTTCGCTACTCTCTGGGCCGGGGTGAAAGCGGGGTTTATGCGACGGCGGTCTTCCATCATGAGCCGGGCTGGGCGCCGTTTGGCGCAGGGGAAGGACGTTTTGTCATGAAGTTGAACCCCTCGGTCTTTGACTTTTTGTCGGTGGACGCCAATCGCCAGCGAGTGATGCCGACCGGCTACGATTGGGATCACGGGGCGCCTTTGAATCTGAAGGAGGCGCGGCGGATGACGACCGGCGTTCACAAAGGTGAGGTGGAGCACAAGTATGATTATGCTGCCGTTCTTGAAGACACGCCCGCTTACGGCTGGTCCAGCACAACAAAACACGTTGGGCTGTGGGTGGTGAATCCCAGCATGGAATATCTCGGCGGCGGGCCGACGAAAGTGGAATTGACCGGCCATCTCGACGTAAACGCCGGCGGCTTGCCGACCCTGTTGAACATGTGGCTGGGCAGCCATTACGGTGGCACGGCGCTGGCCGTTCCGTCAACGGAGGTGTGGACCAAGGTGGTCGGGCCCTTCCTGATTTATTGCAATTTTGCGCCAACCCCGAAAGCGTTATGGCAGGACGCCTTGACGCAAGCCGCCCTGCAGGCGGCGGAGTGGCCGTACGCCTGGGTTAGTGACGCCAATTATCCTACGGCGGCGCTACGCGCCACGGTGAGCGGGCGACTGGTGTTGCACGATCTGGTGGCGCCGGATTCGCACATGAGCAATGTTTGGGTGGGAGTGAGCGCGCCGGACTATGCGGCGCCGCATTCCAGCCGCAACGGCATGCCGCCGCTGGTGGACTGGCAGCGCGACGCGAAGTTTTATCAGTTTTGGACGAAGGCGGACGGTCAAGGGAGGTTCAGCATTTCCAATGTTCGAGCCGGCCACTACACGCTGCATGCCTTTGCCGACGGCGTGCTCGGTGAGTTCACGCTCACGAACGTCTTCGTCATCTCCGGGCAGACGCTGGCGTTGGGCGACCTCACGTGGACGCCGGTGCGCTATGGCCGGACGATCTGGCAAATCGGTGTGCCGGACCGCACGGCGCGGGAATTTCGTCACGGCGACGATTATTGGCACTGGGGACTTTACTTCGATTACCCGAAGGAATTTCCGGAGGACGTGAATTTTCTGGTCGGTGAAAGCGATTGGCGGCGCGACTGGAATTACGTGCAGCCGCCGCGCATTGAAAACCGCAATGTGCCTGTGGTGAGTGAAGACGAGGATCAGCTCGAAGACGCGTCAGCGGCGCTGGCGCGAACCCGGAGCGGCCAAGTCCAAAGCACCAAATGGACCATCCGTTTTCAAATGCCCGGCAATTCACGCGGCCGCGCGACGTTGCGGTTGGCCTTTTGTGGTACCCACCAGGGTTGTAATGTGGAGGTGTTTGTCAACGGCCAGTCAGTCGGGGAAACGGGCATATTGCCTTCCACCAGTGCCATGCAGCGTGACGGTATCCGCGCTTACTGGCTGGAGAAAGATCTGGCTTTCGACGCAAGCCTCCTTGTGCCGGGAGCGAACATGATTCAGCTTTTGTCTCATGCCCATGGTTGGTCGCAGGGCGTCATGTATGATTGCTTGCGGTTGGAGTTGGACGAGGCCGCTCGCCGGTGACGTACTCGTTGTTCACGGCCAATCGGGCGATCACAACCGGAGAAAAGATGATTGTCGGCAAGAATCTTGCGGCACGCCGATTTGTTGGCGGACTGCGATCCCGGCCAGGCAGAAAGATTTTAAATGTTGAAGCAAAGTAATGAACATTAACACAAATATATCATGAACCAGACCAACCTCCGCGCGACGGAACACCACTCTTTGGAGTTCCTGGCCGTTTTGTTAATTGTAACCGCCTTCTCGGTAGCCGTCGCATCGGCCGAAATGCCGGCTTCTATCCCTGTCTTGCAAATCCAGGCCGGGCAGGTGACCGCGCAGGTGAGCCCGATGCTTTACGGGTTGATGACCGAGGAGATCAATTACTCCTACGAGGGAGGTCTGTATGGCGAGCTCATCCGCAATCGCTCGTTCAAGGCGAATAAGACAAACGCCGCATTTTGGGGTGTCGTTGGCACGGGGAGTCTATCGCTGGACGAAACCGCGCCATTAAACGATGCCATGAACACCAGCTTAAAACTAGAGGCGATGCAGGCCACCAAAGCCTCCCCGGTCGGAATTGTCAACGGAGGCTATTGGGGGATTCCCATACTGCCGAAGACGCCCTATCACGTGTCGTTCTATGCCAAAGTTGGCGGTGGCTTCAGCGGACCACTCATCGTCTCCCTTACCAGCTCCGAGGGCCAAAGGACGTTTGCGAGCGCGCAGGTTTCGGGCTTGACGGGGGATTGGAAAAAATTCGAGGTCGCGTTGAAAACCAAGAATGTGAGGCCAACAAAAGACAATGTTTTCAAAATTACCGCAACATCACCCGGTACCATTTGGTTCCAACAGGTATCCTTATTCCTGCCAACTTACCGCAACCGAACGAACGGGAATCGTCCTGACCTCATGGGCTTGCTTGCGGATCTGCACCCGAGGTTTTTGCGGTTGCCGGGCGGCAATTATCTGGAAGGTGATTACCTCAACACCCGCTTTGACTGGAAGCAAACCATCGGCGACATTTCCCATCGGCCGGGCCACCCAAGTCCGTGGGGCTACTGGTCCACGGATGGTTTGGGTCTGCTAGAATACTTGGAGTGGTGCGAAGACTTGCGCATGGAACCTTTGCTGGCGGTGTTTGCCGGCTACACCTTGAACCATGAGTACGTCAAGCCTGGCCCAGGACTCGAGCCTTACGTTCAGGACGCCCTCGACGAAATTGAATACATTACGGGCGACGCGGCAACGACCCGCTGGGGTGCACGGCGTGCCTCGGATGGCCATCCCGCGCCTTTCCCGCTCCATTACGTCGAGGTCGGCAATGAAGATTGGTTTGACCGCTCTGGCAGCTACGATGGCCGGTTCACGCAATTTTTCAATGCCGTCAAGACGAAATATCCGGATTTGCAGATCATCGCCACCACCAAGGTGAAAAGTTGCGTGCCGGATTTGCTGGATGAGCATTATTATCGCTCGCAGGAAGAAATGGAGGCGCATGCTCTCGACTACGATCGCTATTCCCGGACCAATAAAACCAAGATATTTGTCGGGGAATGGGCCACGCGCGTTGGCTCACCCACGCCCAACATGGCGGGCGCGCTGGGGGATGCGGCGTGGATGACTGGCATGGAACGCAATTCCGACATGGTGGTGATGCACTGCTATGCGCCCCTATTCGTCAACGTCAGTGATCTCAAACGCGGGGGCTCCATGCAATGGCCCAGCGACCTCATTGGCTACGATGCGTTGGGCAGCTACGGTTCGCCTTCCTACTATGCGCAGAAAATATTCAGCGCCCACCGCGGCGACGAAGTGCTTGCGACCGATTCAAAAAACATTCCGACCCAAATCTGGCAGCCGCCGGCACGGCGGCGAAACGGCATTGAGCAAGCGCCCCCGCCCGCACAATCCATCCGTAAACTTTTCTTTGACGCGACACGCGACCATCAGAGCGGGACGATTTTCCTGAAAGTCGTTAATAGCCTGGGCACACCGCAGCCGGTGCGGGTTCAGATCATTGGCAGTGTTCCCCTGGCCAACCACGGTTCAGCCGTGGTGCTTAAAGCTGACAAACTCGACGACACCAATTCCCTCCATGACCCACAGAGAATTATACCCTTCACCGAGAAAGTGAAGGGGTTGGGCACGAATTTTATGTTCACGTTCCGGCGTTATTCCGTTACCGTCTTGGAATTACCGGCCGCTTCCCATGGCGCCATGTCGTTTGGAGGAATGCGGCGATGAATAGCATCGTGCACAAAGACAGTGGGGAAGCCTGGAAGCCACCCTTTCACGTTGCATAAATCAATTTCAACAAGCGTGGTTATATCGGATTGTCCGGGATCTCTCATGTCCGCGATCTCCGGCGGCAAACTGATTTGCCTGATGCCAAAGGCGCGCTCAAGTTGGCTATTCCGCCGGGCGGAGCGGTTTTGTTTAAAATGACGCTGCTGGCCGCAAGCCGAAAGATAACTAAACCAACGATTTCTTGTCGCTTGATAGCATACTGGAGAGTGGTACGTTCATGCCGCTTTCTCCAGTCCGAGGATAGCGGCGTAACCGCAGCGGACAAGGCTGATTTTGGAGGCGAGGAATTTCTTGAGC